>SPJJ01051214.1_pt1 | contig 16984 bp, 15 predicted proteins | sample 3741741 | NCBI WGS metagenome assembly SPJJ01 (sample SAMN10925908, study PRJNA522277) | cold seep metagenome | isolation source: Elba SIP-enriched marine methane seep metagenome, extraction at timepoint T1 | place: Italy: coast of Elba, Mediterranean Sea | collected 2014-05 | reverse complement strand
TCAAAGGCGACATCGAGGGCGCGGTTTCCAGCTCTGAAGCGACAAGCGAACGCCTGAAAAATATTGGCATCCCTGTCCTGGAATTAAATAGCGTTGGCGATATCGAAGTTTACGTGGATGGCGCAGACGAAGTTGACCCGCGCAAAAAACTGGTTAAAGGCGGCGGCGGCGCATTAACTCGCGAAAAAATCATCGCGGCAGCGAGTAAAAAATTCGTCTGTATCGTCGATGAAAGCAAATGCGTGGATGTATTGGGCAAATTCCCGCTACCTGTTGAAGTCATCCCGATGGCTCGCAGTTATGTCGCGCGCGAACTGGTCAAACTGGGCGGCCAACCGATCTGGCGTGAAGATTATTACACCGATAACGGCTGTGAAATTCTGGACGTACACAATATGGACATTGTGAACCCAATGGAACTGGAACGTACGATTAATGATATTACCGGCGTGGTAACCAACGGCCTGTTTGCTCACCGTGATGCGGATATTGTATTAATCGGCAAAGGTGATACTGTCGATACGGTGGAATAAACCTTTATTGGAAAAAGCTGATGCGGTTAAGCGTCAGCTTTTTTCCAACGTTTGCGTCAATATCATTTTAACGACACACTTCATCCCTTATTTCTCCCTCAAAGGAGAAAATGATTACTCATTGTTGCCTACAATAAAAATTAACTTCCAAGCACTCTTCTTATTGTTCTACTGCCTCTATAGGCTCTGGGCTCTCTGTGTATATGCCCGATAACTTGCGTTTAAACTCATCTGCAATCAGTCTAGCGTCCTGACGGGATTTAATAACTCTGGGCGTAATTAATACCACCAGTTCTGTCTTCACATTATTTTTTGTTGTGCTGCCAAACAATGGCCCAATTAAAGGCAGAGTATGCAGAACCGGTATGCCGCCTTGATTAAACGTATCGTCATTTTTTATCAACCCGCCCAAAACAATGGTCTCGCCACTTTGCACCGCGACTGAACTAGTGATTTCGCGTGTTGCAATGGTGGGTGAATCAATACCGGATACCGTTGTCTCCGCCACATTTTCTACGCTTTGATCAATTTCCATGATGACCAGGCCACTGGCATTGACACGGGGTTTGACTTTAAGCTTCACCCCTGTTTTACGTTGCTGAATGGAACTGGTCTCGATACCGTCACTGTTGTTCAAATTGGTTGACTGCGAGGTTCTGATCGGCACTTCATCACCCACCTGGATTGAGGCTTCCTGATTATTGAGTACCATTAAAGATGGCGACGAAATTACGTTTAGCTTATTGTCTGATGCGGTTGCATCCAAAACCGCGCTGATATCGCCTGAATTACTGGCAAAAGCGTAACTAAAGCCGCCGGTTGCGGCAGCCGCTGCAGCAGCAGCCGCATCTGAGAACTGCCCTCCATCTGAATTTACAGCATTTTGTCCGCCATTATTATGTTCCAGAAACCACTTGATACCATACGACAACTTGTCAGTTAATGTGACTTCAACAATCGTCGCATCGATCAATACCTGCAACGGCATCACATCCAGTTGTTTTATCACTCGGTGCACTAAGGCATAGTCCTGTGCCGTCGCAACAATGACCAGTGCATTATTTATTTCATCCGCAATAATTTTCACATCGCCGACATCAGAAAGTGACATCGTCGCACCTTTTTTAACGGTGGTCTTGGTTTTTGTTTTATTCCCTGCGGCTGTTTTTTTGTTGGTTACCTCAACCTGTTTTTTGCCTGCTGCCACACTGGCCGGTTTATTTTTATTTCCGCTTGATGAGAATATTTCATTCAGCGTTGCCGCAAGCTCTACAGCGTCTACATGCTGTGCACGATATACCATGACACCGCCACCGGCTGAGGTGTTGGTGCGATCCAGTCTTAATATCCAACGCTCTACACTTTTTAACTTTTGAGCCTGAGAGGTGATGGCCAGGATGGCATTTAAGCGCTCGATTTCCATGAACTGAACAATGCCGCTGCCCTCTTTGTTTTTGCCATTAAACAGCTTCTCCAGCTCTTCAATCATTTTGTTTGCTTCTACGCTCTGTAAAGGAAACAAGCCAAAAGAGCGCCCTTTCATCACATCTACATCAAACGTGTTAACAATGTCCATTGCCCGGATAAGTTCAACAGCCGTTCCCGCCAGCATAAGCAGGTTACGTTGATTATCGCTATGCAAAATGGTTTTCTCTTTTAACAATGGCTTAATGATTTCAAGCAATTCTGCAATGGCTACATTTTTTACCGGCACCACTCTAACCTGATAACCTGCAGGCATCGATTTGCGTGGTCTACGAGTGCCACTAAATACACTCGATGCTATGGCCTCTGCGGCGGGCTTGATTTGATAAAGTCCATTTTGGAAGGTAAGCGCCGCATTATTGATTTGCAACAGCATTTCCAACATTGGAAGCAATTCTTGTTTGGTTAACGGCTGCGTTGTTTGTAACGTCACCTTACCCGCTACTTTTGGACTGAGTACATAATTTTCACTGAGAATATCTGTCAGAATAACCTTGCTGACCTCGCCCAAATCTGCATCATCAAAATTCAGACTATATTCTCCTTTGCCACTGACCTTTGCAGGTACCCGGTTTGCCAGCCCACGTGTAAACTGACCACTACCAGGATAAATCTCAACCTTGGCTTGTTCGTTGACTTCCTGATTAGATTCATTGCTTAACTCCTGATAGACCACATCAGCCGTCTCATCCATATTCACCGGATCCAAGGCAATCTTTTCATGTTGCTTTGGCCCTATCAGCTCGCAACCACTCAGGCCTAGACATAAGGCTATCGCGAATGGCGTATATTTGTTCAGCTTTGTCATACTGGTTCTCAAGTTTTATAATTCTTCCGGCATTTGCACTTCCGGGTCTGGGGCAGGAATTGCCCTGGGTTTTCGTTGCGCACTGGCTTTTTTTGCCTTTCGCTTATCTCTATTTTGTCTTTTCGGTTTTCCCGGTTTACTGTGTTTTGGCTTTGGTTTGCGCAGCATAAGTGTCTGTTTATTACCCGATTGCTCTAACACCACCCGGTCATTCAATATTTCTGCCAATGACCAACCGGAAACATCATCACCTTCAATTTTCTTACTGTATGTTCGGTCACCGGAACCTTTAATGTTAAACAAGGCGGTTTTCTCATCCTTAACAGAATACACGCCAAACAATACAATGTTGTCTACTTTTGCCACTTCCTTGGTCTCAACCTCTTCCATTTCTTCAACCACTGGGCGTCGACCTTGAATAAACAGAGGTCTTTCTACCATGTCTATGTAGCTTTCTGCTGTCTTTTTCGACTGTTTTAATTCTGGAAGCACCAGCGCTTCTGTTGTTGTGCCATCCTTTTCTTTCAACATCGCCTGCAAGTCATCCTCTGCCGAACTCAGCAACCACCACTCGGCAAGCAGAATCAGCCCTAAGACAATGCATGTTGCCAGCAACGCTTTAACAACATTACTGCTCATCTGCCGCCCTCATATATGCTGTGACCTGGAAATTGATATTAATTTTATTGTCAGGCAATATTTTACGCGTTTTACGTTGTCGTTTTCCACGGACTGGACGCGCGTCAAACTGATCAATTACCAATAACGGCACGGCTGTTTCTATTTCATGCATCACGCTGCGCACGACTTCTATATCACCTACCATACGCACTTTTACTACAACCTTGTTTAAACCGTTTCTGGATTTACTCGGCAACACCTGGGTGCTGCTTAATTGTCCACCTGCCTGAGAGATGGCTGATTTGACTATTTTCTGTAAATCAGCAGAGGCTAAGGCTACGGTTTCGCGGGTATTAAAATAATTTTGCTGTTGATATTGCTGTTCTAAACTGGCGATATTTTTTAGAACGCTGTCCTTTTTGTCTACAATGCGTTTGGCACGCTGCAACCGGAACGCCAATTCCTGCTTCTGTTCATTGTATTCCAATGCTGCAGAAACTGCGGGAACGATGGCCAGAAATATCACCAGTATCAGCACTAAAAAAAATAAGCCCAATGCGATCCAGCGTTGCTTTGGCATATCATTGAGCATTGTCACCCTCCTTGATGGTCACGCTGGCACTGATTTGAAAGCGCTCTCTCCCCGTCCGTTTGTCCTGGGTCAGGGGAGATACAAATCGCGCATTACTAAATAATTCTGAGCCTTCCAGTACGCTGATCAAGGTTGATGCAGAGGGCGATTGACCTTGAACCTGCAGTTGTCCATTACGCAACTTAAGGTGGGTTAGCCAGGTATCATCTTTAAGCAATTTACTCAATTGATTGATGAGCTCGGTAATCGAAGCGGCGTTATGTTTGATCTCTAATAACTGTTCGGTTTCTTCAATGATGCTATCCATCGTTTGCTGTCGGGTTTGCACTAATTGCGCATCTTTTTCAACGCTGCGCAGTTGTTCCCTTAATGCTGCTACGGCTTGTTTTTCATGCATCACCGGAAACAGCAAAATCAACACAAATAATATCAGTGATGCGGTACCCAAGCCCCAGGTAAAAATACGTTGGGATTTGTTTTTTTCTGGTCTGACCCAATCCGGCAATAAATTATAAAAATTGTAATCATCGGCAAAATTGTTAGGTGCTTTACTGTAATCCACCACATCTGGAAAAATACCAGCTTCCAGAATGCCGGTTTCGCGTAGATTTTGATACAGTCCATCGAGCAATTCCTTTGGCGTAACCACTAGCAAAATTTTTATTTGGCCATTTTCTTCCTTGCCCAATTGTTTGACATCGTAATACACCTGTTCCGGTTTAAACGGTGTAAAGCGATTTAACTCAAAACTAATCACCTGCTTCAGGTTTTCACGTGCCGCTGCAGGTAAATGCAACACTTTATGAATCGCTTGACCCGACTGCAGGCGCAATATATGACGTGCATTTATTAACTCCGGCTCGCGCTCGACTAATTGTTCTGCACGGCTGGAACTGGCCTCATTGAAATCAATTTCACTAATTAACTGCGTGGCTCCAGCATGCATGCGATATAACTGCATGCTTTCCTCATTGGCACTAATATACACATTGCCCGAACGGTCACTGAATTTTTGTCTGATGTTTTCCGGCAAGCATAGGCTAAGTTCCCTACCCCACCACAAGAAAAAACGTTTAATATCAAAGTCAATCGTATTATTCAGATCCATTTTGCTCTGCAACCAAATATTGGTTCATTTCATCGGCGAATAATGACACGCCATCATGAATTTCTCGCCAGTCGAGAATTTGAAACGGATGCGTGTCCCGCTGCTGTTCCGCTTTCTTTAATGTCACAATTATGCCACTACCCACCTCTCCATCCAAACTGGCCTGCGCTATTACAGTATAGACAGCTCTTGAATCTGTATTTCCTGTCGTCCCCAGCGCCTGCAAATCAGGAAACGGCGGCGGCGCTGTTTGTTCGAGGTTACTTTCCCTGCGTTGCAACAAATATTCATCCAACGCTTCATCATCCAAAGAGGAAAGCACCCGCAACACTTCCCTTGGCGCGACATCAAGTGAAACCTCCTGGCTACTGGAAAACACTGTAATCAAAGGTCTCATGCGGGCAAAAATCTCGGCATTCATGCCTAATACCATCTGTAATTCATCCATCAATTGAAATTTCTTGTTGGCAGGATGATAGCTTAATCCGGCTGCTTCATATTCTGTCTTTTCTGCGCCATTGACACGAATTAAATCATCCTTGTCACGCCAGTCCAAAATGGCACTGACAAGCGCCTGCTGTTTATCCAGGTCGGCAATCACTGCGCTACAAAGTGCCGTCAACAATATTTCGTCGGCTTTATTGATGTCTATTTTCCCTTGCTCTGAGAACAGCCGGACGCGGATGTCTGCATTTCCAAATTGCAGTTCATAAATACTGCCATCGCCTCGCCAGCGTTGATTTACATCATCCAGCAACAACATTTGTTGAACAACGGCCAGACCTGTTTCCGCTGCAGACAGGCTGGCCGCATTGTTTTTTGTGCTACTGATAACACTGATTTCCCGACGCATGGTCAGTGAAAAACTGCCCGCCATGATTGTCAACAGCATTAAGACCCATATCACAATCACCAACGCAAAACCAGACTGCTTGTTCATGGCAGAGGCATGAGTTCGTTGCTATCGCTTTCTGACAAGCGTAATGGAATCACCATTTCCGGCCAGAAGCTCTCATCTTGCAACGTGATTTTAATTTTGACCAACGCCGGAAGCTTGTCTCTGCCTTGCCAATTGTCCTGCCACACGCCCGCATCCTCTACACTTTCTCTAGCCAGGTAAGACAATTGAAATTCATCAACGCTTTCCAACAGCGTCACTTCATCTTCCTGCCACTCTATCTCTTCAGAAGGCGGATAAAACGGTCTGACAATCACTTTGATTTCATGTTTATCAAAAGGGAAATATTTGATAGTGAACAATTGCAAGCCCTTTCGTTCTGCACTGGCCGGAAAGGTCGAAACAAATTGCAGCTGCTGCCGGTCTCCCTGGAATGAAAATTCTTCATCGTCTGCAGTAAACTGATCCCATAATGGCCGAGTAGAAGGCAAATGACGTTTGAAAAACTGATATACCACGGCCTTTTCATTGACTTCGGCAATTTTATTTTCGCCTTTATTCCAACTCTCAGCACCTATCCTTAAACTGCTGAACAGCAAAACGACCATAATCGCCAGCAAAGTCATCGCCATCATGACTTCCAACAGGGTAAATGCCGCCACAGTGCGTTTATTTATCACTGCACATACCCTGTCTTGATGGTATTGAGTTCAATACTCCGTTGTCTTTCTTCCTCTCCCCAACTCACTGACACCTGCACCGACATGAGCGATAATGCAGACCCTTCCACAACATCTGGCAATTGTTCCACATTTACTTGCCAGCGATATTTTTCACCTTCTTCACCACTGTCCTGCCCGGCCATGAGCGGCGTTTCAACACCGGTACTCGCCATCAGCGATTCGGCTATCTGCGTCGCCACCGTGTATTCTTCGGCTAATGCGGCGGTATTCACGCCCGATGAAAATATGTTTAATACAATGCCTAATGCAACGCCCATGATGCTGAACGCCACTAAGATTTCCAATAATGAAAAGCCTTTATTGCTGTTCATCGGCTTTAATAGACACCTGACCGCTCAGCCAGTTGATATTGATTTCTTCGGCTAGCTCATCCCACTCCAGGGTAATGCGTCCTCCACTGGAGGAGCCATCCGGGTAAAAACGCACTTTACCAATTTCATTTTCATCCAGCTCGTCTTGCGCGATCACCATCGTCACCTGCATGTCTTTATCGAGCTTGAACACTTTGTTGCGGTTGCTTACCGTATATTGATTCTCGGCCAGATCAATGGCCACCACGGTTTGCTTACGTGAAATCAGTGCCTGTCCACGCGCATAACGTAATGCTGAGACCATGTCCCTGACTGCCGCCTTCATTTGCGAACTCTGATTGCCAGCGGCAATATTGATACCCAGTGCGGAAAACCCAATCACCAGGATAAATAATACGACGACCAGTTCGATCAGGGAAAAGCCTTGCGATGCGCGACGCATTTTATTCCCAGCTATTTATATCCTGGTCTTCGCCTTCTCCACCTTCTTTGCCATCCGCGCCGTAACTGAACAGGTCAAATTTGCCATGTTCACCCGGTGACTTGTAATTATACGCTTCCATCCAAGGGTCTTGAGGCACCCTGGTTTTGCGCAGGTATGGACCGTTCCAGCGTTTGCTGTCGGCCGGCTTTTCTACCAATGCTGTCAAGCCCTGCTCTGTTGTGGGGTACTTGCCCACATCCAGTTTATACATATCCAGCGCGGCGGACAGGTCTTCAATCTGTACTTTGGCCGCTTTACTTTTTGAGGCCCCCATGTGCTTCATCACCTGCGGCCCGACAATACCAGCCAACAGGGCAATAATTCCCAATACCACCAATAACTCCAGCAAGGTAAACCCGGCCTGTCTGCGTGTGGAAGAGTGATATTGCTGTTGTCGTTTCATTTTTTTCTCCTCAAAAAGCTAAATCATTAACACTTAGAATCGCCAGTAAAATAGACACAATGATGCCGGCAATCATCAATCCCAACGAAATAATCAACGCGGGTTCGAGTAATGCCAACATGCGCTGTATCGCGGTACGTAGTTGTTTATCGTAAATCACGGCAATGCGCAGCAGCATTTCTTCCAGCTTGCCGGTTTCTTCTCCCATTTTGATCATTTGCACTGCCAGCTTAGGAAAGTTATCGCTGTCTTCCAATACTGACGACATGCTTTGGCCCTGTTTAAGGTTTTCTTCGGCTTCTGCAATTAATTCAGCTATTTGGCTGTTGCCCACGGTTTCGCGCACAATCCCAAGAGCTTTGAGAATAGATACACCATTACCCAGCAAGGTTCCCAACGTTCGAGACAAACTGGCAGTTTCCATATTTAATATGATGTCACCCGCCAACGGTGTTTTTAAAAAGCGGGCATCCCATTGCTTTCGTTTTTGTTCATCCGCCAACTGGCCTTGCATATAGCTGCTGATTCCTACGACCAGCAATGCAATCACCCACCAGTAGCTTTGCAGAAATTCGGCCAACCCGACAACAATTTGTGTGGATACCGGTAATGCCTGCCCTGCACTTTCAAACATTTCCGTAAATTGTGGTACGACAAACACCAGCATGACAAACAAGGATGCCAGTGACATCACTAATAATATGGCTGGATAAATCAGCGCGGTAGTCACCGTCTCCTTCAGTTCTTGAGAGCTTTCCAGGTATTCTGACAAGCGCTTAAGCACATCCCCCAGGTTACCTCCCATTTCCCCTGCACGAATCATATTCAGGTAAAAGCGCGTAAATATGCCGCTTTGCGCCTCCAAAGCATCTGCCAGAGATGCGCCGCCTTTCACCTTTTCCAACACCTGGTTGATCAGTTTGTTGAGCTTTTCATTATCCTCAACCAATTGAATCAACACTTGCAGTGAACGATCCAGAGGCAAGCCTGAATCCAGTAAAGTCGCCAGTTCGCCAGTTAATAAGGCAATTTCTTTGCCTGATAATCGCACACCGGCATTACCCATCGGAATACCCAGAAATGTCTTCGGTTTAGCGGTTTCTATCTTGACCGGTATAAAGCCCTGTGATTGCAGCTCAAGCAACATCGCCTGCTCATCACTGGCATTACTGACGCCTTCCTCGGTTTCACCGCGGTTATTGACTGCTTTATAGGAATACAATGGCATATCAGGATTCCGATGTGACTCGCAATACTTCATCCAAAGTGGTGATGCCTTCAATCGCTTTTAGCAAACCATCGTCATACATGGTCAGCATGCCTTCCTTGATCGCTTGCAATTCAATCGCTGCCGCTTCTTCGTGATTCATAATCTGTTTACGGATGCTCTCTGACATGGGCAAAAATTCAATAATCGCCTGGCGTCCCCGGTATCCGATGCCCCCACAGTGATCACAGCCCTTGGCCTGGTAAAGTTGAATATCTTCTGCATCACTGAGTCGTTTTTGTTTAACTTCAATTTTTACCGCTTCCGGCGCGGGATAGGCTTGCTTGCAATGATCGCACAACTTTCTGACCAGACGCTGTGCAAGAATACCGTTGACAGTGGAGCTTAATAAATATTCTTCCAACCCCATATCCAGTAGCCGCGTCACACCGCCGGCCGCATCGTTGGTATGCAGGGTAGATAAGACCAAGTGTCCGGTTAACGCCGACTGCACGGCAATCTTTGCTGTTTCCAGGTCACGCATTTCCCCAATCATAATGACATCCGGGTCTTGCCGAACTATCGAACGCAAAGCTGCTGCAAAATCTAGCCCAATTTGCGGCTTGGCTTGAATCTGGTTTACCCCTTCCAACTGATATTCCACGGGATCTTCAACCGTGATAATTTTGCGCTCTGACGTATTAAGTTGCTTGAGTGCGGTATAGAGCGTGGTTGATTTACCGCTGCCTGTCGGCCCGGTAATCAAGATAATGCCATGCGGCTGCGACAGTACATTAATAAAGCGTTGCGCATGGGTTCCCGTCAGCCCAAGGGTGGAAAAATCCAACACCACGTTTTCCTTGTCCAGCAAACGAATCACTGCACTTTCCCCAAACATGGTGGGTATGGTCGACACCCTGAGATCCAGCTCTTTACCCAACATTTGAATTTTTATACGCCCATCCTGTGGCAAGCGGCGTTCGGCAATATTCAACTTTGCCATAATTTTAATACGCGACAACACCGCGGCCGTGGATGATACCGGCGGGGAATCAATGTCCTGCAGCACACCATCAATTCTGAGCCTGACCTTTAGCGACATTTCAAACGGTTCGATATGAATATCTGATGCCCGCAGCTCTACGGCTTTTTGCATGATCAAATTGACCATTTTGATAACCGGCGCTTCACTGGCCAGGTCTTTTAGATGCTCCAGATCTTCAGAGTTGATTTCATCACTGTCCAGATGATCCAGCAGCTTGTCCATCTGCGATTTGCCATCTCCGTATTGCGCTTCCAACGCCGCATCAATGTCACCCATCAAACCGATTTTAATATCAATCTGTTTGCCCGTCGCCAACTTCAATGCCTGCACAATGTATTCATCTTGTGGATCCATCACCGCAACGGACAATTTATCATCATCGAATTGCAATCCAATCACATGATACTGCTTAAGAAAGCGGAAGGGAATATTGTCTGGGAAAGGGGTTTGCAAAGGATATTGCGATGACTCTATGCGTTCCAGATCAAAACTGCTGGCAAAATTATCCGCCACGTCGTTTTCGGTACACAGACCAAGCTTTATGAGCAATTCAGGCATGGAATCCGCCATGGTTGAGCGTTGCATGCGTCTGACCTTGCTTAAATCATTGTCTGACAATTTTTCCTGTTGCTTCAAAACAGCTAAAAAATCCGCATATTTTTCTTCTTGCTCAAGTAAATGTTCCATTTCAATGCCTCGCTGTGTCTATCGACAAGAGTGATTGTGCCAGCTCTATGATTTCATTTTTATTAATTTGTTTAATTGAAAAATCATTTTTATCAAGTTTATACGGATTTACCTGGCTGGGTGACTTTAGTACTCTATTAATGTGGGTTTGATATACGCGACTCACTGGCGTAGGCCCAAACAAGGTAATGGATGGTCGATTAAGCGCCCATGCCATATGTGTTGGGCCTGTGTCATTGCCTATCACTAAATCTGCCTGACTGATCACAGCTTTTAAGTCATTTAAACTCATTTGTGGCAAGAGCCGCGCTTTTCCATCGCTGTGCTCAACAATCCATTGTGCATCCTGTTTTTCCTGTTGATTTCCCCAAGCTATGACCGCTTGACACTGCACCCCCTGGATAACCTTAAGGTATTGTTCCTTCGGGTAATTCCTGCTTGGCCAGGTTGAACCTATAAAATAAATAACGCATGGTTTGGTGTTTTCATCAGCCACTAACAAATCTTGCTGAGGTTGCTGAAAAAATAAAAACGGTTTTTTATTCAGTATTTGCTCGCGCGTGACCTGTATACCGAGTGGCTCACTTATAACCTTTACATTCCTGTCAATAGTATTGGCATCGTAGCGACAAGCCACTTTATTGCTATACAGCCAACTGGCGGCTTTCTCCCTGATGGAGTCTTGATTAAAGCCTGCTGTATTTGCACACAGTAAACGGCTGACGACAGAAGATTTAATCAATCCTTGCGCATCAATCACCAGGTCATAGTTTTGTGCCGCATAGTGGCGAATTTTGTTCAGTTCGGACAGTATATGTGTTTTGTTGGTTTTGAGGGATTTTATGTTGACGCACTGAATCGCATGAATATCTGGGTTAAATTTTAGAACGTCTGCAAATCGTTGCTCCACAACCCAGTCAATTATAAGATCGGGTCGAGCTTGTTTAATCATTTGTAAAGCTACCATGGCATGCACGATGTCGCCGAGTGCGGATAGTTTTACAATGGCTATTTTCATTGTTCTATGCGTGCCAGAATGTATTCTGGTGTAATCTCGGTTAAACATCGCGTATGTCCTAAGGGGCATACTCTTTTAAAACATGGGGAACACGCCAATTGCAGATCTATAATTTTCGCCTGTGCATTTAAGGGCGGTGTAAAGCCAGGATCAGACGAGCCATAGATTGCAATCAATTCTTTATTTAATGCTGCTGCAACATGCATTAGTCCAGAGTCATTACTCACCACAACATCGGCCAGTGACATAACATCCACGGCTTCTGCCAGAGAGGTTTTCCCACTTAAATCCAGGCATGACGCATCACTTAACCGGTTGATTTTCTGTGCAATTGTCTGATCCTTGCCGGACCCCATCAATATCACATTCCATGCCTGAGCCTGTTTTTGCTTTGCCACGCGGGCAAAATGCTCGGCTGGCCAGCATTTTGCCGGGCCATATTCTGCTCCCGGGCATAACACTAGCGTCTTTTGTTGGCGATTGATGTTAAATTTTTCCGCAACACTTTTTTGCTGACTTGCATCTATATGCAATTTGGGTGTTGTATATTTTAATGATTGTGTATCATTTTTTTCAGCTGCCAAATTTATAAATCGTTGCACTGTCATGCTTAATTTGTGTTTATCCAACTTGCGCCAGTCATTCAGCAATCCAACACGCATTTCACCCAGATATCCACTGCGTATGGGGATTTGTGCAAAAAAAGGCACGAGTGCCGACTTCCAGGAATTGGGTAAGACAATGGCTCGCTCATAGCCTTTTTGTTTCAGTTTTAAACCGAGTTGTTTGCGAGCTGAGAATGCAAATTGACCATGTTTAAAAGGCAAGGAAATAGGCTGGTTGACTTGTGGCATCCGCTCCAGCAAAGGGAAGGACCAGTCAGGCGCCAACACATCAATCACGCACTCTGGCTGAGCCTGTTTAAGTTGCATGAACAGGCTTTGCGCCATGACCATATCGCCGACCCAGGAGGGGCCGACGACAAGAATTTTTTTGCCTTGTACAGACACTTAGTTAACTACACTCAACCATTCCTGGTGATCACTGCGTCGGCCATGCACATAGTCGAAATATAATGATTGTAGCTTTTCTGTCAGCGGCCCTCGACTTCCACTGCCTATCGTGCGCCCATCTAATTCTCTTATCGGTGTCACTTCTGCCGCTGAGCCAGTAAAGAATGCTTCATCTGCCACATACACTTCATCACGGGATATACGCTTCTCTTCAACGCTGTATCCCTGTTCTGCTGCAATGGTCATGATCGTATCCCGGGTAATGCCTTCCAGTGCCGAGGTAACTTCCGGGGTATAAATTTTGCCGTTTCTGACGATAAACAGGTTTTCACCACTGCCTTCTGCAGCATAGCCTTCATGATCCAACAATAATGCTTCATCATAGCCGGTTTCCAAGGCTTCCTGTAACGCCAATATGGAGTTGATGTAATTGCCATTTGCTTTGGCTTTACACATGGTGCTGTTCACATGGTTTCGCGTATATGAAGAGGTACGGATACGTATACCTTTTTCCATATTTTCTGCACCTAAATATGCGCCCCATTCCCAGGCTGCTATCATCACATGAACTTTCAAGTTATCCGCACGCAGCCCCATTCCTTCGGAACCATAGAAACACATGCTGCGAATATAAGCGCTATCCAGATTATTTTTTGCAACTGCATCCTTGTGCGCCTGATTAATTTCATCTTTATCAAATGGAATTTTCATGTTCAAAATATGCGCAGAACGATACAAACGATCAGTATGTTCCTGCAATTTGAAAATAGCGGTCCCCTGCTCTGCATGATAGGCACGCAGGCCCTCAAAGACACCGGCTCCATAATGCAATGTGTGCGTGAGTACATGTATTTTTGCCTCACGCCATTCTACCCATTCACCATCCAGCCAGATCCAGCCGTCTCTGTCATCCATCGTTATCATGTTTTAAAACCTGTGTATTCTTAGTTAGTGTGCTTTTCTGGAACTACTCCATAATGTCACGCCAAATCTGTTTAACTTGCTCTCGTTCCTGCATAAATTCTTGTTGATTTGCGACGGCCGGTTGATCTTGCAATACGCGGTGATGTCCATAATCCCGGTAATGGCAAAACGCATTTATCAGTCTTTCAGCCTGTTCTTCACGTAACAGACCATTTGCAGCAAGTTTTTTGATTATCCTGACGTTATCAGTATAGTGCGTCAATTCAGTATTTTCGACTGCGTGATTCAGAACCAGAAATTGTACTATAAACTCAATATCCGCAATACCTCCATGACTCTGTTTTAGATGAAAAACATCTGTATTTTTTGGTATTAAGTTATCCCGCATTTTCTCACGCATTTCCCTTACTTCACGCTGTAACTCTGCTTTTTCTCTTGGTAGCGCCAGAATTGTTTTCCTAATCGAGTCAAATTGCCCTTTCAATGTACTGTCCCCAGCGACATATCTGGCACGCACTAAAGCCTGGTGCTCCCATGTCCATGCTTCATTTTGCAAATACGGTAAATATGTTGATATATGTGTGACCAATAAACCGGAATCGCCACTGGGTCGCAATCGCAAATCTACCTCGTAGAGCATTCCAGATAACAGTTTTGTTTCTAAAATATGTCTTATTTTTTGCGCCAGGCGTACATAGAATTGTGTACAACCTATGCTTTTACTGCCATTTGTCATTGCATGCGTATTTTCACAATCATACACAAACACCATATCCAAATCCGAGCCATAACCCAGTTCTTGTCCTCCTAACTTACCCAAGCCGAGAATAGCAAAGCCTGTTGGCTGTTCTCCTGTTCCTGGGGGAAATCCGTGTTTTGCAATCATCATTTTCCAGGCGCTATCCACTACCTGTTGCAAAATCACTTCTGCAATTTCAGTGAGATAATCACTCACGACCATCACCGGTATGACATCCATGATATCCGCTGCCGCAACACGCAATATGTTCTGATGCGCAAATTGACGCAATCTATTCATTAACAACTCATCATCAAGTTCGTCAATTAATACAATTTCTTGCGCTAACGCTTTTTTAAGTTGCTGTTTATGCAGAGGCTCATATAATGAATGTGCGTCCAGCAATTCATCTAACAAAACGGGGTATTGAGCTAGATATTTACATATCCACGAACTCGCTTGCGTCAATGTTATGAGCTGGCTTAATGCTCCAGGGTTCTCTTCAAGCAACGATAAATACACACTTCGCCCGGCTATTTTTTCAAACAAAACCAATAGTTCACCCAGGGTGGTATCTTTTTTTTCAATTTTGCTTACAGCCTCAATGACTTTTGGTAATAGTCTTTCTAGTACTCCAGCACCTTTTGGGGTGAGTTTTTTCATTGCATTACACTTTCGAAACTCTGTGACTTTTAGAAGCACTTGTGATGAATTGTTGTATCCATAATCCGTCAATATTTCAGTTGCACTTTTTTCATCAACTGTATTTTGCCAAATTTGCTGGGCTCCAGCTTCAACCTGTTCTTCTTCACTCAATGAAAACACTTTTTCAAAAACTTCATGCACACCAGCTCTAATTTCACCTAACTGTTGCTTGAAGTCCTTCCATTCTGCAAACCCCATTGATTGAGTAAGACTAGCTTGCGCACATTCTTCTGTTGGTAAATCATGGACTTGTTGATCTTTATATTGCTGTATATGGTTTTCAACCTTCCTTAAATAGATATATCCATTAATGAGTTTCTCAACATCAGGTTCTTCGAGTAATTTCAGATTTTTTAAAGTTTCCAGAACAACTAATATTTCCCGGCGTTGTAATTTAGGCTCACAACCTCCACGGATCAATTGAAATGCTTGACCTATAAATTCTATTTCGCGAATTCCTCCCGGTCCGAGCTTTACATTTTCCAATCTATCCTTTCTCTTTAGCTCTTGTGTGATTTGGATTTTTAACTTTCTTAACTCTTCGAACGCCCCATAATCAAGATATCGCCTATATACAAATGGCCTGATCATATCCATCAACAGTTTGCCACTTTTATAGTCACCTGCCACTTGGCGTGCTTTAATCATTGCATAACGTTCCCATTCTCTGGCTTGAGTCATGTAATAATTTTCCATGCCTTCAAAACTCATCACTAATGGGCCACTATCTCCAAAAGGCCGCAAGCGCGTATCTGTCCTAAAAACAAAACCATCAACGGTCATTTCATCTAAGGCTTTAACAACTTGTCTGCAAATACGTGTAAAAAACTCACCGTAGCTGGTTTCTTTGCGGTCATTGAGCACACCATCGACTTCATAAGCAAAAATCAGATCTATATCTGAAGAATAATTTAACTCCCAGGCCCCTAATTTTCCCATGCCGATGACTACTAAATTTATTGCTCTACCTTCGTTGTCAACAGGTACGCCTCTACGATTACAGCCTTGCTCATAATAATATTCAAGTGCAACTTCTATACATGCTTCGGCAAGCGTTGTCAGATCACGTAATGTTTCATCCAGATCAGCCCAACCAGCCAGATCACGCCAAGCTATGCGAATCATTTCCCTGTAACGAAACAACCTTAATTGCTGCATTAAATGAGCATCATTCTTAATTTCTATATTTTGCAGACTAGATAGGTATTGTTGTCGGCGTTGATTTGAAAACAAATCATCCGTGTTGACCAAATCTTGTAGCAACTCAGGTTTCAACAGAATTTTTTCGCGGATAAATTGACTGCAAGCACAAACTTTTATGAGTGTTTGTGAAACCTTGTCTATCGAAAAAATTGATGCACTTTCATCCCCAAGTTTTTTTTCAAAACCCTGGAAAAATGTTGTCAAAGGTGACTTCAAACTCTCATGCAAGTCATCAATTTGGCTTTGAATTAACTCTGACTTATTCACATTTACACATTCAGTTGTTTATATAGTTTTGAGCTTACCCGACCCTTGTTAACTTTATGGCAAAAAAAAACCCGTGTAGCGTTTACACGGGTTTTTTTAATAAAAGCTTGGCAATTCCCTACTTTCACATGGCAACCTGCCACACTATCATCGGCGCTAAGAGGTTTCACTGCCGAGTTCGGGATGGGGT
>SPJJ01035787.1_pt1 | contig 17054 bp, 13 predicted proteins | sample 3741741 | NCBI WGS metagenome assembly SPJJ01 (sample SAMN10925908, study PRJNA522277) | cold seep metagenome | isolation source: Elba SIP-enriched marine methane seep metagenome, extraction at timepoint T1 | place: Italy: coast of Elba, Mediterranean Sea | collected 2014-05 | reverse complement strand
TTTATTTTGCCTGGGTCCGGGAAAAAACCGGCACATCGGCTGAAGAGGTCAGCATCCCGGAAACACTCGCGACCGTGAGCGATCTGGTGGACTGGTTGAAACGCATGGGCGAGGCGGATACGGACGGCACGGAAAAAAATCTGTCCGAAGTGGTTTCCAAAGTGATGTTGCTGGACATCATGGAAAGGCAGGAAGAGGAGGAAGCGGGCGATCAGGTCAGCCTGATGACGTTACATGCTGCCAAGGGGCTGGAATTTCCGCATGTTTTCTTGATCGGCATGGAAGAGAATCTGCTGCCGCACCAGAACAGCATCGAAAGCGACAATATAGAAGAAGAACGCCGTCTGGCCTATGTCGGCATCACCCGCGCGCAGCGCAGTTGCACATTCAGTTACTGCACCCACCGCAAACGCTATGGCGAAATGAGCGAATGTCTGCCCAGCCGTTTTCTGGAAGAACTGCCTGTGGATGACCTGGAATGGCCAAAAAAGAAAAAGTTAGAACCGGAAGTAAAAAAGGAACGCGGCAAGGCCAATTTGTCGCAAATCAAGAACATGCTGTCTTAGCCCTTTTAGGAGGCAGCCCAAGCACAGGAAAATCTCAACAATGCATAACGCCCATACGCGTCTCTGTCTCCAAAATACAGGTAATTATTCATTGACTGACATCGAATAGAGGCATAGCATCACACAACCACTCTCACTGTTGAGTATCCTCGGCGCGACGCGCTTATAACAACCACCCCAGGAGTTCACTATGCTGTTTATCACCAATCGCGAACCCATCGGCTCAATTCGCACCCGCAGAGGCAGAGCGTATAAATTTGACCTCAATAAAAATGCACCGGCGAACTCGGTATATTATTGTGAACGCAAAGGAAAAAACAGCTATACAGAAATTGGCTCAGGCAGCTTGATGAGTCAATTACGAGAATGTAAAGCCGAACAAATCCTGTTTTATATTCACGGCTTTTCCAATTTACCAGAAGATCATATCTTTCCACGCGCTCAAGAATTACAAAAACTGTTCGACCAAAAACAAAAAAACCTGGTGATGGTGATTCCGCTCATCTGGCCATGTGACAATGATTTTGGCCTGGTTAAAGATTATTGGGATGATCAGAAATCGGCAGACATGAGCGCCTTTACCTTTGCCCGGGTATTAGAAAAATTTATGGCCTGGCGCGTAGAAGCCAGCGTCCCTTGTCTAAAACGCATGAATGTCATGGCACATTCAATGGGCAACCGGGTATTGCGCGAAACCATGGCGGCCTGGGATAAATACGACCTGGCTGATGGCGTACCGTTATTGTTTAGAAACACCTTTATGATGGCCGCTGATATCGTCAATGAATCTTTAGAGCATGGCGAACGCGGGCAGCTTATCAGCCAGGCTTCCAGAAATGTGTCTGTTTACTATGCATCAGACGACCTGGCGTTACGTGCAAGCAAAATCTCCAACCTGAAAAACAAAGTCGCTTCACGCAGATTAGGCCATACCGGCCCGGAAGACATGGACAATGTTGGAAAAAATGTTTATGCCATTGATTGTGATGACATCAATACCAAATACGACTTCCCTACCGGACACGGTTATTTTACCAATGACGGCGACGGCAAGCCCGGCAAGGTATTTGAGCACATGTTCAACACTCTTAAAAGTGGCCGTGTCACCGTCGATGACAGCATTGCGCGCACACACATTATTGATTAATGCAGACAACCCCTACGCTAATCGGCAAAGACAGCCATCGGTGTAAACAGGGTGCCCCTCGCCCTGTTTGCATGGCGCTAATATAAATAAAGATCTAGTTAGAGACTAAAAAATTAGCTCACTATTCTGCAAAGCAGCCTGATTCTGCCTACCCACAATACTCCGACGCGTCAATTTTGATACAGAACCAATAGCAGAACCAATAGGGTCAGACTCGATTGAAAAGAACCAATAGGGTCAGACTCGATTGAATATGATTTTCTTTGCTTTCAACCTAAAACTAGCCTGACTACTGGTAAAATGATTAAAATATAGAGGCTATTCTGATTACCAATCGAGTCTGACCCTATTGGTTCGAATCTACTGATCCTGGAGAGGATCTTTTTTGCACTTAATAATATGGGCCTTGCTGGATGTATATTCTTGTTCAAGAAAAATGAGAAAATACTAATGAGTCGTCGGCTGTTCTATTTACAAGAAACCAGAAATTTTGTAATTTCTGTAGACTGACTTACTGAGCAGACTCCAATTAAGACAATTGAATCAGTGGGTTAAAGAGGAAATGGGTTGATTAACTAGGCCAGCCCCTTTCAATTTTTATGTGCTTTCATTCAAGCTCACAGCAATCTCTCGAAAGCTATTCAACCCAGCTTCAATATTCTCAATAATCTCTTCTGCCAAATCTTCAGGATCAGGCAGGTTATCCAGGTCGGCTAAAGACTTGTCCTTTAACCAAAAGATATCGAGACTCGTCTTGTCTCTAGCTACGATGTCTTTGTAATCGTATTTTCGCCAACGCCCGTCAGGGTTGGCTTCGGCATCCCAGGTTTCTTTTCTGTCGTGCCGGTTGTGGGTGTTGTAGCAATCTATGAAGTCCTGCAGGTGTTCCAAACGCATCGGTTTCTTCTTGAGGGTGTGGTGGATATTGGTTCGGTAGTCGTATATCCAGACGGCTTTAGTCCAGGGCTCTTTTTGCGCTGGTCGGTTATCGAAGAAGAGAACGTTTGCCTTTACGCCGTTGGCGTAGAAGATTCCGGTAGGTAACCTCAGGATGGTGTGGAGTTCTGTGGTCTCCATCAGTTTCTTTCTAACCGTTTCCCCTGCACCGCCTTCGAAGAGGACGTTATCGGGGACAACTACGGCGGCACGGCCTGTGGATTTCAGCAGTGAGCGTATGTGCTGAACGAAGTTGACCTGTTTGTTTGAGGTCGTGGCCCAGAAATCCTGGCGGTTGTAGGTCAGATCGTCTTTCTCCTGTTCGCCCTCCTCATTGGTAAAGGTCATGCTGCTCTTTTTACCGAAGGGTGGATTGGCTAAAACCATGTCCACGGTATGCGCGGGAGGCGCTATCAGGGCGTCATTGGCGCTAACGGCGCTGTCGCCGTCGATCTCTCCGATGTTGTGGAGAAACATGTTCATCAGGCACATGCGGCGAGTATTCGAGACGATCTCATTGCCGCTGAAGGTTTCGTGCTTGAGGAAGGCTTTCTGTTTCTTGTCGAGCTTGTGATTGCTTATCAAATGATCATAGGCAGACAGGAAAAATCCACCGGTACCACAGGCAGGGTCGGCAATCGTCTGCATCGGCTCTGGACGCATGCAGGCGACCATCGCCTTGATCAGTGAACGAGGGGTAAAGTACTGACCGGCACCGGATTTGGTATCTTCAGCATTCTTTTCCAGTAGTCCTTCATAGATGGTGCCCTTGGTATCGGCATCGAGCATGACCCAATCGGTATCATTGACCATGTCCACCAGGCGGGAGAGCTTGGCCGGATCTTGGATTTTGTTCTGCGCCTTGGTGAAGATCTGGCCGAGCATCCCCTTCTTGTTGGCCAATTCCCTTAGCAGGGTGATGTAGTGACCTTCCAGCTCTGCGCCCTTTTTGCTGCGCAAGCTGTTCCAGTTGAACTGTTCTGGGATACCGACATCCCTGTTATAGGGTGGCTTACTGTATTCATCTGCCATCTTTAGGAAGATGAGATAGGTCAGCTGCTCCAGGTAGTCGCCATAGCCAACACCGTCATCTCGCAAGGTGGTACAGAAACTCCAGACTTTGGAAACAATGGTATCGGCGTTCATAACGATTTCTTCTTTGGTAACTTTTTTATGGCTTGCTCAAGATCTTTATCAACTTGGCTCGGTTTTACATCGATCACTTTGCGGTAGCGGTCATACTCCAGCTCCGCTTTCTGCTTGGCTTGTTTGGCTGAAATCTTCCCGGCATGGGTCAAGACATCGTGATCACCCAGTTTGAGAAAATCGTCCAGCTTGGATGACCAATCCGCCATTTTCATCAATCGACCCCGCTCGGCCTGAAGTTCGGCAAATTCCAGATAGGCAGTAACAATGCGATTGAGCAGATTCAGCTCTTTTTCAGACAGGTAATTTTTGGCGGTGACAATCTCAGTACGCCTCGGCTCTTCCCCGGCAAAGTGTGTCAAACCCATATGAGGCTTGTCCGCGTTCACGCGGCCATGTATCAATTCAGCAGCGGTATGGCCGTGAGTCGCCCAATGCATTTTGTTCTGTACCTGGGCAAAAAAGACCTGACTCAGCTCAGAATTACCATCATAGTCAACACTGGTGGCGTAGATATCGCACACCTTGCGCCAAAACATCTTCTCGGATGAGCGAATGTCCCGGATACGGGCCAGCAGCTCCTCGAAATAGACACTACTGTCCGGGTTCTTTAGACGCTCGTCATCCATAACGAATCCCTTTTCCAGATACTCCTTGAGTCGAGTCGTGGCCCAGGTACGAAACTGGATTCCCCGGCGGGATCGAACGCGATAGCCAACGGCAAATATGGCCTCCAAATTGAAATATTCTATTTGCCGCTTAACCTCCCGGCCGCCTTCATTTTGAACTGTTGCATGTTTTGCAACTGTTGCCTCCCTGGTAAGCTCCACATCCTCGTAGATAGCCTTTAAGTGCTTTGAAATCACAGACTTATCACGATCAAACAGCTCTGCCATCTGGTTCAGGCTGAGCCAGAGGGAGTCACCTTGCAGGCGGCATTCCAGACGTAGGTCACCGGCATCAGTCTGATAGAGCAGCAACTGGCTCTGCGCAGGATCATCAGTATTCATTAACTGGCTTTCCTCTTGCTTTTTCTAGTTGTTTTGGATTTCTTCTTCGCCATCTTGGCCTTCCCGCCTGACCGGCGGGCAGGTTTGGCCTTGGCTGCGGCCTGCCTGCCGGCAAGGCAGGCTTGTTCTTTTTCTTTGGCTATGCGATCTAATAGGACTGAGGCAGGTCCATCATTAGGGTCTTGAGGAACTAGCTGGCCAGAGAAGGCTTTTTTCAGGATGGATTGGCGTAGGGCTTCTGACTTAGCCAAGTTGGAATCAATCTCTTCCTCCAACTTAGATACTTCAGATAATTGCATTTCCAGTTTTTCCATAATTTCCCTCTGCTCAGCGATCGAAGTCATCGGGATGGGAATACTCTTTAGCTGTGTGGTGTTTATTCTCGGACGCCCAACACCATGAACGAGACTCTCGATGCTTTTGAACACAAACCTGGTCGAAAGGTATGCCTCTAAAAACCTCTCATCTAAGGTGTCCCCAAAGGTACGCACGCAGAAGCAATCAGCCTTGTTCACTGCCAATTCGATTGAATCCGGCACCAACGCCACTCTTGTGTTTTCTGTAACGAATGAGGAAAAAACCAAATCGCCAGGCTGCACAGTATGCTTTGCTAGTTGTTGGTACTTTTCCTCTGAAATGAAGGATTTTTTCTCGTCGATAAATTGCTGTGCGCCAATATTTTCGAGCCTAACGACACGAACACCTTCATCAACATAGTCGCTCGTCTTCAAGTTGGACCCAAAAGGTCCATCGAAAACATCTACGTCATTCTCGCCGAGTAAGAGCCACGCCCAATCATTGGGCAACTCGGGTAGAACTACTGCTTCTTCAGATTCAAGCTTCAGAGGTTTTGAGGGACGTGGCTTCGGCGGCTTCTTCCCTTCCTTCCCTGCCTGTCCCTGTCCGTCCGGCAGGCGGGCGGCAGGCAGGCCATCAGCCTCCCCGCCTGTCCGGCGGGCAGACCACTGCTTAACGGCTGCTTTCCAATCTTCCAGTTGTTGCTGGTAGCGGGCTTCACGCTCTTGCTTGATGCGTTGCAGTAACTGGATAGATGTTGGGTGTTTTTCTTCCTGCTGTTGTCTCAATGCGTAGAGCCATTCCCTGCCACTCCCTGATTTAAAATATTTTTCGCGTTCGATTGCCTCTTGCTCTTTCTCAAACACTTCGAAATGCAGTAATGCAAGTGGTCGATGCTCTTTGGTGAACTTAGCGCCACGGCCTGACAAGTGCTGGTTGATACGTTCAAACAGGTTAGAGGTAAACCCTTTATAGAGTCGCCCCCCTTCACAGACCAAAACGTATGCAAAATACGATTGCGAATCTACAGGGACCAGTTTGTCAGAGATATTTCTGAAACCGGGATCACGCCACCCTGCCTGCCGGCTAGGCAGGTGTTCGGTGAGTTTGCCTTCAAAGGCGTGTTTGAGCAGTGCCTGACGGTAGACTTTGAGTTGTTCCCGCGCTGTCTTCAGGCTTTCGATACCTTTATCTAGCTCGGAGAAGAGTTCTTCGATTTTGGCGACTATGCGGTGTTGTTCGTTAGTTGGCGGCAGGTTAAACGGCAGTTTTTGGATATCCTTTCCACTTATATTTTGGACACCCATTCCTTTTGCCTTTTCAACAAGAGTCCTTTCAATATTGGATAAAAACATACCAAAGAATTTTGGAGCAAGAAGCGATCCTGTAATCGGAACAATTTTTCCAGTTCGTTGATTCTGAAGAGCTGGATGGTCATATTTGTATTCGCATACCTTACCGATTGAGCCAGACATTCCGATGATGATGTCACCCTTACTAATTACATAATCGCTATGTGTCTCCAAGTACGCATTGTCTAGATATGCGGCGTCCTTTAAATCAACAATATCGAGTACAAGCTGAGACTGCTTAACAAGGGGAACATCTGTGCTAGATTCTCTCGCCTTTTTAAACCAAGAGCTCTTAAAGGCATATCCGTTCCTAATTTCAGCAATATCGCCAAAACTACACTCTGCCCATGAATTGGGTAATTTAGTTTGCATCAAGCTGCCAACTCTTCATTCATTTCGTCAATTAATCCATCCATATCAGCCCCAAACAGCTGATACATTTTCCCCAGTCCACCCTGGCTATCGAATGGGGCCATTTCCAAGTCATTACGCTCAAAGTGGAATGAGCTGATGATGTGGTCACGGATCATCTGTAGCCACTGCATCTGATCTTCGTTGAATTTTCCTGCCTGTCCCTGTCCGTCCGGTAGGCGGACGGCAGGCAGGTCGCCAGCATCCGTATGGTGTTTTTTAAATACCCAGTTTTTGAAGTTTTTCCTCACTGTGGCATCGTAGGTGGAGAGAGTCTTGTCGATCTCGCAAACACGGCGAATCAGGGCGACCAAGGCGGTGAGTTCGTTAATGGGTTGTTTACCTTTGTAATCATCCAGTTGGCTGTAGGCGTTCCAGACTCTGATAGGGGCCAGTGTGGGCTTGTCTGCTTTAATCTTGTCCATCACGGCTTGGATCATGTCGTAGGTGATTTCTCTTCTACGATGGGGCTGATCGTAAAAGATCTCCAGGGCATCAATTTCATTCTTGTTCTGCTGGATGTAGTCGGCAAAGTCATCGACCAGTTTCTGGGCGTTCTCTACGGAATCCTTACCCCATTCGGCACGGATCACTTCATCGATATTGTCGTGGTCGATTTTCTGTTCTTTCTCTCTTCTGATGGTATCGATCAGTTCGATCAGCTCACCGTTGAAGACATGGGTCGCCTGACTGACCAGTTTTTCCTGTGCTTCTTTACGTTTGTCGTCACCGGGGTTAGTACCTACGGGTTGCCCTGCCAACTCCAGCGCTTTGGCTTCGACCCTATCGGCATCAATCGCGTCAAACAGATTGTTGACGATATGGGTTAGCTCTACGCCTTTAGCCGCTTGTTTAATTCTGGCCTGCTCTGAATCATCAAGCTGCTTGTTCAAACGTGCCAGTCGCCCCGCCAGGGAACTAACGGTATCGGTGTCACTGGTACCCATCATCACGCCCATGGCTAAATCTTTGAGTGGTACAGAGGGCTTGGTAATCAGTGGCTGGCTAGCGGTCTTGAGCGACTGGGTGACACCAATGGCATCGACAATGACGTAATGTGTCTTGGCACTGTTGGCCGAGGGCGTGACCTTTTTCAGGTCGTCATGCTCCAGAGTGCGGGTGCCCCGGCCTTTCATCTGCTCGAAGTAGTTTTTGCTTTTTACGTCACGCATGAACAGCAGACATTCCAGCGGCTTTACATCGGTGCCGGTGGCGATCATGTCCACCGTCACCGCGATTCTGGGGTTGTAGTCGTTACGGAACTGGGAGAGGATGGATTTTGGGTCTTCGCCTTGCTGGACGAGATTCCCTTCCTTGTCTTTCTTATCCTGTGCCGCCTTGTAGGTGACCTTTTTGCAGAAGGCGTTCCCTTCGCCGAACTCTTCCCGTACGGTCTGGATGATGTCGTCAGCATGGCTGTCGGTCTTGGCGAAGATCAGGGTCTTGGGAACTTCTTCGCGGCCAGGGAATATCTCGGGCAGGCTGTTATGGAAGGTCTTGATGACTGTTCTGATCTGGCTTGGGTTGACGATATCTCTGTCCAACTGTTTGGACGAATAGCTTTCGTCTTCGTCCTGTTCTTCCCAACGCTTTTTTCGCGTCTGCTTCTCGCGCCGCTCGATCAGTTGCTTGGCTTTTAACTCGGCACCCTGTTTGGTTACTTGGGTATCGATGTAGAAGATCTCGTTACCCACGTTGACGCCATCGGCTACAGCTCTTTCGTGGGTGTACTCGCTGACGATGTTCTGCTTGAAGAAGCCGTAGGTGCGGTTATCGGGTGTGGCGGTCAGGCCAATCAGGTAGGCATCGAAGTAGTCCAATACCTGCTGCCACAGGTTGTAGATGGAGCGGTGACATTCATCAATGAAGATGAAGTCGAAGAACTCAATCGGCACCTTGGGGTTATAGGCGACGGGTACGGGCTCTTTGGGCTTGGTGAGCTGTTCTGCTGGATTCAGTTCTTCCAAGCTGTCATCCAGTTCTTCATCCTTGAGGATGGAGTACATGCGCTGAATGGTACTGATACAGACCTGGGTATCTTTCGGCACGCTTGAACTTTTTAAGCGCTGTACCGCATAAAGCTCGGTAAACTTGCGGTTGTCGTCACTGGGCGTGAAGGAGATCATCTCCTGCTCAGCCTGTTCGCCCAGGTTCTTGGTATCCACCAGAAACAGTATCCGCTTGCCCTTTGCGTGCTTGAGAATCCGATACATGGCTGTGATGGCGGTATAGGTCTTACCAGCACCCGTAGCCATCTGTATCAGCGCTCTTGGCTTATCCAGCTTGAAGGAGTCTTCCAGATTAATGATTGCCGTTTCCTGGCAGTCGCGTAGCCCAAGCTCCTTAGCGGGAAGTTTGGTTGGATTCAGTGGTGGTATCTGGTTCAGACGGGTTCTGAGGCTATCGCCCTGTTCCAGCCACTCTTTGAGGGCTTCCGGGCGATGGAAGGTAAAGACCTCTCTGGAACGCGGTTTGGGGTCTCGACCGTCGGTAAACCGTGTGATGACACCGGTACTCTGATAGAGGAACGGCAAGGGTTCATTGTTGTTGACCCATTTCAGCTTGGCACCGGCATAGTCTTCTGTTTGTTTTTCAACATCAGTGATGTTCTGCGCTACTTCTTCACGCTTGGCTTCGATCACGCCTACCGCTTTTTTATCCACAAACAGGACATAGTCTGCCGGGCCAACATCGGTTTGGTATTCCCTGATTGCCTGACCTTGACCTTGACCTTGGCTAAGATCGATCTTGTTTTTGTCTTGCACGCTCCAGCCTGACGCCTTGAGCAAGTCGTCGATATTATCTCGCGCTATTTGTTCGGGATTTTTATTTGGTGCCATGGGTGGCTATTCTTTCTTTAGCACATAACGCCCCGCATAACTGGAAAAAAGTAGAGTAGTGAGGAACGAACGTAGCTGTTTTTTTTCCATGTTGATGCGATGGTTTTGCTTTGTGTTCTATCAATTGATAGTTTCCTTTTTTGTTACCACTTCAGAATTCACCGACCTCACCATTTTTTACACTTGTATATATCCCCATAAAGAGTAAGGCGGGTTTGATCAGCTCCCCCACGGCCTTTATCAAACAGCCTATCGGAGATACGAACACCATTCGCACCTCGCTCTGCAGCTTTAACTTTTAGCCTTTTATTTGCTTTCTCTTCCGTTACTTCCATCCCACCGAAAAAGGAAAGGCCAGCCATTGCACTGATTTGATCAATATAGGCACATTTTTTAGCTTGCTCAGGAGAAATGAAACGTACAGTTTTTGCTTGAGCATCCTCGACATGTGTGCTTTTCGGCTGACTATTAGCAAGTGTCATTAACTGCCCAAAGGCTCTTGCATTAACACCATTTGTTGATGGCAACCCACGTGATTGCTGGAATGCTGTTAGCGCTGAAAGTGTTTTTTTACCACTCACACCATCCACAGATCCAGGGTTAAAACCTTTTTCCAGTAGCAACCTCTGAACCTCTTTGGTCAATTCAACTTTGTCACTTGGTGCCATTTTTTCGTACGCTGTTGTGAAACTGCAGCCAGCTAAAAACAATGATGTGGTCATGAGTAAAAATATTGACCTCGCTAAGAAAGAAACCCAATTATTAACCATCGAAGAACTCCATATACTAAATTTGATACTAAAATCTAAATCTTCACAAAGTATCTATAAAAAATTGTTTTTCTATAAGTTGATGTAAGATTATATCCCGCATCGGTAAACTACTCTGTAATCATCATCAGCTTCATTTTAAACATTCAACATTTTGTCATCCTCAGAATTTTGATTTTTCTCTGTCTTCGCAGAAGGCAAAACGACAAGGGTAACTTGACGCCAAAAGCAGAGTGGTCGAGTAGCCCAAGGGAACTTCCCCTCAGGCTATCACAGAAACTCTCGCTTCATACGGCTCTTATCAATCAACCTGCAAAACATGCTCTGTCCCAATGCGCGAGTAATTGTCTATTCCTTCTTCTGAAGGCATTGACTTGCTTCGCTGCCTGGATCAATGTCTTGACCTTTTTATATTTGCGCAGTGCCCAGCGGCTGAGTTTCTTATCAAAGTTAAAGAGTATATTGGCTATTTGCCTCCTCCCGTAGACACCATAACAATTCATCCAGCCGCTTAGCTTTTGACGACTATAACGTATAATAACCTTTGCGAAAAATTTAGGAATGATGACACCAAAATTATTAGCTCTTGCGCGTATTTTCTTCATTTATTTGCAAGGCTGCCTGATACAGTAATTTTTTTCGCTGTCCGGTGATGTCAGCGGCTAAGGCGGCGGCTGTTTTGGTGCTACATTGTTTGAGCAGTACGTCTAAAATACGTTTGTCTTCGTGGGATAAGGCTTCTTTTGCCAAAGGCTCTGCCCCCTGCACGATGACGACAAATTCGCCCTTGCGCATATTGTCGTCATCATTGATGCGCTGGCAGACATTTTCCAGGCTGTCTTTGACGATGGTTTCGTGCAATTTGGTTAATTCTCTGGCGACGACGACCTGTCTTTCACGCGGGATGACTTCCAGCATATCTTGCATGGCCGCTTGAATGCGGTGGCTGGATTCGTAAAACACCCAGGTGGATGTTTCGTATTGCCTGTGTTTAAAAAATGCTTTTCTGGCTGAGGCTGTCCTGGGTAAAAAGCCTTCAAAAATAAAGCGTGCCAGCGGCAAACCCGCCACGGATAATGCGGCAATTAATGCGCAGGCTCCAGGCACAGGCGTCACGTCAATGCCCTGCTCTCTGGCCAGCTGCACCAGGGGTAAACCGGGGTCGCTGAGCAATGGTGTCCCGGCATCTGAAACAACAGCCACGTCTTCACCCTGTATGAGCTTTTGTATAATTCCTTGACTGACTTTATCTTCGTTATGTTGATGCAGTGACATCACTTTATTGCTGATTGCATAGTGCTGAAGCAGCATTTTGCTATGCCGGGTGTCTTCGGCGGCAATCAGGTCGACCTGTTGTAAAATGCTGATGGCTCGCTGACTAAAATCAGCTAAATTACCGATTGGTGTTGCAACAACGTATAATTTACCGGACATGTTTTTTTGTACTTGGTTTTGTCCGGGTATGTTACAGGTTTTTACTTATGATGACTCGCTATCCCGCTACATTTTATTTTGCCCTGGCCTTTATTGCCGGATGCGCTACGCCACCGGCTAAAAACCAGCGCTATCTTGAACAATCGGCACAAGCCGAATTACTCATGCAAGGAGGACGACATAAAGAAGCGGCTGATTTATACAAAAACCTGGCGCAGGTTCACCCTGCCCTGCAAAACAATTATTATCTGTTAACGGCAGAAGCCTTATTGCAATCTGGCGACCACCAGCAAGCAAGTGCTTTTGCGGATAAAGTCAATACCCATGCACTCTCGTTCAAACAGCATAACCGTCTTGAATTGATTCGGGCACGCATTGATTTAAGCATGGGGAATGCTGAATCTGCACAGCAGCATTTAAACAACATTCAACCAGTACGGCTGGACAGTCAACAGCGTAAACAATTTTACCGCACTCAGGCATTTGCCTATTCTTTAACAGGTGATCCGCTAGCCAGCACACAGGCACGCATTAAACTGGGGGATTTATTAACCCAGCCCGAATTGATCCAACAAAATAATGCCTCTATTCTGGAAACGTTACGCTTATTACCTGCGGCAGAACTATTTCAGGCACAAGCCCCTGCGCCCGATATTTTAGGTGGATGGGCAGCGTTGGCTTATCTCATCAAACAACATACGTCGTTGCATGCTTTCAACGCGGCGCTTGCAGAATGGCAACTACGCCACCCCAATCACCCCGCTAACAATGCGGTTCTGCTTGCCTACCTGCAACCTGTTCAACACAGCTTTGAACAACCCAACGCCATTGCCTTGCTACTGCCCGAATCCGGCCCCTTTGCTGGCGCGGCGGCCGCGCTAAGACAAGGGTTTATGGCGGCCTATCATCAAGATGCAAGACAACCCGCTTTACGCTTTTATGATAGCCACTCTATTGAACCCATCGCGTTATATGAGCAAGCTGTCTCTGAAGGTGCCGAATTAGTCATTGGTCCATTACACAAAGACAAGATTCTCGCGCTGGTCAATGCTATTGATTTGCCGGTACCGGTACTGGCGTTAAACAGCATTGAAAACCTCAGCAAACCCAACCTGTTTCAATTTGCCTTAAGCCCATTGGATGAAACCCGTGAACTATCCGCCAAAGCCCGTCTGGATGGTCATCATAAAGCGTTGTTTTTGCTCCCCAATAACGCCAAGGGACAACGTATTGCAGGTTATTTGCAAGAGTCCTGGCAAGATGCGGAAGGCCATGTATTAGAAACTCAACTTTATGACAGCGGAACGCATGATTTTACCCAGCCTATTCAGCGTCTATTAAATCTGGATGAGAGCAAAAGCCGCTTCAAGCGCCTTCGCAACCTGGTCAATCGCAGCCTGCAATTTACCCCGCGTAGGCGTCAGGATGTCGATGCCATATTCATCAGCGCACCGCCCAAAACAGCGCGCTCATTAAATCCACAATTAATGTTCTTCCATGCTAACGATGTCCCTGTTTATGCCATGCCAAATATTTATAACGGCTCATCCATACCTTCTTTAGACAGTGACCTGAACAACATTTCCTTTTGTGATTTACCGTGGATGTTTGACGAGGTTTATGAAGGCTATTTCAGCAAATCCAACCTGTCTGCGATTTGGCAACAACGCCCCCGGCGCTATTTACGTCTGATCGCTATGGGCGTGGATGCCTTTAATTTGGTTAATCACTTAGGCACCTTAAATCAAGAAAAATACCCTGGCACCACCGGCTTATTATCTCTAAACCTGGAAAACCGCATCCAACGAGAACTTGCCTGCGCGCGTTTTGAAAACGGTTATGTGGTGTCTTCTGGCTATATTCAAGCAACGCCGCCTAGCATTGAAAACGATACTTATGATGACGACGCTTATTTTGATGACCGCGAACTTGAAGAAGCCATAAAACCCATCTTTCATGAAATTCGCTAAACCTCGGCCAAAACATCTATTAGCAGGTGATTCAGCTGAACAATTGGCGCTTACCTATCTAAAAAAACATAAGCTGAAACTGGTTGAACAAAACTACCACTGCCCGTTTGGCGAGCTTGATTTAATTATGCAGGATCAACAATCGCTAGTGATCGTTGAAGTTCGCTACCGAAAATCACAGCAGTTCGGCGGCGCAGTGGCCAGCATTACAAGTCAGAAGCAATCTCGTATAATTGCTGCTGCAGGACATTATCTAAGTGCCCGCAAAGTGAACGCCCCAGTACGATTTGATGTCATTGCCATCAACGGCGAACAACAAATCAACTGGATTAAACATGCATTTCAAACATAATCTATGACATTACAAGACCGCATTATCAACCATTTTACCGATAGCATTAAAACCAAACAGGACACCATGGACAGCCTGTGCATCCTGATTGAATTTGCTTCCCGGCGTATAGTTGATTGTCTGCTGAATGATGGAAAAATACTCACCTGTGGCAATGGCGGCTCGGCTGGCGATGCGCAACATTTTTCATCAGAAATGCTCAACCGTTTTGAGCGCGAACGCCCGGCGCTACCTGCCATTGCATTGACCACCGACAGCTCCACCCTCACATCCATCGCCAACGATTATCACTTTGACGATGTTTTTGCCAAACAAATTCGTGCGCTTGGACACAGCGGTGATATTTTGCTGGTCTATTCAACCAGCGGCAATTCCAATAACATCATCAAAGCCAGCAAAGTCGCGCATGAAAAAGAAATGCAGGTCATCGCGCTCACCGGTAGAGAAGGCGGCAAACTGGCAGAAGTACTGAATGAAACAGATATTGAAATCCGTATTCCTTCCGAATCGACGGCACGCATACAAGAGGTACACCTATTGATTACCCATTGCCTTTGCGATCTGATTGACCAACAACTGTTTGGTAGTGTGACGCATGAATAAACTGCTTTTTATCGTCATTTTGCAACTGTTGACTTCCGCCTGCAACACGCTGGCAACGGGAGGTGCCGAAATATCCGGGCTGTCTCTGCTGCATGACCGACGCAATAGCGATGCCATTCTGAACGATCAACGCATAGAAATTGACGCAGGTATCGAACTCTCGGCAGACGACGACATACACAACAAAGCGCACTTCAACGTCATTGCCTTCAACAGCAAAGTCTTGATCACTGGAGAAGCGCCAAACGAACACATTCGCAATAAAATGGTGGCGATTGTCCAGCGTGTTGAAGATGTCAAACTGGTGCATAATCACATTGAAATCGCAGAACCCACCGATCTTTTAACGCGCTCCAGCGATGCCTTGATGACCATCGCCATTAAAGCCGCTTTAAGCGATGTCAAAAACCTGCCCGGTTTTGACGCCACCCGCGTTAAAGTCGCCACAGAAAATAGCGTGGTTTATTTAATGGGGTTGCTGCATCAAAATGAAGCCACCGTCGCCACCGAAATAGCACGACGGGAAGACGGTGTAAAAAAAGTGGTTAAGTTGTTTGAGTATCTGGATTAATTTTCGGTTTTATTCTGGCAAGTTTGGAATGATATAACGTTCAAGAATAGTATTGAGTTGATTGCAGTTTTCCGCCGAAGCATTCAGCTCACCTTCTGTGCCAGTATTCAATACAAACCTCACTGATAATTTTGAATCCGCATTCGCTGGCTGGTTAATCGTGTAATTTTCCTTATTCATGTCCCAACGCGTTATTCTTTTGGCAAAAACACTGGCGCTAAAACTCGCGTCTGCATCATCACTTAAAAAGTGTTTTGCTTCACCCACCAGGTCATCCGCAAACAGCCATAGGCTCTCAAACGTCGCACCAGAAAGAAATGCCGTCTCAAAACGATAGGGACCGTAAAGTTCTTCAAATAATGCGACCGCTTTTTCGGCATTTTCAATATCCTGTTCTGCCAAGCCTGCTGAAGAAAAGTACTCGTTGTATTTGCTCATTTTTTACCTTTATAAAATGTTTTCTAACGTTTTTGAATATGTCGGCTCAATACAAGCAAAAATACAGCCAGGTTTAGTGACCATTGGCGATAGCTCATCGACGTTGCAAATACCGCTATCTTCAATGGTGTGATATTTGCTCAAAAGAAATAACTTCACTTAAGCAAGAGGCAGAACATGTTTGACGATCCGTCATCAATCTATGATGAACAGTGGGTCATCTGGAATGTTTTCTTCGGTGTTCGCGACTTTGTAACCATCGGTGAAATTGAAGTTTCCGACAATGGCAAACAAGCCTGGCTGGAGGAACCTTATGATATGGTCGGCCCATTTTGTCTTGATGAGCTTGTCAGCGCAGGCCAAATCAGCTTTGCTGAATGTCTTGTCATGTCTTACCAGAACTGGAATGAACACCGTGTAGAACTGCAGCTGAGAGCGCAAAGCAAGCAACGTGCAGCACACGAAAAGTTATTTAAACAGCAGGACGGTTTTAACCAAAACCGAAGCCACACCCAACACTTTCAGCACCACAAAGAAAAAGAATACCGGGCGTCGCTGAATTTACCCGCTGATGGAGAACTGCAGCCGTCTGAAATTAAAGCGGCTTTCCGGCGACGTGCTCAAAAAACGCACCCGGATGTTGGAGGCAGTCACGAGGTATTTATCCAAATCACGGAAGCGAGAGATGCTTTGCTGGCAGCGATTTAATGCTGTCTGGTCATGTTACAAAACCGACAAAAACAACAATTGCACTGTCGTATGACTCTTCCACCGGCTCAAGCCGGTTTCAAGTTACGGCTGAAAGCCCGCCATTCTGCGAGCAAAAAAGTTGTAGGTTACGAATTCGTGGGGACAATGGGAAAATAGCCAGTGGATATTAATGTATCTGCCAGTGGGCGGACAATTGAATTGGCAGATCAATAAAAGACTGTAAAAAGAAGTGATATCGTGCGGTTATCACCGCACCATATCAGCTCTATGCGCGCCCTGTCTGTATCACCAACAGCGCACCTGTCCGGTTACGCGTATTTACGTCGCCAGACACTCAATCCCAAAACACCAGACACGAACAACCAGGCGGCTGCCGGTACGGGAACCGGGCTATATTCATAGTGGATAGTGACGGTGCCCGGATCGTTATTAAACGACAGATCACCAACATAATCATCACTGTTTTCCAACAATGACCCAAATTCATAAGCGACAAACCA
>SPJJ01013368.1_pt1 | contig 17112 bp, 22 predicted proteins | sample 3741741 | NCBI WGS metagenome assembly SPJJ01 (sample SAMN10925908, study PRJNA522277) | cold seep metagenome | isolation source: Elba SIP-enriched marine methane seep metagenome, extraction at timepoint T1 | place: Italy: coast of Elba, Mediterranean Sea | collected 2014-05 | reverse complement strand
GTTTTTACCCTGGATGCGCCGTTTGATGTCAGGATCATTCAGCGCGACTTATTAGCACTGCATGATATTACTAATAACAAGCAGCGATTAGTGATTGATATCCATGTCATTGACACCGGCATACTAAGAGCACTCAGGTCGGTTACTATGCCGCCAACATTGACGAATCAGTTTTTAAGTGCGGCTCAGGACCAGCTGGTTAGTCAGAAACAAAACACACAGCACGCACAATGGATGCAGCAAAGCCCAGATCAGCTAACAAAATTGGCGGTGATGTATGAACTTGGACAATAAAAAATCATTTATCCATGCAGCCTGCTCAGCAGCCGAAAAAGCGACATGGGTGAAGGCTGCAATAGCAAGTAACTTAAAACTGACGGCCTGGGTTGTTCGCGCACTCAATGACCGGGCTGAAAAAGACTTGAGGAAAGAGGATGAACAAAGCTAAAGAAGTACGAGAAAAACTAAAGATGACACCTACAGAAGCTGGCCAGCTGTTGTTTGACTACACGCCAAAACAAGCCTATGACACATGGTCGCAATGGGAATCGGGTGCAAAAAAACCCAGCAAACCCACTGAAAACTATTTCAACCTGATCCTGTTTTTGTCGATGTGCAAAGAGTTAAAAACACCTGGCGCTGACAAAGCCCTGGATCATTTTATCAGTATAAATAGAGATTTAACGTAGAACTAATAATAAACTATCAAAGCCCACAACGCAAAAGCTGATGCCGTGGGAAACAGCCAGTCTAAAAACGGATAAAAACCCCATTCAAAAGGCGACCAGCCACGATACCACACAGAAAAAGTAGTGTCATCCCGCTGGCGCTTTAAAATATACTGAAACTGTGTGCGCTCCCGACTGTAATAAAAAACAGAAACGGCAACCGCTCCCATCAGCCAATCGTTAAACCCTAAGCCAAAAATCAGCTGGATAAAAAAGCCGACTAAAATATGGGATATGGAAGATAATATTCTTTTTGTCATCATTATTTAACTCGACATATATTTAAACTAATGCAAGCGTTCCTGTTTTTGTTGTCCCGCCTGAATACTTAACATATACATTCAAAAAATTTCCGGTTTCATCGAGTGAAAATGATATCTGTCCGTTTGATAAATCACCCGCTGGCACGGCTGCAGACGTAACATCTATAACCTGGTTGCCTCCATCCTGTGCTGAAAAACCCTTATTGCCGTTATTGATCAGTTTAGCATCATTCCCCGACGCTGATTTTACTCTGATATCTGTCCCTGATTGATCTATCCATCCAACAGCCGCATTGTTCCTGACAATGTTTAAAACTTGTTTAAAGGTGTCCGTTTCAGTGCCATAAGCGATAGACTCTTGAATAGTCCATTTTGTACCGTCATAAATCACAAACTGATTTTCGTCAGTTAGATAAACGTGCCAACCCTCTTTAGGTGCGTAAAATCGCCAGGTTGCATTAACAAATTGTGCTATGGAATTTTCCTGTCCGGTCCAATCGCCTGTTGCAGTCGCTCCAACAATATAACAGTCACCTTCCGCAGGACTAACGGGTGGCGTTGATGTAGTCCGGTTAGTAATGCCGCTACCCAGGACCGCATCAAGCAACCAAAGCGCATCATTGAATGTCAGCTCTTTTTGAAACTGAGATGATACCATTTCAGTAAATGCTAAGTTTTTTGTTGTCATGCAATAACCTCTTTTCTAAATCCTCGGCCAACCTGGCCAGACATTTGATAAATCACGAATTTAACTGACCCCTGAATGCTGCCGAAGTCGGTCAAGTGCGTGGATTCTGTATAAATATACGCTGGGGAATTCACTGTAACTGTACGTTTGAATTCATCAGCAGTACTGAATATATCAATTTCATACTGCTCTGAATCTTCGGCTAGGGGTATGTCTGATCCGTCATTCCATTGGCCGCCAATCCTGCTACGCCTGACCCAGCTCAGTTGTATATCGTTTCCGGATCGCAGGCCTTTTTCATGGACCACGCTATAAGGCCTCAAACCTACCGCAAGATTGGTAAAACTGACTTGGTCCGCTGCATCCGCATCGGTAAAGATTGAGGCAGCCCGGTATAACCGAGATTTATTTATATCGTTAAGACCTGGGTTATAACGGCTGATAGTATTAATATCCAGCAATACAAACCGATCATTAATGCCGTGGCCTGTTGCCCTGTCCTCTGTTCCAAACAGCCCACGTAACAACCCTGATATTTCATAAGTATCTGCTGCAGTTAACGTGGCTGTTGTAAATGCAATAATCTCGTCTCCAACAACCGCCAGGGGTGTCCCGTTCAGTAATACATTCTCTTTAGTGTCCGACGACAACGCACCCTGCTTCATTACCACAGTAAATTTAGTTGCATCATCCCACAGCGTAAAGCGTGCAGGCGCTGGTATTACTGTTGTTACTTGTCCGTAAGTTGCTGAATTTTGAAAAAAGGCCAAGGCCTGCCAGGTTGTTCCATTATCTTGGCTTCGACTAACATTAGCGCCACTCCATTTGCCCGATTCAGTATTGTCATGATAAACCGCGTAATAAAACCCGGCATCGTCATCTTGTTCGCGAACAATGGGGACATCCAGCTGTAATAAAATAGACCTTTTATATACAGACAATTCTTCTACCGGAATTAATCCAGAATCGCCGGTTGCATCGGATGTAAGCGCAATGCCGCCCACGTTTACCGCGTCACATTTTATCTTATCGCCCACGTCTTCCAGATCCGTCAGCATTACTGTATACGTTTTATTAGCGTTTACAATCTGTATAACATCGCCCACTTCCCAATAAAGTTTTTCATGAGTAACGGCAAAACTTAACTTAACACGACCGGACCATTTATTGACTAAGGCCTTGTCCGCGACCTGTGCAGCATCGTCCGCTGTCATCACCACCGGAACAGTTAGACTTTCATCGCCTTGCCCGTATTCTTCTGACCTGTACGCATACTGTGTATTATTTTCATATTTTCTGTCTTCATCTATGTAAACGACAGAAACCCTGTTAGGTAAATCCTTCTCTTGCAGCCGGTCAATAGTTAACGGGTGACTGTTTTCACTGGCTATCAATTCAGATACATCGATAGCATCTAAAACCGTATTATTTCTGGCTCTAAACACTAGCTTTTCACTATCGAACATATCAAACATGTATGCCTGTTTCAGCGGATCAATATATGATTTTACGCTGGATTTATTAGCAGCAAGATAGCCGGTGACGGATCCAGTTACCCCGCCAGTATCTATCTCACTGGCTGCAATCCCTGATCGCTCGCAAAGATCCTGGATGATGGTGCTTAAATTTCGTGATGCCCTCATAAAAACCCCGCTGCCCGACGAAGAAAGGCCATAACATCTGAATGAATACGTGTCATAAAAATAGTTCTCCGGTGCCGGTACGCCAGTATAGCCACCGGTTAAGCCGTTATATGCCGGAACCGTGCCGGTGTAATATGAAACAAGTTCGACAATTTTCAATCGTCCGTAAAAATAAAATCCAAACTTGATAATGCCCCGCCAGGTTTCGATAAACCAGGCGACTTTATCACGTCTAAATTCACGATTTAATTTAGAATGATTAAGCTGTATATCTTGAAATAAAGTCTCTTCATACCATATGTTTTTCAAGCGATATTTCATATACATACGACCGTTAGGCGCATACGTGGCAAACCCCGTGATAGGATCCGGCGTTGGCACATCTTCCGATGCTTCATACCAAACTTCAGCAGCATCCAAATCTAATCCTTGTTTACAATCAAAATCAAATAACTTGATTGTAATATCCATCTGACAGCCCCAAATTGGACTAAATACCCCGGTTACGCGCTGTAGATTAGTGCCGTAGCTTTCATCATCGATGACATATACACGCCCGGCCAGGTTATCAAATGTTGATGGCTCAGGAATCCATCTTGATACGTGCGCAGTCCAAAACTTGAAAGCATCCTGATCATATTCAGCTGTAAAAAACGGATCATCGTCTTCTTTCGACGCGTCATAATACGGATTATTAACCGGTTCTCTGAATTCAACAGTCAGATCATCCACGCCACGCCCCATGTTTTGTAAAACAGGCGTTAATGAAAACTGTGATTTAATGACCTGAATTTGGCCAATATCAATACGGGTACCGCCTGAATAATGCCTGCCGTATACCCTAAATTCGGTTTCACCGGCCTGCAGCTGAAACGGCAGGTTGTATGTGTAATAACCATAGCTGTCTTTTTGCGGGGGCACCGTGTATCCAAGCTTGATTTTACGTGTTACGGCAGTTAGCGGCCCGATATAAACAACAATTCTAAAATAGGGATTGTCAGTGTCATTAACCGGGTCAGCATTACGAACTGATATTGAAACGTTATAAAATTCACCGGCAACACCATTAAACACCGTTGACGGACGCAAATAACCCCAGCGTTTTATACTGGTTTCACGCACATACATCACGCTATCACCCAGTAATATTTCATAGCCTTTGTCTGAAAAGGAATTATCCTGGTTTTGTCCGCCAATAATCACTAATTTCTGATCAGCTGAATCAACATAACAGGCAGGTGAAACAACATCAGGCCCTGATGTTGTGGGCGTATCAAGCGGGTCTGCCTCGTCATCAAATGACGTTGCAACTGAATAAGTCCAGTCTGTGACTAGATCCGTTGATTTGTCATAAATGTATATAGATTGTCGATTTTGAGACCCTGAACGACCGCTGCACAAGTAAACCAAATCGTCATAAACGGCGATTGCCTGCTGTGCCCTGGAAAACGGCAGCGATGTTAACAATGTGACAACACCCGTGTTCAGATTCATTTTTTCAACAGTGGCCAGGGTATTGGTACCGTTCCAGCCCCCGAACACATAAAGCTCATCGATGAATCATGCTGATGTGTGCCAACCTTTGGCCTCGCTCATTGTGCCGACTGTTGTTTTTACCCCTGTCGTTGTATCAAACCTGTAAACCTCGTCAAGGTAACCCGCAGCATTACGCCCACCCACTATGATCAGCTGATTGTTCCACCGGTGACAGGTATGACGTTGAATTCCTTCCGGCAAAGACGCCAGGTTTTCAAAAAATTGAACTCTGTCTAAGTCAGGCGGTAATGGTGCCCGGACAACATCACTTGCATAACCGGTATTAAAACCACCGCAAATATAATGATGAGTGCTGTCAATACAGGCCGCAGGTGAAACCGCTTCATAAGGCAATGGCGACCCCAGCAGAATATCACCTGTGCTGCCATATTCTGTGTTGACAGTAGCAGATTCGCCGCTGTTGGTGTCGCCACCAAACAGCGTTAATGTATTGTTAATGGTGTCGTGCGTGTAACCAGCCTGGGCAACTGGATTAGGCCACGATACATCCTTGGGCCTAAAACATCGCACAAACGAACGAGTTTCTGATGTGTCAACGCCTGCTTTAAAATGCGTTAGCCTTAACCCGTTGGTCGTAAAAAAATCAGGCCTTAACTCATCGTCATTATAAGCAACCAGAAAACTATTGTTGTTAAGAGGTGCTGGTTGTGCCGGGTTTATTAAGAAACTGCCCACGGTTTCCTTTATTGCATCTGCTGCCGCCAGGCAAACGCCTTTGAAGAAATCCAGAAAAAACACATTAGCAAGGTAAACACTTTCGGTTTGCGGATATTCAAATAATCCGCACCAGGCATCATGCCTGGCTCGGTTTTTAACCCAGGTATAAATATACGCTTTGTGATGTGACCGGAATTCCTCCAGTACCGGTGTATTGTTTACAACAACATATTGAGACCAATCGCGTTGACTAACCAACGTATCGGCATAAAGAAAAGCGGCCCTTTGATTGTCTTGAGATCGAGGATGATGATAGATTTGTTCGGTTAAAAAACCCCACTGGATTCTTGAGTTCCAGCCGTGTAGATCTAACCAGGTGATGCAACGACTAACTTCCGGTGTCATCCAGTTGATGTAATGATAAACTTCTGGCTCACTAGCAGCGGACGTGCCTTTGTCTGTATCCTGCGTTTCTGCCCAGTAATAAGGCCAATTCCGGTTTAAATTAACGCCATTTGCATTTTCTCGGGTGCCGGTACCGCCATGTTCTGATATTGCCGGATCGGCCATGCCGTCAGCGTTGATCGTTAGTGCAAAATAGAACGAAAAATTATTACGCACATAATCAATAACCGGGTCATTGTCCGGATTATTCAGCAAAATATCAATGCAGGCACTAAGCCCGGCCCCACAGTCGCGCTCGTCCCCATGAATGCCCTGGCTAAAACCGATAATTGGTTTTGTGCCGTCATCAAACAGCCTAAGGCCAATCAAATCCCGACCTAATACCGACTGCCCATAAACATCCAGTTTTGCATTAGTGTAGTTATTCGCCCAATTTTGTGCATCCGCCACGATTTCATCATAGGACCACATCGGCAAGCTTTCATCCCAGCTGACAGGCTCACTCAAATTACTGGTCGATTCCAGCATAAACTCAGGATAATACAACGGCTCGTAAACGCCCACCTGATCAGCTGCTCGAAACATGCGTAAGTTATAGGCAATATCAGAACGAGAATGCAGATACTTATGAACCGTAGTCCGTTGTCCGTCAATCAAAAATTTAAACGATGGAATGGCGACAACGCCCTGGGGTTGATCTGTTTGAAGAATTTCAAAATTGGTTAGCACAGCATAGGCAAGACCACGGAAGGCCGGCACATTGCCAACCCCTGCTATTGCTTCAATGGTGGGGTCCGGGTTTTGATCTTCAGAACCGGGATAAAGAGTAACGCCACTTAATGAATTGTAGGCTTTATCAAAAACAACTTGATCAGCCATCCACATTTTTCTGATCGAATTAATTTCGCCCCTACAAAGACCAATCGCTAAATTGACTATATAATGATATGTAAAGTTGTCAATTACAGCGGAGCCCTTGTCGGATCTAATCGTCTGGGGATCATTAGTTACAACAACATCAACATCTGATATCCACAGCAATACACCAGATATAATGCCCTTCCCATACAGCAGCGGAATATTAGCCCCATACCCCGCTGCTTCACTCATGCTGTCCGCATTAAGTTCAGGCTTTGTAAGATCAGGCCCAGGACGGTCTTCGTTCTGACTTGAAAATAACCCCATTAAATACCTTCGAGCTCGATTATAAACTGAGGTATCTGATTTGCATAAACACTAAAATCAAAATCCTCAAAAACGATATAGCAAAGCCCCCGGTATGCGGGTGTGTTATCAATACCCTCTACAGATTGAATAATAGGATCAGGGTTTTGTGTTTCGCTGCCTGTGTAAAACCTGATATCGCTTGGTAATGGATCCTGATCTGTATCAACAATTAATCGATCATTCGCCCATATTTTTTTTATGCCGTTTACCGGTACTGTTCCTTTACATATGCCAAAGGCCAGGCTTGCATGATACGAATACCAGACGTTTGTAACAGTAAAACCGCCGCCGCCTTTGCCCCCCACTTCCTGTGCGCTTTCGTGCTTAATCTCAGTTACCGGGGACTTCCATATCAGGTTGCCCGCTATTGCATGCTGACCCCATAAAATCGGTATCATTGTGCCTACAACGGAACCCTGTATCTTCATGTCTCCGATTCTAGGCCCTACATTAACTCTATCGACACCACCGCCCTGAGCCGCCATTGTGCCGACTGCAGCCACCGCCGCACCGACTACTACACCAATTGCAAATAACGCCATTATTCTTCTAACCAGGGTACGCGATAACACTGAATAATTTTACTTTTCCAGGTGTCATCCAAGATATGTTCGGTCACTTTTCTGGCAACAGAATAAGCGTGAACAATATAAGCAGGTTTGATGGATGAAACAATCGCAACATGCTGAGGCACCACACCTTTAATTTTAAATAAAATGATATCCCCAGGCTGCAGGACCGCAAATTTAACCGGTTTTAAATGCTGATCCAGAATCTGTTTTAATTTAATGCCATCAGGCCGGATCGAATAGCCGATAACATCTGGTATTTCTCTTGTCAGCACTTCCCTTAAAGCACAAACAACCAAACCCACGCAATCAACACCGACACCTTTGACCCGGCCCTGATGATGAAAACGAGTCCCCATATAGCCACGCGCGGCTTCAATAAACTGCTCTGTTTTTGACATAATCAAACCCCTAATGGCGCAACAACTGATGATATAGTGGGTATCAACGGCTCACCTCTGAAATTGACAACATTACTATAACGATCTCGACATTCAGCCAGGGTTTTAGCGCAACCGGGGTAGACTTCAATCGTGTCATTCACGGCTATAGTGTAGGTGGGCGAAAACATTAATTCTAAAGTTATGCCGTCCGCGTTGGTTCTAATCTCAAAAGAACGACCGTTGTTATCACCGGATGTAAACGTAACCTTACCGCGTTTAAAATAATCAGCAACCTGGCCGCCTAGTGAATCGACGGTAAAAACCAAGTCAGACGTCACACTCGCAACGGTCGCCAAGGTTTTAAAATTTTGCATATCTACCGTGCATCGCGCATCACCCAGCAAAGCCCGACAGGTGGGCGAATACAGTTCACCCAGTTTCTGTTTCAGGTTTTGCCCGCGTCCTCGAACCTCGGCGATAAATAAATCCCCTTCCTTTGACACATCGCCTATCCAGCCTATCATCTGAATAATTTTGCCCATGGTGGTGTCTTTGTAGTTGATTTTAAACATCTCAACTTTTGCCTTGTCATACACGCCAGACAATACATCCTCTTCAGTAATATCAATATCATCAATAAAGGATTTGATATCAACTGAATTGACTGACGAATCAGTTGAACTTGGAACACCCGACGAACTAAAACCACTGGTTGATTTATAAACGACGCCTTCCACGGTTAAATCAACATCCAGGGCTGTAAACGCTTTAACTGTGCCATCTGTCAGCGTTAATTTCCAGCATGACGTCATCGTGGTCACATCCTGACCTAGATGATTTAATAAATCCGGATCCACTGTTTTCATTATTTCAACTCAATCAATTTTACGTCTACATCACGAAATTTGAACGAATCAATGCCAGCAGATAAATCATCTGATTCAAAGCGCACAGGCACATCAAATTCAAAACCCGCCTTAATAATTGAATCAACCGGCGGAGCCACGGTAAAAGTCACAATCCCTGTGGCTGTGTCAACACTCCATGAACTGGTTATCGGAACATCATCGACTGAAATAATAACCGTGCCTGCAACCGGTTTTGTAATTGTTCTGACCTTTGCAAAGCTACCCACCACATAAGCCTTAACCAGTTGATAAGTCATTGTAACGCCATCGCCTATGCCAATTTGCTGATCTCCATCCGTTATTTGCTGATCAACAGACCCGGAACGGTAATCCAACCAATCCTTGTAGCGAAAACCATTGCCCCGGCCCTGTGCAACGTGGAAAAATTCCAATAACTGGTAAAATTTTGACTTATCCCTGGCTAAGTAGCTTGCATCGTATACATGTCGTGGATATTCCCAGTCTATATTCCGCTTTTCAGTACCGGAAAACGTTTCAACGACGGTAGTTTTATAGCTCGGACCACCGCCTGATCCATAACTTAAATCATCCGGAAATCGTGGTGTTTCTAAAAAAGTCATTGGGCCCCTTTAAAATCGTTTTGCTGCTTTTGACACGGAGCTTAACAACTCTTGCTCTATTTTTCCCCGTGAAGATCTAAATGACTGTGCATCCGCTGTATGCACTGTGAAATTGACATATAACTGACGGTTTGGCCCATTGCCGTTTTGTTTTAAAAATGATGTTAAGTCCGTGTTCTGTCTGGGTGATAAAACCCGCTCGCCCCGGTCTAGTAAAAATGTTGATTCTTTAGGGACGAAATCTAAACCACCATGAGCCACACCCCCCAGCGATTGTGATGAAATGGTAGCCACTCTGGCCAGGCCTGCCGATATAGCTGCAGCTGCAGCCGCAGCACCTAAAGCCGGGCCTACATAGGGAATGGATGATAATGAGGCATATGCATCCTGTGCCGCCTGGTATGTTTTTATTGTGGTTTCAGCAATGGCAAATGCTTTTGATACCGCAAACATAGCCTTGTAAGCAGTTGACTGTTCACCGGCGAAGGTTTTAGTTAGCTGCGCTAATTCACCGAATGTACTACCTGCATTTGATAGCAACAATAAATTTTGCTGAGTAACAAATTCATCTTGCTGCTTCAAATGCAGCTCATTAAGTGATGCTAATAAAGCTTGACGCTCAAGTTCTGTAATTTCAGTGTTTTCCAGAATGATTTTTTTACGCGTTTCATAATGCTCTGCCAGCTGATCCAATTCCGTTTGGTTAGCCTCTTCTATAAAATCCCTGACACCGGCGATAGCATCACGCTGTGCTTCGACTTCTTTTTCTATTTCTCGCTGCTGCTCTCGCGCAAGTTTTACCCCTGCAGAGACGATATCATCAAATTCTTCCTGTTCCTGTTTAGCCAGGTTTAACGCGTCTATCTGTTGACCATAGCCTATGATCAATTCTTTTTGTGCCGATGATACGTTTTTTAAACGCCCCTCTTCGGTCTCATAACGCAATACAGCCGCCTGGCCGGTTTCATCGAATAGCGCAATCTGACGTTTTAGATTCTCAATATATTGCGTACCGGCGTCAGTTGCTGTTTTAGCCGTTCCGGTTCCCGCTCTTGTAGTTGTAGTTGTATTTGTTGAACCTGGGGTTAAATCAGCAGCAGATAAGTTAACAGGACTTTGCTTTGCATCACGTTCAGCGCGTTTTTTATCTAACTCCGCCTCTGTTTGCTCAATGAATTTACGAAGTGCCGGTTCTGGTATAAACGGATGCCCGTCACTGAGTGCTTTTTTATATCGTTCCAGTTTTTTTGTCAGCTCATCAATACTATTGAGGCTGTCATCAAAACCAGTGATTTTGTTTAATCCCTCTAAAAACGTGGCCAGTGCAGGCGTTACAGCCGTTGTGATTTTTAAGGCAAGAGAATCAAACGCAGACTCCAGTCTAGCCATATCATCCTTTGCATCAGCCATGGCATCCGCTGCATCTTTGCTGAGTGTTAAGCCTAATTCGTCCGCCTCTTTGCGCATGCTGCGTATGCCGCTGGCACCGTTTTCCATGGTTTGCAACAACGCCACGCCTTCTGCGTCAAATAGCTTCATGGCTAACCGCACTCTGTCTGATGATCCCTCTACCTGACTGATTTTTTCCGCAATCAATTCAAACTGATCTTCCGGCGCTATCTTTGCCAGCGCCTGTGCAGACAAGCCTAGCTCATCTAATGCCTTTACCGCTTCGCCTGTGCCGTTTGCCGCTTCTGACACTCTACGCGTCATTCGCTGCATACCTGTTGTCAGTGTATTAAATGACACACCTGATAAATTGGCAACATGCTCTAATTGTGACAAGGCCTCTGTTGACGCTCCCAAACGGATAGACAACTTTTGTATCTTGTCGCCGGCTTCAATAGAGCGACTAACCAACAGCCCCATTGCTGCCGTTGCTGCCGTTATCGATGCAGCCACGACGGTAACCGGCGTTAACGCAGACGCGAATTTATTAGCTGATCGCCCGGCCCGGTCAAATGATCGATGTGTTTTAGTGCCGAATCGATCTAAATCAGAGCCCAGTTTATCGATTTGTCGATTAAACTTAACAACGTTTGCTGTAAAATCAACATCAACGCCTAATGTCATTTCTCTTTCCTATTTGGCTTAGCAATGTTTTTCCGCCCTGTTCTATATTTCTGACGATCAATCGTGCGGAAATTGATTTTGTGCTTGAGTACGTTCTTTTAATAAAATGCCGCCCGCTAACAAACCGGCCCTTGCCTTGTTGGCTGCCCCTGGCTTTGTGCCCATGCTCAACCCAAGGGCCATAATAAGCGCCTCTTTTATCATCCCTTTTCCGGCCCTTTTTGATCGTAATGTACACCCGTACTTTGCCGCTACGCCTGACGGTATGCCTGGTTTGTTTAACAACCGTTGCCCGTCTCAATCGTCCTGTTGTTTTAGGCGCTGCTGCCCGGATCCGTTTGAGCATAAAATTAGCGCCAGACCGCAATGCAATACGCGTAACACGATCTCCCAGTTTTTCACTAAACTGGGAGATTGCTTTTTGTGTTTCTGCAATGCCCTTGACATCTATTTCTATCTCTTTAGCCATCCTGATCACTCATAAATTGCCGAATAACAAGCATATTCAATAACCACGCTTCAACATCATCAATCCCTAGTATTTCAGCAATAACGGGCAATGCTGCATAGTCAATTTTGCCGTCCATCAGGTTCCAGCCCTTTACAGCAAGTGCGGTTTCTCTATCAGGCGCCTCGCCAGGAATAGGTAACTGGCTGCGCTCTAGCCAGCGTCTGACTTTCCCTCAGAATCACCCCGCTGCTGACTATGCTGTCTATACGCATCAAAAATAGCGTCGTTTAACTCTGGCCAGACCATTGGATTATCTTCTATCCATTCCCTAAAGATGGCTTTATCAAATTTAACCGGTTCATTTGTGCCCCCTGGAATCAGGTCCATTTCTGTTAAATCCCAGTCCACCACACATTCACAGATCATCACCAAAAAATCCGTGGTCGATTTTGCTTTTAACTGCAAAAACTGATTGTCTGTAGGCCGTCTAATCGTAAAATCACGACCACCGACGATAACGATTGATTCACGCGCTTTGCGTATTGCTTCTACTGTAACCATTATGCTGAGTAATACGTGGGTACGCCCTCAACAGTAATAGACGCAGGTGCCACTATTTTATCCTGTGCAGCGCCTGTGGGTGACCCGGTAAACCCTACGTAACCAAGGAATAACTCAATTGGCCCACCTATGCCGTAAGTGAATTTGAACGCTCTTTGTTCCTGCATATCGGATGCTTTTTTCATCTCAATTTGGCCGCTATCGGTGACATCCCAAATGTTGTCAAAGGTTTTCACTATCGGGTTTGCAGATCCAGGCGTTTGAGATTTAACGTTATTATGTATCGTCGTTGTATCGATAAACTCAAAATCACCGCCACTGGCATCCATTGTTGTCGCTGTTGTAATTGATGTGCCGAAGGTTATTTCTTCCACTGTGCCGGATGAAAATGCATCATAATTAGTGGTGTCTATTCCGGTACCGCCCGTTAGATCTTCCAACTCAAATGTATTTGCCGCTGCATTAACAACTCTAAAAACACGGGAATTTAGCTGATGCATCCCCTGCACAAACAATTGTAAATAGGTTCCGTTTGAATAGCCGTGGGTAGTTATCGTCACTACGCCTGGTGCTGCCAGCGTTATTCCTTCAATTGTTTTTTTGGTACCTAAGGCTGATTGCATTGCAACTGCAACATTCGACATTTTTCTGACTTTTGCCATTTCTTTCTCCGCTTACCGCTAATTAATTATAAACTTGGGGTCCCTTCATCCACGCAATAGCTGATTTGATAATTCAGACTAACGGCATGTATTTCCGGCTCATCTTCATCGACAGTAAAATCTGTCGATAATAATTTTATGTCATCGATGCCACCAAACAGCACCACCGCTTTTTCTACCACTTCCGCTGCTTTATCCATATCCGTTTCCGGTTTTTCGTCATTAGCAGAGCCACGCAGCCAGACGACAATTGACACATTTAACACGCGTTCCTGAACCCTAACTGGATGAACAAGCGCCGTTTCCACGTCTTCATTTTCTGCGTAAAACGTAACAGCGGGGTATTGTATTCGGGCTGGTAAAACACGCTGATTTAATACAACGGGAAAATAATTGGCTGTTTTTAATTGCGCTTTTAATGTTTGCAATATAGTTTGTCTTGCGTGCATTAAAAATGCTCCCTGAAGTCTTTAAAATCAAGTAATATTTCCTTTACCGCATAAGGCATGGTTTTAACAACAACGGATCCCTCGATACCACCTTGATAGTTTTCCCATTGCGCTGCCCAAAACTTAATTGCGTCTTTTATGGGGGCAGGTACATCAGCTGCATTGCCATAGCCGCAGATGTACTCTATTTCTATTGCGTTGGATTCAATTCGAGCCGATGGCCAAGATTTTCCATAGCCTAATTCTAAGTATCCATCGACTATGTTAACTTTGTAATTGCTTGGATCCAACGTTTGCTGTATGCCGTCTGTATCTATGTATTTAACACTGGTTATTGACTGCAACGGCCTAAGCAATCGTATTCTGTTATAAAAACAGTCAACATATTTAATCCAAGTTTGTGTGATGAATCGCTCTCTTGTATTGATTTCACACAGTTTTCTAGCAGACGATATACGGGACAATATAATAGCGTCTCGTTCCGTATCATCTGTTTGTGTTATACCCAGCATAGAACGCATCTCTGCAAGCTCTACCGGCTCTAACGTGGGCTGTTTTTTAATTTTATCGGTCATAATTGATCTGCCTGTACCGGCAGCAGCGCAGACAATTTATATTTTTCATCGCCTTTCGATATCTCGGCCTTGATGCTGTAAACAACACTGTCCAGGCCGTTTCTAACCATTTGCGTTAACTCTGAACCATCGACGACAGCTGAACCAAGCAACATAGTTGAACTATTAGCATCAATGCCGTCGTGTACGGTTATTTCAACAGTAATAACGCTGTCAATGGCACTGACTAACCGTGAAAAATCAAACGTGACCGGAATCACTTCTGCCGGATCTTTTTTAGATAATGTAATCATGCTACCGCTTTATAATGTCGTCGTGGCGCTGTTGCCGTATATTCGGGTTTTCGTATTACCACTGCTGGCTGAACCGCCGACTCATCTAAAACAAAGAACTTTTTACGTGGCTTTAACAGCTGATATGGATTTTCGTGCAATGCATCTGCAAATTCCTGTCCGTAGCGTTTATCAAACACATATAAATAATCAATCTCACCATCTAAAAACTTGTCTGCCGCTTCATCAAACGTGGTGCCTATTTTTGCCGGTACAGCCGACTGGGTTAACGCTGATGCTGTATCACTGGTAACCGTTACCGGGCTGCCATTTTGAAATATTTCACCATTGCTGTTTAATGACGCAACCGCCAGACCTGAGTATTTAACCTGAGTTTGATTAAAAAACTGACTGCTTGCATGCGCTATATTTGATGTTGAAAAGGCAAAATGGATGCCGTCTGGCATAAAGAAAAGGGCAAACCCTGCATTTGATGTCCAGTTTGACGCGTCCTTGTCACCGTATATGCCGCCCACTGCTATTTCATTTCTAACTGCCCTAAAAGCAATAGAGATTTCACCGTTGGCTATGGGTGCAGGATTTGCTAGATTAATTTTTGCGGTTTTATCAAAAACCGCTGCATCATCCGAATAACTGACGTTTGTTTCAACACCGGTTTGTTGTTCAACTAAATCAAATGATTCCTGATTGTTAAAAATAAACGCGTTGCTCAGTCCAACCGCTAATTCATGTCCATAATCAATTTCTACAAACCGATCTTTTAACGGTTCCTGATATTTTTCCCACCGTGGTATAAAAAACATCTATACAACCGTGTAATTCAATCCGGTTAATTTAATTTCGTTGCCAGATGCCGCCAAAGTCGCTCCAGACTCATTTATTACACCTAGTTTCCAGAACTTGGGTACGCGCTCTAGTAATAACTGTTGCCTTACCTGGGTTGTGCCGTTTAATTCTACACTGCCCAATTTACGCATATTTGATGTTTTAGCCGATGTTGACAGCTCGCCAGAGACGCTGCCCATTAATGCATAAACGCCCACCTTCCCTGTAGTGGCTGCCTGTGCTGAAAATAAACAGTCTAATGCGATATCTATATAACCATTGACGCTGTTATCGTGTTCTGGCCCTGTGGCTAAATTGGTGTCAAGCAAGCCGTCCATCTCTGTTGAAATAGCGGTTGCCTGATTTGCATATTGTGTTTTTGCCGTAGACATTATGATCTAGCCTCCGCGACGTGTCTGACCTCGACAACCGGCAACCCTAATTCCGTTGCACGACTAATAGTTGTGTCTCCCATCGCTAAAATTGCTGTTTTATCTGCTTCAGTAAATCCGGGAATCGTTGTGTCTGCAACCAAACCATCTAGAATAGCCATGAATTTTGCTGATACCTGCGAATCTGCTGTATCAAATGAATCAAAAATTTCTAACGCTCTGGTCGCAGCCAAGGCCAATGAACTGGTTCCGTTTTCTATCACCAACAACAGATCATTCAGCATCAGATATTTTTGTATATCAAGCGCATGGATCGCTTGTTTTGCATTGATTGTTTTTGCATTCAATAGACCTGCTACCGCTTCATCACTCAAGCCCGCATATGTACTAAGTTGTAATTCAGATCGTAAAATATCGTATCTCATCATAATACCTTGCTGGCGAAAGACGTTTTTTTACCACGCGGCACATAAAAATCTTTACGCATCTCTGAAACGTCTTTTTTGACTTCTCTCACATCTTCCCTTAATGCCAGCAATTCAGTTTTAACGCTTTGCTGTGCTCCATACATAGCTAACCCACCGGCTATTGTTCCTGCAATCAGCGTTTCAAAAATCTTGCTGACGTCCATATTCCACTCCTTATCAGTAACACGCTTATATACATACGGAACATGGTCTAATAAGCACACAATTACTCACCAGACTCTGAATCTTCTTCCGGCTCCGGGTCTTGCTCTAAAGAAACAGCAGAGATTGATTTATCATCCAGCTCGTTTACCTCAACCCCAGCCTTCAATGCTGCATTAACAGCCGCTTTGTGGTCATCAACAGAACCATCTTTTATCAGCTGGTTTAAATGCTTCTCTTCGCACGATACAAGATCACCACACTTTACCTGATTACCTGCAATTACCTGATCAACCAGTGCTATTACCGTTTTTTTAGCCATTTTTACATCCTGCTTAAATAAAAAACCGGCCAAAAAAGCCGGTTTTTGTGTTAATAAAATCTATCAGTTATGTTGCTGAGTTCTGATAATACTTAACCGGATTAGTACCCGCGTCGAGCAATCGACCGTCGGCACGCATAAAGCCAATAAAACCAACCTGCAAATCATCTGCAAAGCGTTCTGTTAAACGCATCATCGTTAATGATCTTACAATTCTCAGTTTATATTTATCAAGACGCCCAAACGCGATAGAACGCGCACTAGCTGCCAT
>SPJJ01000479.1_pt1 | contig 17153 bp, 22 predicted proteins | sample 3741741 | NCBI WGS metagenome assembly SPJJ01 (sample SAMN10925908, study PRJNA522277) | cold seep metagenome | isolation source: Elba SIP-enriched marine methane seep metagenome, extraction at timepoint T1 | place: Italy: coast of Elba, Mediterranean Sea | collected 2014-05 | reverse complement strand
GGCGCCCACAACGTGCCGTCCGGCGCGGTGCTCTTGTCGAAGTTGCTATCGATTAGCTCGACCAGATCCGCGCCGATGACGCGCAGAATCGGCGACATGTTGGCCATGCGCTGCTCCATGGCGCGCAGTTTTTCCAGGCCATCCTCGATGCCCTCTTCTTCGATGGTCATCGAGTCCTCCTAAAAAACGAGCCGAGCAGGATTCGAACCTGCGCCTGATGGATTTGGAATCCACCGCTCTTCCAGCTAAGCTACCGACCCTTGCTACGCATCTCGCACCCGAGACAGATCTTCTTGCCATCGGGTCGCCATCGCGTAGCGTTGCACAGCGGGCAGGTCTGCTCCGGGGGTGCCGGAACGTCTTCCACCTTCTCGCGGGTAGCGCGGGGAGCGCCAACCTGGGGGCGCGGGTCGAGCGGGTCCATCATTCGGACGGCTCGGCCGGTGCACGCGGTGCGCGACGACGGGGCTTCTTGGGCTTCTCCTCGGGCTTCGGCGCCTCCAAGGCGTCGATGTGGCCGAGAAGCTCCCCAACCAGCTCGTGGCCCAAGGAAGAGCCGCCGTTACCATGCCAGTCGCGGATGGCCTGCATTCGTTTTGAGTCGATCATTACAGAAGCTCCAAATCGGACTGGCCGAAACTCGTCGGCCGGTCGGTGCTGGTGGAAAATTCGACGCCTCCGATGGCGTCTTCGCTGTCGGGGTCGAGCCCTGCGATGGGCAGGTCACCTTTGGCCACGCTGTTGAGGTCTGTCACCTGCTGCGCGATCAACGGGGGGAGCTCTACGCCCTTTTTGAAACCCAGGGCGTGCAAATACCACTGGCCAAGCACGAGGAGCTTGACGTGGTCGTTTGTGCTGTTCGACGACACGGTGTAGCCTGCCACCTTGGCGCGGGCTTGCACCATCACGGTAGCCTGGGTTTCGTACTGCACGAAGGCAGCAGTAGAGGGTGCGAGAGTTGAACGGGTAGCGGTGCCGATGGCAAGATCGACATAGCCGCTGGTAAGAATCGTCATCTCTCGCACCCTTTCAAAGAGCTAGGCCTTCGGGTTGGCCCGCTGAATCACCGCCGCCATGGCCGCAACCGCGCGCTCCATGTCGTTGCTGCCCGTCTTTGGCGGGTTGCGCAAGAAGCCGTCCGCCTCGCCATCTGGCAGCTTCTCCCACTCTTCGAGAGACAGCCGGTCGGGCGTGTCCTTGTGGGACTTCTTGAGGGGCAGCTTCCTGCGCCTATCCTGGGAAACCAGGGTGAGGTGCATCAGAGGCGGGACGCCGGTACGGAAGCCGAACTGCTCGTAGAAATGTTCGGGCGCATACGGGCAGTTGATGCGGATCCACTCGTTGCGCTCTTCCTCGTGTCGCATCGAGCGCAGGATCTTCTCGACCTTGCCGCTCTTCTTCCACGTGACGATCATGCGGTCGCACATGTTCTGTGCTTCCTTCATCGCCTGGTTGTGTGCGGCGGTACGAACGCGGCGCGCGACACGCGGCAGGCGGTCGGCGTAGATCTCGATCAGCTGCTTTTGAGGTGTGCCGCCCTTGCTCGGCCGACCTTCCTTATCCAGCGGCCCGACCAGGGCGTGCCCTTCGACGACGACGCCGATTCGGTCGGTCATCACTTCGATGATCAGGCGGCGCGCGTTGCGCGGCTTGGCTCGGTCGCCTTCGACGTTGATCTCTTTTAGCTCGATGGTATCGCTCATAGTCCCGTTCCCTTACCCCTCTTTGAGGTTTAGCCAGAGTATAGCCGTTTCAGGCCTCTCGTGCAAGCTAAACCCCAAAGAGGGGCCGCGAAAGCCGAAGCTCTCGCGACCCTGGGATGCACCTTGGATCAGAGGTTGCCGTAGCAACCCAGGTGCTGGACGCCGTCCGCCGCGCAGTCCGCCTCGACGGAGTACAGCAGCTTGTCCTTCATGAACCGGGGCAGATCCTCCATGCGGTCGAGGATGTGCGTCTCCGGGTCACGCCAGACGACGAGGCCCATCGGGGGGAACCGGCTGTCGACCGCGAGCCACTTGCCCGAGGTCCAACGCGCGGACTCGATGACGGTCATCGCACCCTTGTACACGTTGGTCATCGAGGTTGCGCCGAGGCCCGAACCGTTGATGGTGATCTCACCACCGGTGCCGACCGAAACCGGGCGGGCGTCAGCCTGCGCGATTTCGAGAGCGATCCGCCGCTCGTCCGGGTGGACAAGCAGGATGTCGGGACGAATCCCAAGCGGCTCGCTGTACTCGTCGGTGAACGTCGCCATCGCGGAAACGGCGGCGTCCCACGAGTCGAAGTTCAGCGCGTCGGTCGTCTTGTTGTCCGTACCGGAGTACGGGTGCGAGTCGTTGAGAAGAGAGACGCCGTCCGCCCCGGTGGGGTTGCCGGCGAGACTCTCGATCACGACCTTGTCGAACACGTAGCCCACGTCGCGAACGTGGTACGCGATCTGCTCGCCGGTCGAACCGTCGAGATCGTGCACAACGTCGGGGCGGTCAAGCTCCAACGTCTTGTGGTACTTGTCGAAGTAGATCGTCTTGGTGAGCTTGCGCGCACCCTTCGACGTCTTCTCGCCGTGCCACTGCTCGTAGTTCGGCGTGGCGCCGGGAACGACGATCTGAACGGCCGTCGAGCCGGTGCCGGTGCGGCGCTGTGCGAGGCGTTGCCAAACGCCCTGTTCGCGATCGGCCAAAAGCGCGTTCTGCACGAGAGTCTCGTACGTGGTGCGCGCGTTGGCGATGTTGGTCTGACCGGGGGATGCCATGGTCTTGTCTCCTTATCCTGTTTTCTGCTCTGATGTGTTTGCGTCAGACCAGATCAGGTCGCGACGTTGCTCGGAGCGAAGGACCGGACCTTGACGTAGGCCTTCGACTTTGCGGTGTTGGTGAACTTGGTGAGGATGCCCACCGGGATGCGCGTTCCAGCGGAGCCAACCGCCGTACCGGAAACGAGGTTGTCGTCTCCGATGAACACGTTGAGACCGATGTTCGTGTTGGTGCGCAAGGCAGCCTGCACATCGAACTCGAACTCGCGGTCGTATTCGAGCACAGCCCGAACGGTGCCGGAAGCGTTGCCGGTCTGGCCGCCCTTGCCATCGCTGGCCTGGGTGACGGCGCCGGCAAAGCCGGTGCAAACGCCGAGCACGCGACGACCCGTCGCAGCGGTGCCGGCAACGGCGCGCCCCGTGGTGAGTCGAACGGCGCAGAGGGAGCCGACGTAGATCTTGCTGGACGTGGCGATAGCGACCTCTTCGAGGGTGCCGTCCCCTCGACCTTCGCGGATCGCGTCTTGGGTAAGTGCGGTCATGATTTTCTCCTGTTACAAAACGCGGGCGATCCGCGAGGTACTTCTTACGATGCGGAGCGCTCCAGATGACGCGCGACGGCGGCATCCTCGGCTTCCTGGGTGAGACGCGTACCCGAAAGGCGCGCGCCATGTCGAAGGGAACGACGAAGGGCGACGATGTCGGCCGGCTCCCCCGCCGTGGCGTCGCGCTCTTCCGTGACGTCGACGACGTGCGTATCGACCGGGACGACCTGCGGCAGGGAAGCCGTGAAATCGTCGAAGCCGGAACGGTCCGACAGGAAGAGCTTGCGGGCGAACTTGCGACCCGTGTCGAGCAGGCGGCCCGAACACACCAGAAGCTCGATGGCCTCGTCGGCTTCCTTGCCACGTCGCTCGGCCAGCTCAGCCGAAAGCGCCTTGACTTCCTTCTGAAGCTTGGCCAGCGTCACACGGGACGCCGAGAGCGCATGCTCCGAGCCTTCATCGGAGAAGCTCGCACCAGCCGAACCCTGCAAGGCCGAAACCACTGCATCCTGGTTGTCGACGAGAGCCGCAGCGAGATCGGCCATATCCATGCCGGTCGCCTCCATCAGCGGTGCCAGCACGGTCTGCTCGGCGTCGTCGGCCAAGGGCAGCTCCGCCTCGGGCTCTTCGGCCATCGGCATTTCCGCCTCGGGCTCTTCGGCCAGCGGCATTTCACCCTCGGGCTCTTCGGCCAAGGGAAGCTCCTCTTCGGGCTCTTCTTCGGGTCCGTCTTCCAGAGGCATTTCGGCCTCCGGCTCTTCTTCGAGAGGCGCCTCGGGTGCTTCGGGCTCCTCCGCGGCGCCTTCCTTGGCAACGGCGAAGTCGAGAGCGCTCATCACCTGGTCAGGCGAGACTTCGGGAGAGTCGAGCGCGTCGAGCGCGTCCTTGATGGCGTCGATGCTGATCTTGGTCACGGTAGGTCCTCCTAGCGCGACCTTGCTCGCGCGAAAACTCAGGGAGATGGGCTCTTGCCCACGAATGAATGGGGTGTTGGTCAACGCGAGAGAGTACATCGCAACGCCGATGGCCTCGCCCGTCTTGAGGCTGGTTGCCTCGAAGTCGAACACGCCAGAGGAGAAGCGGTACTCGCCCTTACGAATCTGGCTGGCTGCCTTCTCTCCAAGCTCGCAAAAAGCCCAGAGATGGCAAACACCATCGTCGTCGTTGCGGCATTCCAGCTTCTGAACCCAACCAGCGGCAGGTGCCTCGGTGGCCCATTCGCTGGCGTGCTCGTAGTCGAGCGGAATCGGGTTGGGGTTCGCCTCGAAGTTAGCGATGATCTGCTCGAACACGTCGCGGTCGAAGGTGAAAGAACCGGCACGGTGCCCGTCCCAAGTACCTTCGAACGCAACGTCGATCCAGACGTGGTCGGCGTCTTCGGACACCATCGGCGAACGCATACGCAACGCCACGATGCCGCCATCTTGAAGTGTGGCAGTTGCTTTGTTCATCTTATCCTCGTCTATCCAGAAACGGATTCGCCTGGCCCGCTCCAACCATCGTCGGAACGGAAGCCACGCTGTACTAGTTCGAAGCTGTTCATCACGCGGCTCTTGTCGACACGGTGCTCGGGCACTGCAACAACAGAACATCGGCAGTTGAAGCCCAACGGCGGTGCGAACTGCCGCCAGCCGGGGTCGACTGCGCGGTTGAAGATCACGCCGTTGAGAAGCCGATGCCGCGGTCGAACGCGAGAGTCTCCCGACGTGCGGTATTGCACGTAGGGTCTCGCCTCGACAACCTCCGGCGCTTCCAGCTGTTCAAGCCTGCCCTGCCCGTATGAACTTTGTACGTTGCTGCGATAAACCGTCTCCATGTACCATGGTGACTGCGGCGACATACCCAGCACAGCCGGGTCGCTTTCGAGGCGAGCGATGAACTCGCGCATCGTGCCGCCCGACTCCAGCGTTTCGGTGAGAAGACGCTTGGCCCGCTCGATGATTTGCTGTGTTGCGAGCCGCGTCGCTGTGAACGAACGCAGCCTTTCGGCTTCGCTCATTGCCTGGAAAGCGGCGGGCGAAACCAGGCGTCGCGCCACGAACTCTCGCACCGCTTCCTCGAAAGGCAGCCGCATGAAAGACGGGCTCGGGCCTGTCAGCTCGACCTGACTGGATTCGGGCACCTCGATAGCACGAACAAAGAGACCGCCCGCCATGCGAGCTTGCAGCCCAGCCTTGTAGACCGTCGCCGCCATCGCGTCGTCGTCTGCATGCTCTTGTCCCCATTCCGTCAGAAGACGGGTAGCGTCGCCAACATGGTTGCCGGTGCTAAGGTACGCGAGCAGCGAGTTGCGCCACTCAGCCCACACAGGAAGTGCATCGAGCTTTGCAGCCTGCACAATCTGCGTGGGTGAGCCGACGAGCGCTAGGGCTTTTTCCCGGTCTTGCTCGTCGAGTGCGAAAACGTCTCCGTGGCAACCCGCATAGCGTCCTGCCATGGACTCGCCGTCGAGCGGCTCGGGCTCCTCGTTTTCGAGGACTTCCGGGATAAAGGGACGGGTAGCCCGCCCAACGGCAAAGGACTCTCGTCACTGAATCGCGCCGGTGCCGCCTGCTGCGGCTTGATGAACTGTTGACCGGTCTCGCCACCGATTTCCGGAAGCTTGCGCGAGCGGCGGAATTCATCAACGCGAACCCAGCCCGTTGCAATGGCCTCGGCGTCCACTTCCTCGTCCTGCGACTCGGTGATGAAGCGACCATAGGGCACCGGCGTACCGGGCTGGAAAATGTGCGGGTTGTACTGAATAATGGGCGAGACAACGTCTCGCCGCCAATCAGCCCAAAGCTGGTCTCCGTCCATCTTCTGGCGTGGGTCGATGGTGACGTCGTCTTGCGATTCTGCAGCCGCTCGGTTGCCGCCCGTGTCGCCGATTTCGACGTTCAACGTCGAGCCGATGACGCGCTTGGACATTGCCGCATCCATGCGCTTGGCCAGCTTGTCCCAGACCTCGCCCGAGGCTTGCGCTTGGCCCGACACGATTTCGACCTCGGACTCGCCTCGAAGCACAATTACGCCAAGTGCGGCGAGGTCTTCGAGTCCCTGCCTCATTTCCTCGCGCACGTCCTGCGGCGCGTTGTCTGGAAGCTTCCCGATGAGACGTGCGTTACCGGCGAATTCGGCACCACCAAGCCAATACTTGGTCACGGCAACCTTGATCCACCACCAGCGGGCGATCGAGTGCACGATGCCGGTACCCGTCGGGTAGTCGGCGATGGTGCGCGGCAGGTGCACGACGTACTTACCAGCCGGGAGACGCAGCAGCCGACCGGAACGGCTCGGAAGCGTCTCGACCTGCCACCCCTTGCTCTCAAGAGACTGGGACATGCCGCGCTGGTCGTACAACCCAAGCTCGTACGAAGACGAGAAGCGAAGGCGTCGAGCGTGTACGGGTTGGATTTCACGCGGCACCCAAGCCGGGATTCCGCCGATCTTGCCACGACCCCAAATGATCTCGCCCGCATCGTAGCCCAAGCCGATGGCATTGAGCTGCGAAAGAAACACACGGTCGATCGACTCGATGTGTTCGAGAGCTTCGGTGCAGAGCTGCGCGACCTTCTCGTCCGAGTTGGCAGCCGGGTACAGCTCCCAGTCTGCGCCAGCAACAGGTGCGATACGCGTCTCCCAAACGGAGGGGAGATGGTCGTCAGACTGCAGCATGTGCAGCCAGAGGTCAACCATACGGGACGTGTCGCCCGTCGTCTTTGCTCGGTGCAGAATTTGGACAACATCGGCCAGCGAGTAGTTTGTGATCTGCTGCCGGTCGAGGTGGTCCATCGACGGACGGGGAGTCATCCGCCCGAGGTCCGGCGTCGCTCCGCTAACGTCTGCCAACGCTCGGATCTGTTCCGGCGTCATCTGTACCAGGTCCGTAAGACGGACGGTGCTGTCGCTGTCGTCCGCCATGGAAGTCTCCCTACCAAACGCCTAGATCGCCCTTTCGGCGATGGGTCTGGACCCGTTCGCGCGACTTGAAGCCGCTAATGTCTTCGACCGCCGTCTCTGGGATCGGCGGTTCGTATGTGCATAGACAGAACCCATCAGCGCGGTCGGGCGATTGCCCGCCCAAACGCTCCTTGAGTTTGTCCTTCGAGTCGACTCGTCGCCGCAGCTTGTTATCGTGGTCGTACTGCGCCGCGATAAGCTCGGATTCGAGCTGGCCGTCCGCTGGGAATGCGCCGCCGTCTTCCAACCATTCGCGGGCTGAAAACCAGACCTCGGCGCGTAAACTATTGTAAGCCAAGGAACCGTCGGCTCGCTTGACCTCGCTCTTTCGAGAAACGTCGACCGGCACAACAACAATGCCCGGCATGCGCCGCAAATGGTCGACGACACCAGAGCCAGTGCCAATCACATCGACCTTGACGACCGGCGTCATCTGGCCGACATCGCCCGGATGGCGCAACGCCTCGACCGTGAGCATTACCTCACCCGCCACGTCAACATTGTCGTATCCGTGGATGATTTTTGACGGGAACATATGTAGCCCGCGACGAGCGTAGATGGTCGAGTCGTCCGAGCCTTCTCTTGCCACATCCACGCCGATTTGAAGGCGGGATGGTCCGAGAGGCACCTCGCGCGCCGCACCGGCTTCGACAAGCCCGAGAGGCACCACGGCGCGGTCTCCCGCAAGCGGCGGATTTCCAGCGACACGAACGGCAAACACTGCCGACTCTTCGCCGAACTCGGTCAGCATCTCGTCTACCCAGCCTTGCGTGGCTAGGCCTGGAATCGGCGCTTCATTCCCCGTGATATTGGGGACGGTGCGCGAGTCGACGATATGGCGCTTCCACATCGCTCGCGTCTTGGTGAACGCTTCGAAGAACCAGCCCGAGGTTGTCGTCGGGTTGCCCGTCGCAATAATGCGACCGCCGCCCGCCATGTTGCCTCGTACGGCTTCGTAGATAGCGTTGGAGAAGCCGCTCGCCTCATCGATGACGAAAAGCAGCTGGTCCGACGAGTAACCCGCCATCGCCTCCGCATCACGTGTAGTGAAGCCATATATGGCGCGGTACTCGTCGAACAGAATTCCTGTGCTCGGGTCCTTGGGACATTCGACCCCGAACCGAGCCTTACCGCCCAAAATAGCGTATAGCTTGGAGATCTCCCGCCAAATCTGCGTCTTGACCTGTCGGTCGACGCTAGACGTGCAAATCACCAAGCCGCGGGGGCGGGTGCAGACCCACCACAACGCGATGCAGGCAATGAGTCGAGTCTTGCCAATCTTATGGCCAGACCGGACCGCAACCCGGGGGTTGTCGATGAGGTCGTCACAGATTTCGACCTGCCGGTCCCATAGGCGGGTTCCCAGGTGGTCCAACGCAAAACCGGCGCAATCGTCGTAGTATTTGGCAAAAGCTTCGGGTCCGTTGGTGTCGCCTTCGTCTAGAAAAGCTTCTAGCGCGGCGAGTTCGGCCTGCTCCGATGGACTCAACATGAGGTGCTACTCGTGGAGTCTAGCGTCAGGATACCATACGGAAGCACGCAGCGCCATGTACGCTTTGTACTACTCTGCACGCTACCCTACCGGAACGATGCGACGACGCTTTGGCTTGTCGACCTTCGGAGTTTCGCGCAGCTTCGCCGCCTGCTTGTTCACCCAAGCGGCCGAAACGCGCCAGTGACCTTTGTCAGCCACCTGCTCCGCCTCACAATGCCCGGAGTAGATCCAGCGGCGCACCGTAACAGCGGAGACGCCAAAGATGGTGGCGACCTTGGGCACGCTGTAGTATTGCAGTGGTTCGGGCTCAGTCATTCGTTGACCATCTCGTTGAAGCAGGATCGACAAGCCCAGAAGTCCCAAGCACGAAACGAGTTGGCCTTGAACGTACCACACACCCAGACACCGCACCAATAACAGCGGTATAGCCGGTCCTTGGGCTTGGGCTTGGGCTTGGGCTTTGATTCACTTGTACTCATGGGGCACCCGACCCTGTAGCAGTGCTTGCGCCGAAGAGTTTGCTTCGCGCAGTGCGGTGTACACCTTGACGGCCGACTGTGCTTCGGTATCGCCAGGGTGTGGAATGTCGACGAGCTTGTGGGCTGCCATTGCTGTCGAGAAGGTCGAGACGTCGGTAGCCCCGTGGACCTTGCCCAGCATTTCGAGGTCCGGCCCCCTCGGCGACAGAAGCTCAGCCGAAATGGTCTCGCCCACAATCGCGTCATGTATCAGCGCCCGGATAGCGTGGTCGTACTTCTCAGGGTCGACCTTGTCGAAGTGCTGTGGAAGTCGGGTGTACCCCGGAGAGGCGAGAGTGGTAGGCCGAGCACGCCAGCCGGGGATACCACGCCCCCGACTCTGGTTGATGCACTCGACGTGCGGGTTTCGCTCGGCTGCGTTGGCCAACCATTCAGCTTGATCATCGAGCACGTTGATGGACACCAGCTCTCTCGACCAGTCCTGCGACATGCATTTGGTGTATGCGATGCGCTTGGGCGGTGGTTGCTGCCCCGACGCGATACACCGCTCGTCGTCCTCCGTGGTATCTCCCTGGAGCTCTAGTACCTCGCCTTGCAGCTCGTAGGTGCAAGCGCCGCGAGGGGCCCCCGTGGCATACGTCTGGCCTTCTGGCGCAAACGCGAGGTCGACACCATGCAACTCGATGTGCTTGGCGCCCCACTCGAAGGCAAGCGACGCCGCTGCCGTAAGCGCCGCCGTACCCGCCGCAAGCATGGGAACGTCGAGAAGGTCAGCCAACTTGGCGTGCCTGGGATAGAGCGGGATGAACCACACGGCTTTGTCGCCCGCCGCTTCCCACGTTGCCGGGTGGCAAGCGATGTCGAGCACGAATAGCTCGACACCTGCCTTGGAAAGCTCCTCGACCTGGTCGGACAAGTCGAGCGATTCGCGAATCACGACGACGTCGGGCTTGTAGCCCATATCGAGCATCGCCATCCCGGAGCTGTTCGTGGCCATCGCCATGCCGCCCAGGCGAGTATAGTCCCAGCTCAGCGAAGGACCGGCGCCCACGATATGGATGGTTGGCACCTCGACGCGCAACAGCTGCGCGCACGGCATGTCCCGCATCTTCGCGACGTTCATGTGAGCCCACGTCGTTGCGAACCGGCTCTTTGCCCTTGTAAAAGCTTTGTCGGTCATTGTGGTCTCTTTCTAAGCGGTCGGCCGTACTTCAATGCGGCATCCAGCTCGTGCAACAGCCAGCTGTCGATGAGTCCGAGACGGTACGCGCTTGCCGCCACGCCGTTGTGAACGTCGAGCAATAACCACCGACCAACCGCTTGAGCCAGTCGGCTTTGACGAATTCGGTTTTTCATTGTCCTGCCTTGTCTGCACGAAGTCGCATCGCGTTGGCCACGTCTGCAAAGAGTTTCCCGGCTTCCATCCGAGCCGTTGCGCGGCCGACGCCGTACCCGCGCCGCCACTTGGACTCGGGCCACGCCTCGAAAGCGTCGTGTGCGGTCTTCTCCATTTCGGCGCCCCAACGCATCAGCAGGTCCGTCGCTTTTGCGAACGTGTCGGCCAAGTGCGCCACGGCGTGCTGCTGCGCGGTCAACGTGGCACGCAGCTTCTCCTCGGCTTCCGGGTCGTCTTCCAGCATCTTGACAATCGAGTTGCCAGCGAACCACGCCTCAACGATTTGCTCGCTCATTTTGCCAGCCCAATCGAGTTGCACAGGGACTCGACGCCGTGCAGGAACCCGGCGACGAACTCGCCGCTGTGCGACATAGTGTGAGAGATGTCTTCCTCGGTAGGGCGGGCTACACAACGCAACGCGCCGTTGTCAGCGACCCAATGCGGGCGAAACTTGGCGCGAACCAACATCGCCTGTAGCGTCTCGGCCGAGAAGTCGACGAGATGCACGTGCTGCCAATGCTCCGTCAAGGGCAAGCCCGGCGAAAACACGTTCGGCACTTCGATCACCAACGCGGCCGACGGCGTCATGACGGCGCGCAAGTGCTTGAGCACCTCCAAAGGCTCGTGGAAGTGCTCCAAGACGTGGTGCATCACGACGACGTCGTACTCCTCGTCGAGGTTGCTGAAAACCTCGTCGATGGTGCCCGCGTGGATCTTCGCGCCTTCGGGTAGAAGCTTGGCCGACTCCGCCGCACAAATGCGGTCGGGCTCAACACCCGTCACGGTGCAGCCTAAGGCAGCCCAAGCCGCAAGAGTGCGACCGTCGCCCGAACCGACCTCCAGCACACGAAGACCGGCGCAAACCGCAACGTGCTTGGTTGCCCAGTCAACACGCCAAGCCGCCATCATGTCGAGTGCGTCACCGTAGTCCGGCGCATCGGGCTGGACGGTGCGCGTTGGCATGCCCGGCTTCGTGATGTCGATCGGTACCGGCCCATGCTCGGTTCGGTAGTCGTTCGACGAGTAGTAATGGTTCAGCTCGCCCTTGGTCGGCATCGGCGAAACCTGGACCATGGAGCAGCGACGACAAGCGACGCGCCGGCTGGGGTGCCCGTGCCTCGACGTGCTGCCGACCTCGATGGCGTCGGAGATGTCCGACTCGCACAATGCGCAGGTACTCACAGCGTCCACCGTCGGAGCTTCTTGGCCATCTCCTCGTCGCCCGGCAGCAGCTCGACCTCGTACGACCCGGTCGCCTCTTCGACGGCGCGGATGTCGCGCACGAGCTGACGAAAGCCCTGCGGTTCGAGCGACGCGCTCTGGTCGCTGCCGTACATCGTCCGATCGAGCGTCAGGTGCCGCTCGATAACGCGCGCGCCGTAGCAGCGTGCGGCGACGGTTGTCGCGATTCCGCGCTCGTGCCCGGAGTACCCGCATCGGCCGAAGTGGCTACGCAACGTGTGGATGCGCTGCAGGTTCAACGTGTTGTTCTCGGCCGGATAGGCCGAAGTGCAGACGAGTGGTAGAATGGGCAGCGTTTCGACGTCGCCCAAAACCTCGAAAGCGAGGTCCTTCAACCAGTGGAGGTGCATGTGGTCGCACATGCCGGTCGAGACGACGAGCGGCAAGCCCGTTTCCAACGCCGTCACAAGCGTCTCGCGGTCTTGGTTGGCCAGCGTCGCCGATGCGATTTTGAGCCAAGACGGGCGAACCCAATTGACGATGTCGCAAACCGCCTGCGGGTCCCAAGGCGAGCCGGTGCACTCCATGCCGAGAGCCCGCGCGTGCATCGCGACAACCTCCCAAGCAGTGCGGTCGAGCTCTAGCGCTTCCTTCTGGCGCCGGTTCGTTTGTGGTCCACCCAGGGGGTGTTTGCGCGGCCGGTCGAGGTCTTCCGGCGCATAGACCGCCTCCAACGTTCGCTTCTGAAGCTTGACCGCATCCGCGCCTGCGTCCGCAGCAGCTTCGACCAGTCGTTTGGCAATGTCAACCGAACCGTTATGGTTGATCCCCAGCTCTGCGATGATATACGCACGCTTACCGCTCTCTCCGAATAGACTCTTCACCCCTTACCCCGTCTCTCTCGGCGCTTGCGCGCCATGTCTGCCATGTTCTCTTTGTGCGTGCCCGCCAACAAGTGGTCGGGGTTCACGCAAAGCCGATTGTCGCACGTGTGCAAAATGAGTTTGCCCGGTGGTATCTCGCCTTTGTAGATCTTGTACGACGCACGATGCGCTAAGTGCGTCTTGCCTTTGTACTTTACCCTGCCGTACCCACCAGAATTCGCCGACGCTTGCCAAACCCAACATCCCGCTTTGTTTTTGCGCCACTTCTTGTTGAACCGATCCACATGGGCCTTTCAACCCACCCCGATTGCATCCTCGATGTACTCGCACACTTCGTGAATCCATCGTAGCGAGGCTTCTTGAATCTCGCCAGTGCTGGCGCCCTGGCCGCAACAGATGCGGGTGCCGGGCGGAAAGGGGGTTCGGTTCTCGCCTGTGACAAGCCAAGGGTGCGCCGACATCGAACGCGCCGCGACCAGGCCCGCCAAAACGTTGGGGCTCGTGCCCGACGTCGAGAAAGCCACGACGATGTCGCCGGGGTTGGCCAGCGCAACGACCTGTCGAGAGAACACGCGTTCGTATCCGAAGTCGTTAGCGATGCACGTCATCACAGCGGGGTCGGTCAACGCGATGGCGGGAAGCGGCACGCGGTTCGAGCGGTAGCGCCCAACCAGCTCCCCAACAAAGTGCGAGGCCTGCGCGGCCGAACCGCCGTTGCCAAACGCAATCACTTTGCGGTTGTGGCCAAAGCACGCCATGAGCTGCTTCGCATCGTCATCGTAGTTCATTGATTACCCCTTCCAAACGCTGCGCGACCAAGAGGTCTGTCGGCGTGTCGATCTCGAACGATTCCCACTCTTCAATGAACACTGGCGCTTGCGTCGACGCGGTCTGCATGCGCAAACCCCAGCGGCCGAAGAACGACGCCGTGAAAGCATACACGCAGCCATCCTCTCGAACGATGCGCCCCAAGTCTTGCGACCTCGGTCGCTCGCGTCGATTGTTTTGCCACACGACCGAGCCGCCATCAATGGAAGTGCGGCCGCTAAACCATGCTTCCGACGCTCTCGTCACGGTGTTCGACGCGCCATGCTCTAGAGCTCCCTCGATACACGCCTTGATGGTGCTAGGACGACGAAAAGGCGACGTCGGCTGCAACAGCACGATGACGTCCGGCTTCCGGCGCTCGCTCAACAGCCAATGCTCGATAGCGCTCTCGATTTGCGCGAACTCGTCGGCCAGTGCTACCGGCCTTTGGTGGACTTCGACGCCGGTGCACCACAAAGCGTGGTCAGTGATTCCGGCATCTTCGGTAGAGACGACCACACGATTGCAGCCGCCTTCCCAGGCAACGCGAATCGACCGACTCAGAAGAGACTCGCGGCCGACGTGCTGCAGGTTCTTGTGAGGGATGCGCTTGGACCCACCGCGCGCCGGAATAAATGCCGCTACTTCAACCATCGTTGCGCCCCCTTGGCGGGATACGCCAAAACGCGTTGCGGGTCTCTACGTCGCACTCGACCTCGTTCCAACCGGCTCGTCGAGCCCGCTCCAAATCTACGCCGTGCCGCATGCCCCAATGGTCAGCGCCAGGGCATGGGTCGAGAACGGCCCCTTCGAGGGTATCCCTGACGTGCTGGACTAGGTCAAGCCACGGGCGCCTGTGCTGACGCCAAGAAACTCCGAGGGGCCAAGAAAGCGGACGACGACCATTCAACCGAAGCTCGGCTATCCAAGGTCGCGGCGACGGACGCGTCCCAAGGTGTCGACCAGAGTATGCTCGCACCATGAAGCGCAAAGGCACGTTGCGCTGTCGGGCGCGCCGCTGCAGCAGGAACACGATCGCGGCACAGTCGCCGGTCTCCGTCTGGAAGCCCTGCTCTCCGGCACAGATACGAGAGAAATCATGTACCCGACCACCCGAGTCGGCGTATAACGGCGCGTGCCGCATGGCGGCGCACATCGCGGCGAGACCCAAACCCAACAAAATCCATCTACGCATCTTCTTCGACCTTTCGCAGCGCGCTATACGCGACTGCAAACCTTGCACTGCTGACCATTACCCAAGCGATAGCCCCGTCTATCCTCGTCAGCTTCCCTTGAAGCTTTGTCGCCTTGCCTCGGCTTGTGACTTCGAACTCTACCAGATCACCCACACATGGCGCGGTCATGGAACCCCAAACAAGATTTCGGCGCGCCGTGTCTCGATCTCTTGCCCGAGCCTAGCGCGCTCTCGCGGCATCGGAATAATGTCTCGCGCCGCAAGTTCGATGGTGAGACGGCGTCGCGCTCGCTTTTCGATGCCCCTCAAAACCGCCTCGCTCATCCCGGGCACCTTCCAGCCCTTGCGAGCTTCTGAAACCGACGCGTATAGCACGGAAAGGCAGAACGCGGTAGGCGCGGCGGTTGTGGCGACTTTGCGCGCCGCCTGTCGGGCGGCGATGTCGACGTCGATGGCGAGGTCGAGCCGTCGAAGCTCCGAGGGGTCTCCCCGTCGACGCGTGATTTGTACCGCCGCGCCAAGCTGCGACACGGTGCGCCCACGCTCTGCCACCGAGCCGGCCGACGACCGCATGCGGTGCCCGTCCACGTGCCGATACAGCACGTCCGACAGCGCCGCATTCAAGCCGCCGTATGGGTACAGGTGGTTCTGGTGTGGTCGATGCGACTGCGCGACCTCCCAGTTGGCCACGATGTCGCGATGTACCGCATCCCAGCAACAAAACTTGCAAGCACAGATTCCGATGCCGAATCGACAGGACATGCGGTGCCACTCTTGCCGCAGGTCGGGCAGGGGCTCCGTCGGAGGTCCGGCGATGGCAGTCGCTAGATAGTCAAGTGCGTCGGCGAGAGCCGACATCTGCATGCCGTCACTCATCGTCTGAATGTCCAACAATAACGACATCTGCAGTGGTTGGGGCCATCGGCTATTACACCAAGTCGCTGTGCAACCCAGCGTTCATGATGTTCCGGGCTGTCAAACACCAGACGCCGCGCAGCCTCAACTTCAACCCGCGGCAATACCAGGCTAATAACAAAAGCCGACATCTGCATGCCGTCACTCATCGTCTGCCTTTGTGACGTCGATTACCTTCGGCGCGGGTTGCCGCTGCCGCTGCGCAACGCGCCGTCGTAGCATCTCGATTCGCGCCAGTGCCTCTTGGCGCGTTGCCGGGGGCGAGACCAGCTCTACCCGCTTCACAAAGTCACCGGAGGCCTTCGAGAGCAGCTCTGCCGCCTTGATTTGGTCGCGCACTTCGGCGGTCTGAAATTCGCCTCGCATCACGTTGGTGTAGAACTGCATGCGCTCCAACCACGGGGCAACGCCCTGCGGTGCGGCGTGCGGGTCAACCGCCGGTGTCGGCTTGATGTGCTGTGCGAGTTCGGTCGTCGCTTCCCGTGCTTCGGCGCGGTATCGAGCGTCCTCTTCGAGAAGCTCCTCCGGTATGGCGGGTACCGGCGCCTGCGTCTCCCACTCGTTGACGCCAATGTCGTAATGGATGGCCAGCAAACTGCGGCGCGCATCCTCGGGCAACGTTCGACCGCGCAACCAGTTGCGGGCGGTGGCGACGGAGACCGATGCCACCGTCGCCACCTCGGTCGCGTTCTTCGACCGTTCCCGCAAAAGGAGGCGCCCATTGCTGTCTTTTACCGCCACAAGCCAAAGATAGCAGACGGCGGGCGGCCGTGCAAGCCGTACATCCCGCCCGCCGTCGGTGCGTGTCAGGACTTCTCGTCGATGAGCACCTCCAAAGCGTTGTCGATCGGCATCGTGAGCTGGTGTACGTCGTGGTCGTCGATGTCGATGTCGAAGCAACGCCGTGCATACGCCTTCATCATGGTGTCGAAGGCGCGGTCAAAGTCGGCGTCGGACGCCATGGCAAGCTCGGTCACGGTCGGCAGGTTCATCTCTTCCTCCATATTTCCAACATAACCACGCCAAAGCGCGGCGCAATACCCTGTTTGTCGATGACGGAGTCGGCACCGGCGCACCTGCATTGTGCGCGCCGGTGCCGACTCCGTCAGAGGTGCCGACCGTCCTCCAATTCCTCGATGCAGGCCTCCAGCGCCTCGGCGTTGTCTTCGCCGACCTGCAGCGCAAGCGACAGGCGGGCGATACCGACGATCTCCTCGTCGATCGCGTTGGGCCGCAGCTTGCGGGCGGTCTCGACCGCCTCGACGACGATGAGAGCCCGGTGCCGCTCGATGGCGGTCTGCAGCACCTCGAAAAGCGCGTCGTGCATGTCGTTGGCAATGCCCGCGTGGGTGTCGACGTCGCCGATGGCGTCGGCCAGAATCTGGTTTGCTGCCAAGGTCAGAACCGCGTGCGAATTGCTCATCTCTTCCTCCATATTCCCAACAAAACCATCGCTGGGGCCTTTGTCAATACCCTGTTGCTACGCACCCGCTTTTTGGAGAAGCGTTAGCACCTGCTCCCGTGTCAGCTCGAAAGTCGAGCTGTAACCAAAGCTCTCGTC
>SPJJ01011676.1_pt1 | contig 17201 bp, 14 predicted proteins | sample 3741741 | NCBI WGS metagenome assembly SPJJ01 (sample SAMN10925908, study PRJNA522277) | cold seep metagenome | isolation source: Elba SIP-enriched marine methane seep metagenome, extraction at timepoint T1 | place: Italy: coast of Elba, Mediterranean Sea | collected 2014-05 | reverse complement strand
CTCGGTGATGCGCTCCGTCCTGGACCCGCGGTCGTCGACCTCTGCCTGCGCCGTTTTGCCGTAGTTGATACCCCGCGCAAGATAGCTCATGTAGACCGCCAGCACGGACGCGATGACGTCCCCGGCCTGGCCCCCGGGGGCCTCCGGCGCCGCGGTCGCGCGCGTGAGCGGGACAGGCAGGCGGGAGTAGGCGGCCAGGATGTCGCGAGACACCGTGTAGCTGAAGCCGAGACTCGCCGGGACAAAGTCGTTCCCGACTATCTGGACAATCGCGGCGAAGTCGCGGCGCAGGGTCGCGTCCGTGAACTTGTCTGTGCGCGAGCGGCCCCGGTCAGTCATGTCCTCTCGCACGGCATCAAACAGGGCGTCGATCGAGACGACGTCCCGCTCTCCGCGGTACATGTACATCCGGCGGAGCGGCGTCTGCATGAAGATGATCGCGAGATCGGAGTCGTTCCCGTACACGACGTGGGGGCCGCGCGCCTGCCTGATCATGCCGCGCGCGTACAGCCGCCGGACCGCCTCGACCGCCTTGTGCTCGCCCTCTCCCGGGATGCCGTGCCCGCTGTAAGCGACCACGGGCGGGAAAGCCCGGCGGCGGCGGGATGCCTCAAGCCAGGCCTTGATGCTCGCGTCAAGCGTCTGCATGAACTCGGTTCCGGGAGAGATGACCGCGCTCGTGAACCCGCCGACCGGGCGGTCGTCGCCCGCGATGTCGGCGGCCGCGGAGGCGGACGCGTCCTTGTATCTCCTGGAGCGCTGCTGGGCGATCTTGGCCCCCGGGGCAACGCCGTCGACCGCGAGGACGAGGTACTGCTCCGGGCGAAGGGTCTCGACGAGCGAGGACAGCTCCTCGGTGAAGGACCGGACGAAGGCGTCCATGAGCTCCTGCGGCGAGCGCCGCTCGGCAGCCGCGCGCTCGGCGGCAAAGCTGAGGCCGGCCCGGCCGGCAATGCGGCGGGCCTCGCCGTACATCCAGGTGAGCTGGGCGTGGTAGTGAATCTGCGAGTTCAGGTCGAATACTAGACCCTGAACCGCCTCGCCCTGGGGGAGCGTCTTGACGTTCACGCGTCTGCCGAGCCGTGTCACGTACCCGCCAAAGAAACCGTAGATGCCCATGCTGTCCTGACTGTTTTATACCGCCCCGTTTTGCCCCGCCCCAGTTTTGTCGCGGCGTGCCGCAGTCAAAAGGAACTATGAGTGACTCGGAGACTGAGACTTTCAGCGCGCGCCCGCCGCAGCGGGTGCTTTCGGCGCGGGACGCCTCGCCCTACCTCACCGCGGTCCCTGTGTGGACCGCCTCCGCCCCTGCGCCAGATCCGGACTCGGACTCGGACCTTGAGCCTGTTGAGGAGCCCGCGCGGCGGGCGGCCGAGATAGAGCCGCTGTCAGACTCCTCAGACGGCGAGGCAGAGCCGACCGTATCCGACCCTGCCCCCTCTGTTGCCGCGCCCGCCCCCGCGCCGGAGCCTGTTGCGACTGCGCCGCCGGTTCTGGCAGTGCCCGCCGCCGTGTACGCGCCGCCGCCGCCGCCTCCGCCGCCTCCCGCGCGCGACCCCCCGCGGTACTTCCGGCCGTACAAGATGGCCGTGCAGCCGGGATGCATGACCGTGCACGCGCGGTCGGAGTGCGGCACGGAGCGGCAGAAGTTTGAAATAGACGTCGACGCGTGGGCCTACATCGACCTCTCGGGCGCGCGTGCCGCGCTCGCAGGGGCGCCGGATGACGACGCGCGGAAGGCGGTCGTGGACGACTGTGTGCGCATGCTGAAGAAGAACCTCGCGACGGACCGGGTGACGTTCGACAACGACACGGGGTACTTCGTGGCATCACCCGCCCGCAATCTCACGACGGTAGTCCGCGAGGCGGCTGCTGACGTGGTTGTGTGCGAGCCGACGACCTACGCCGTCCTGAACCGGTACAAGCGCGACTTCTTCTCGACGTTTGACGGTCTCCAGCGGCGGTGGGCAGCGACGGACCGGCCGGTGGCGAAGTCGCCGGAGTCGGCCGCGCGGTCGCTTGTGCGGGTGTGCGTGGCCGTGCCGGTGTACCGGGACACGATCGCGTTTGTGCTCTCGCACTCGTACCGGGCCGTGGATGCGGACCGTAGCCTGTCCCGGATGGGCGGGCAGACGCGCGTGTGGGTCTTCACGGCGAACCCGCTATTCGCCGGCGCGGCGGAGTCAGACATCGAGCACCATATACTTGACGGGGTGACTGTCTGCGCGCGGTACTTCGCGGGGACGGCCGAGCTGGCGGCGGGCGTGGAGCACTACCTCGCTTCGGAGACGGACATCCTGGTGCACTACGGCGAGTCGCAGGCGCTCGCGGATTTAGGCCACCCGCTAGCGGCGGGCCTCGGCGCGGGCGCGGGCGCGCCAGAGTCGCACCTGGAGCTGTTCGACCTGCGCGGGTACATTGAGGACGTGTACACTGACCTTCCGACATACGACCTCAAGACGGCCGCGAAGTCGATTGATCTGAGCGGGTGGCCGGAGGCGCGCGCCCGGATAGTGGAGCGCGCGATGGACGCGCTGAGCGAAACAAGCGCGGGGCCGGACGACACCTTTCTCCCGGCTTCGCTAGAAGGCATGGACATCACTTCGGAGAACATCGCCTTTGTGCTATCGCGTGTAGGGGTTCAGGCTTTCGTGACCTCGCATCTGTACCACACGCTGAGCATGAGCCTATTCCAGTACATGAACTGGGGCGGGGTCAGCCTTGCCGACCTCACTCGGCCGGGGGCGCTCGCGCGCGGGGCCGTTTTCCGACACAGTCCGGTGGCCGCGCTCTCGTCCTCGGCGCCGGAGCGTGTCCTCCCACGCGACTTCATGTCGCCGCCGGTGGCAATCGGGATGTGCTACGTGACCGCTCTCTCGACTCTCCTTGTGGACCAGCTGGAGGCCGCCGAGTCGCCGATTGCGCGCGCGGTCGGCGCGGACTTCCGGCGCATGAACGCGGGGACGTGCGGGCGCGCGGTGCGCGAGGCGTACAGCCTCCTGGGCGTGGGCGCGCCCGCGGTCGTGTACCCGCCGGAGGTGTTTGGGGTGTACCGGAACATGCTGTACTCGTCCGCGGAGATCGCGCCGGAGCACGAGCTGGTCCGGAAGTGGTCGGCAATCATTGCAGTTGGCCTGTCTAGCTGGATCTGCGTCTACTGCATGATCCAGAACCCGGCCGACCCGGCCGCGTTCGCGGACAGCTCTTCCCTCCTGAGCCAGAACATGGAGTTCTCGTATTTCGGCCTGGACGAGGCGTGCCAGCACGCCTGCCCGGCTGTGCGGAAGGCGCTGCAGACGTACCTGTCCATAAACCTGAACATGGAGTCGGGGTCCAAGCAGGTGAACGCGCACGCGGCTGCCTCCTCCGTCCAGCTGACGTCTGAGAACATGCGCATGCGGCAGCGCGTAACGCAGTCTAACGCGACAAGCTTCAACGGGATGCTATCAGACTCGGAGCTAGACGAGCTCGCGGCGGGCGGCGAGCTCGAGATCAGCCTGTGGGTGGGCGCGGAAGGCCACCTCACGCGGAACCGTTACATGGCGAAGCCGCATGAGTACGTTGAGTACATCCGCCGCCTGATTGAGTCCAGCTTCGCAAAGCTGGAGGTGTCCCGGCGCGCGATCGGCGCGACCCGGTCCTCGGCCGCGGCTGCGGCTGCGATTGAGGCAGCAGCGGCCACTGAGGCGCGCTCGCCGCGGCGCGCGCGGGCGGCTGCCGCGGACCGGCGCCGGCGCGCGATCCTGGGCACCGCTGTGCGGGTTGACGCGCGCTCGGACGACGCCCTGTTCGGGGGCTAGACGCGGACCGCGAGTGCGGCTGCGGCGGCTGCGGCCGCCGCCACGGCTGGCGGCCTTGCGGGCCCGCAAGGGGGTGCTGCTACGCCGAGCGCGAGGCCGTCCATCGACGCCTGGAGGCGCAAGACAGCGTCCGCGTCTGATACCGTGCTAGGCGGCCGGTCTGCCGCGATGTCGGCGGCGACGCGCAGGGCAAAGGCCTCCGCGGCGGGGGCCGGCGCGCCGAGTTGGGCATCCCGTAACATTGCTGAGAGGGCATCAAGCGAGGGCACGTCCTGGTCCTGGAGCGCGAGAATAATGAGGTTGCGGATCTCCTGCTCTGCGTCTGTGACACTCTGAGCAGTCGGGTCCGGCGCGGCGCGCGCGCAGCGGTGGCGCGCCGGGGCGACGCCTATCGGCGACGGCGCGCGGACAAGCACCCTCGCCATCCAGGCAAGCCCGGTGTGCTCAGAGTCGGCCTCTGGCATCCTAGTGTAGAGTTCGCGGCACTTGGCGGGGAGCGATCCCAGGTGCGAGTACTCGCCGTTGAGGTCCAGCGCGATCCGGCGGAGGAGGCAGGCCGCGCCGTCGCGGTCGTCTTCCGTAATGGCCTCTGCTGGTTCTATTACGAAGTCGCTGTGTGCATCAATAGCGCCAGCCGCATTGGCGACTGCCAAGACGGCGTCTGCGCGGCCCGGGCGGAGGCCGGCGCGGTGCACGGTTTCGGGGCCGAAGCGCGCCGCCGACTCGGGCGCCGCGCGGACGACTACGCCAGTGGTCCCGGCGCGCACGGCCGCGTGCGCGCCGCAAGTCCCGCCGCTCGCGCAGTCTACCGCGCAGGCGGAGAACGCGAGCTCGGTGTTGAGCCCGGCGAGGATCCGCGCGGCCTCCGCTAGCGCGTTGGCGGCTGCCGCTGGGCTTGTGTCCCGGCGCGCGATCACGTCGAGAAGCGGCTCCGATCCTCCGTCGCCGAACAGGACCACGCGGCGGAAGAAGCCCTCAGACCCGACCGCGCGGCCGGGCGCCTCGCGCGCGCAGAGGCTGGCGAGCATGGCGGCCGAGGCGGCACCGTCCTCGGTCTTTGCTGTGTGGGATGCCGTCCAGGTGCCGCGGTGGTGCTCGGCGGGGCAGCCGGCGAGGGCCGCCGCTGCCGCTTCTGAGAACAGCCCCGCGAAGTAGTCATCCCTGCCGGTGGTCACCGCGGCCATGGCGAGGTCGGCCGCGCCGCCGCCCAGGGTTTCCAGGGGGCCGGGCGGGCGGGCGGCGAGCGTGGCCCGCGCGCGGGAGGCGGCGGCGCGGGGGAGCGACTCGCCATCCAGCCCGCGGAAGTACATGTTGGCGATCGCGCTGAGCGACCCGCGTGCAGAGTCGTTAATCATTGCTTTTGTATTTATCCAACTGAGCAGGGGCAGAGACGAGAGTGCTGGGTGTGTAAATACCAGCCCCCGCGGGGGCTGGTAGCAGCGGGCTATGAGCTAGTCTCCATCTGTCTGATCTGCCTCTCAATGTCTACCAACTTGCTTTTCGATAACAACACTGCACTCTTTCTTTTCTCCAATACAGCCTCTGTCTTCCTAAGAGCTATTTCGGCTTTGCGGCACTTGTCGTGTTCCGCCTTGAGCTTAGCTATAGCTGCCTCCAGAGGTGAGCGCTTCGGTTTCCTTCCTCCAGGCGCGGGAGGCGTCTCTTTCCCCTTATTCATCTGCGCATCGTATAGCCGCCGCTGGTCCGCATCGCAGAGGACGTCACGCGACAGAGAGACTTTCTTGAACAGCTCTGTGATCTTGCCGACTTCGGACTCGGGAGCGTCTTGCTGGGCTCTGTCCGGATGTAGCCCCAGGGCCATCTTCTTGTAGGCGGCCTTGACCTGCTCGACTGTCGCCGAGGGGCTAATCTCCAGCGTGGTGTAAGGGTTTATACCAAGGCGCGAAAGCTGGGCCGCCATTCCGTTTTGGGGCATACAGCCCCATGCCGCGCGAGTTTTACCACACAGAAGCCCGGCCCCCGCGGGGGCCGGTCTGGGCGCTCAGCGCACGCGCGCGAAGACGGGGACGCCGCCGGCCGCGCCGCCGGGGACGGTCGCGGGGCGGTCGACGCGGATGATTGTGCGCGGGCGGAACCCGTGGTACTTCACGGCCGCGTCCGCGTGCGAGAGCGTGGTGAGGCTCGCCGCCGCGTACCGGCGCGCAGCGAGCTCGGCCGCGTCTGCGGGGGCGAGCGCGGAGAGGCGCGAAGTGTAGGCGGAGAGGTGCGGCGGCGTGAGGAGCTCGTTGTCCTGGAACACCTGCACATAAGGCCCCACGCCGTCATTTGAGAGCAGCGTCGACCGCCTGTTCCCGGTCTCGGGTGCGAGCGGGCACGGCGAGACATAAATCACCTCTGTGACGAGGATCTTCTTCGCCTTGATGATCGTGAGCGCGTCTGCGAACTGGCGGAGGAGGTCCATGGGCACGGAGCTGACCTTCTTCTCTGCGAAGAAGACCGCCGTGTACCCGACTGCGCCGGCGTCCGGCGCGTCCGGCGTGTTCTGCACGAGGAACGACATTGCGATGCGCGGGGAGACGACCGCCTGCGCGGTGGGGCGGCTGGACGGCGCGTCGCCGCCGATGATCGCCTCCCGGAGGGGGTTGTCCATGAGCATCATCGCGCGCGCGAAGTCCTCAGAGTCGAGGCCGGACACGGACTCGATCATGCGGTCCACGCTGTAACTCCCGCCCGCGCGGGCGTTCCGGAACGCGAGCATGCGCAGGACGCTGAGGTACGTCTGCCGGTTGGTGGCGGCGGCCTCGTTTCTGTCTTGCGCTGGCGAGTTGTCCATCGCGCTCTTTTGACCCGCGCGGGGGAGATCCGGCCAGTTTTGCCGGGCCTACCCGTAGTAGACCGTCCGGCCGCTGAGGGCGCCGACAGGGGGCAGGCGCGTGCCGGCCGCTGTTGAGGCTGTGCGGCTGACCGTGACCTGGGAGGCCTTGGCGGTCAGGACCGGGTTCGGCCGGGCGGCGCCGCCCGCGGCCGAGCGCGCGGGGGCGGCCGCGATCAGGCCCGCGGGGACCATGCCGGGCGCGCCCACGCCTCCGGGGTACTGTGGACCGCGCGCGTACCGGGCGATCCCGAACACGAACACGCAGAAGAGGAGCACGATCAGCACGCCGATCACGACCAGGGTGGCTGTGCGCCACCCGGGGGAGACGCTGGACTCGATCTCGGTGCCGGGCGGGACCGCGGTGACCGCCTCCGCGCCGTCGCCGCTGCTTCCGAACCAGTACACGCCGTCGGTGTTCTGTCCTCCGGCCGCGAGCGCGGCGAGGACGGCTATGAACACGCCGACGGCGAGCACGGCCACAAAGACGAGGCCCATGCCGCCGAAGTACCTGGGCGCGCCGCAGGCGGTCGGCGGCGCGTAGCAGAAGACGGGGAGCTTCTTGTTCTGATTCTGCTGCGACATCTTTCTTTTCTGAGGCGGGAAACATTGTCAAAACTTAAGGGGGCGCCGCGCGGGCTGTGCAAAACCACACTGCACTGACACAACGCATCCTAATGCCGAAGCAAGCAACCATCGTGAGCAACCCGCAAGACCTCGACGCCATCGCGTGGGGGTGTTTCCTGCCCACGGGCCGCAACATCCCCAAGGGAGAGAGCGGGGCCCCGGAGGAGAGGAACATCCAACACTGCCTTTGGTGGCAGGCGAAGCGCGAGGACGACCTGATCATGGTCAACCTTAACCAGGACAACCCGGCCTTGTACACGAACTCGCACCGCGACGCGCAGGGGTACCGGAAGGTCTACAAGCCGAGTCACAACAAGAATCACTTCGCTGCCTTTAACGAGGGGGCGCAGGTGTTCAGCGACTCTGACTTCGTTAACCTCCGGGCCTCTAGCACGATCGTGCTCAGGCTTGACAAGGTGAACGGTGAGGTCGAGGTCTTGATGTGGGGCTTGCCCCTTGTTGAGAGCCTGACCGTCTCACCGCGCCTTGCGCTGATGGACACCAGCGACCGCCCCAAGATCGAGGACGCCCGCGTCGTCGATGCGCAGGGGCGGCAGCAGCGTCTGCCGTCTCACGTCGGGGTGCCCTTTGGGTGCCCCGCGGACGCCTCCGCCTCGGCGGGAGGGCCCATTGCCGTGAGGCTTGGGCAGGAGTGTGATTTCCCGCCCCACGTGACCGCGTCCTTCCACCCCGTTGTGGAGGGCATGCGGTTCTACGTGTTCTTTGACGTCAAGACGGGGCAGAGCCACATCTGCACCGACTCGACGACTAACGCGCTTGCGTCGCAGCCCTTTTCACACAAGGACTCCGACTCGGCGCGCGCGCTCGGCGAGATGCTGGGGGCCCTCGGGTTCCCGGCGCCCGAGACCCTTTTCGCCTGCGTCGTCCCGCCGCACGAGCTCGAGCCCGCCGGCACCGAAGAGTGCCGGTGCTACTCGTTCACGCTCGTGTGCCCGGGGTACCAGGTGACCACGCGGAGCAGCGTTGCTTCGCACATCCAGCTGAACGGGGGCGTGACGCGGGGCCGGTTCTGGTCCGTGCGCGACATGGTCCTCGCGAACCGCCTCCGCGCGGTCAACCAGCTGCCGTACCGACCCACGCCGCTCTTCTGGGCGGAGATCGAGAAGTTCTCTCCGCGCGCCCTCGAGTTCGCGGAGTTCACGATCTACAACACGCGGGTCCAACCCCTGCCTGCTCAGTGCGCCCCACCCGGGGACGGCGAGCCCTCGGAGGAGGAGCTCGAGTTCATTGAGCAGCAGATCGCCGCCGGCTCAGAGAGCTGCGACGCGGCCTGGGAGGCGTTTGAGCAATGCTTCAACGAGTACCAGAGAGTCCAGGAAGAGGTTGACGAGTCGACCGAGACCTGGACGCCCTTCCAGCCGAAGACGGTGACTCTGTCACCCGAGGCCGACGACTTCGTTTTCCCCTACCCTGTGGGGGACAAACGCTTCGACATCCAGAGCGCGGGCCTGCACGTCATGTGCGGGACCTTCGCGGAGCACATCGGAGTGAAGTCGATCCCGCAGCGCATCCGCGAGATGCCCTGCCTCGAGCACGCCCCTGCCCCACGGCACGAGTCGCTGCTCGCCCACAACGCGTTCATGACGGAGGCGCTTGCCTACCTGAATGGTGGAGCCGCCGCGCTCAACGCGTACCAGGAGTTCCAGGCGCTTGCGTACGGGGCCATCCGGGCGCCACCGCCCGACACGCTGTACGACTTCAAGGACGGGGAGCCCATTATGATGGTCATCCACGACGCAAGCGGACAGCACCCGGACCGCTTCAAGGTCTTCAACCCGCTCGGCCACATCCTGCGCGCAGCGGGGTGCGAGCGGTCGCAGGCGAACCGCATGGCGGGCATGATCAAGCACCAGTGCCTCCAGTTCGTCCACCCACCGGCGCACGGGCACGGGGAGCCATCCCTGGCCGAAGTCGCCTCCCGTGTCGCGTGGCTCGCCGCGCGCTCCCCCATCATCCAGGGCGGAGGCTCGGGCGCCTCCAACCTCTTCTCGCGCACGCCCGGCCACGAACAGGCCGGGAACGACGTCGGCAACATCGTCGCTAAGATGATATACGAAGTCATTGCGCAGGGGATTCCCAGCCCGTACGTCTGGCGGCCAGTCGGCGAGCCGGACACTGCCGAGTTCCACGCGATCTTCGGCGCCCCTGAGGCCTGCTCCACAGAGGCGGACCTTTTCGCGCACGTCTCCGCGCGCACCCTGGCCGACTTCGTCGCGCCGGGCAAGAAGGAGGCATACGCCGCGGCGGCTGAGGAGCGGCTCAAGGGGCTGCAGGCCGCCGCGCCCTGACCGCTTTAGGCGGCTCCGTATCTCTTGTACCGTAACTTCATGTCTTTGTACCGTAAGTTTATCTGTATCCGCCCCGGCGGCTTTGTATCTCTTTGTACCGTAACTTTATCTGTATCCGCTTCAGGCGGCTTTGTACGCGTACTCGCTTCAGGCGGGCCCCCGCGGGGGCCCGTAGCCGGTGTGATTCCGCGGGCCAAAAGCATGTCGAGCCAGACCAGGATAATAAGGCGCTGGGAGGCCGGGAAAGGCGAGTGGCCGCGTGCCGGCCGCACGCTCGCCGGCGTCCTGATCGCCGCGTGGTTTATTCTGTTCTTTGGCGTTCTCTATGCGTACTGGCCGGGCGCGCGGCAGGGCCTGTACCCCGCGGTCCCGCCCGGGCACGACGCGCTTCCCGCTAAGGACTGTGCCGGCAACACGATCGGGCACGCGCACGTGTACATGTCCGGGTCCTCGGACTGGCCCGAGTCCGGCGACTGGTTCGGGAACGGGTGGTACCGCCGCCCCGCATAAGTGACTCAAAAGAACGCATGAACATCGGCATCAAAGTGAAGCGACCAAAGCCCCGCGCGGGGGTGATTGCGCGCCTGCGCGGGGCGATGTGCTGTGGGGAACCGCCTAGCGTGGGCGCGGCCGCGCGCGCCGCGCCTGACCACGTTGCTGACTTTCTCCGATCGCGCGTGTTCCGCGGGGCGGAGATCGGGGACGCGTGCGTGATGTCAAGCGGCGGCAACGAGCAGTGGTGGACGCTCGCGCGCGAGTCGACTGTGATCGCTCTGGTCCGGCTCTCCTCACCAGAGTGCGCCGCGAGCATCTCCCCAGTCTCGAGCGGGACCGGCCGCGCCCTCGCGCCCGTGCACTCGGGATATGTCTCGTACCAGAATTTGTCCTACTTCTTTAGCAAGCTGTCTCTCCCGGACGGAGTCGGCGCGCGGGCAGGCGCGCTGCGCGCGGCGGCGGGCGTGACCTCGCGGCTCGGCACGCGGGCAGGCGAGTGCTTCATGGCCGCGGGACACCTGTCCTCGCCCGCCGCGCAGCCGTCCGACCTCCCGCTCAGCGCGCGGGACTGCGCCCTCCTCGAGAAGCACTTCCTGTACTACATCACGGTCTTTGTCGATCCTGCTAACGATGGCTAAAATTTGCGGGCAGAGCGGTCCGCGCGGACCAAAACAAGATGAGCGACCCAGCGCCAAAACCCGCTGGGGTGGTGCTTCTGCGCCACGCCGAGAAGGAGTATGACAACATGAAGGCCCCCAAGGGGACCGACAGCCCGGGCCTGGACCCGGGCATAGTGCGGGACCCCGCCGCCATGCTAGACGCCCGGGTCCACGCGACAGTGGAGATGATAAAAACGTGTGCCGCTATGTTTGGCGGCCGCGTGAAGGTGTTTACATCGCCCATGCTGCGGTGCCGCGAGACAGCAGAGGCCATTGCTGCTGAGATTCCAGATTGCCCAGTTGAGGTGTGGCCGCGCGCCGGCGAGTACCTGTACCACCAGAAGGGAGTGATAGACAACCTGGGTCTTCCGGCGCTGATGTCCCCAGAGACGATCAGTCACGAGATCCCGCTGGACAAGGGGTACTCGTCCATGGCCAGGCGGGCGCGGGGGGTCGAACGGAAGGCGCTGAGGGTGTCGCGCGAGTCGGAGTGCCTTGTAGTTGTGGTCTCGCACAGCGTCGTGATCCAGTCGAACCGCGGCGAGTCACAGCGAAGACTCAAGCTGCCTCCTGTCGGGGGCTACTTCATAACCGACACTAGTTTAGTGCCGTGGGACCCCTTATCGCCTGGGACCTGACCCTGTCCGGCCGCCGCGGCGGCCGCGCGCTGTCTCCAAAAGAGCGATGCCCGATCCAATATCATTCCCGACTGCGGCGACTGCGCTGTCTGTGCGGCCCAAGCCTAGCGCCTTCTACGCGGGGGCGGGTGCCGCTGTCGTCGGCGCTCTGGTGTTTGCCGGGGTAGTTGCGAGCCTGTTTGGCGGCTGGCCGACGGAGGGCTTCGACCCCGCGGCGACCGACTCCGCGCACGCGTCCGGCCGCCCGGTCGCGTCCGGCAAGCGCGTGCTGAAGCAGGGCGTGACCTTTGCCGTGGACTGCGACCGGGTGGCGGAATCAAACATCGACGACCTGTTTCCCCGGCCAGTGTAGTTTCCCGCTGGAGTAAAGAGCGATGACAGCCGGAGCGCCAGAGTGCACGCGCGGCTGCCGGGGCGTGTGGCCGGCCGTCGCGGTTGCGGTCGCCGCCCTCGCAGCTGCGATAGTCTTCGCCGTCGTGCTCACGCGCGGCGGCGCCTTTGAACTGTACGCGCAGCGGCTCACGGCCACTGACTCCAACGCCCTTCTCCGCGTGGATGAGACGATAGCGATGCACCGCGCGTTCCTGTCCACGGGCGTCTGGCTCGCGCTAATACTGTTTGGCGTGACAGCGGGGGTATGCCTGTTTGCCGAGATCCTGCACCACGTCCGCGCGCGGCGGTGATGTGCGCCCGCCGCGGCGGGCGCTATACCCGGGCTCACATGCGCATTGGCACGGCCTCCGGGCACTCTGCGGCGAACTTGGTCACGCGCGGGATCGACTCATCGTCAGCGAAGACGAACAGGGCGACGCGCGGCGACGGCCCGTGCGAGTCGCGGACGGACTTGGGGTCCATGTCCGGGTAGACGACCGTGAGCGAGACAACGAGCGCGTTTTCCGGGAGCTCGACAGACGTTGAGTCATAGTGGTCCACGCCGCCGATGGGCATTAGCCTGTGCGCGTCGACACCTGTTTCGGGCAGCGCGGTCTCGACGCCCACCGTCTCTAGGCCCTGCGGGCGGCGGCCGGCCGCGGAGAGCGGGCGCGCGACCGCGCGGTGGATCGACGTCCCGTCCCCGCTGTGGACCAGCTCGTGAATGTGCTCGCGCGCGCCCTCGATGATGATGCCGTAAGCCGGTAGGGACACGAACATGTGCGTGGCGTGGGGCGGGACGACTACGAAGAGGCTCTCCATGTGAGTGTAGACGGGCGCGGGCCAGCGCGACACGGGCGCGGCGACCTGGCACAGGATACGCGCGTGCCCCTCCGGCGCGTTGTGGGTGATCACGCTCTCAATTGCGTCGTCGCGGAGCATCGCGATGTCACGGGAGAAGGACCTGTGCGCGCGCGGCTGCGGGCGCTCGCGCGCGCGGTTCCGCCGGTGGTGCACAAGCTTGCCAGACGCGGGAACTGCCGAGAACACCAGGACGGTGTACATGCCCGGGTCCAGGAAGTCGAGCGGGAGCTCGGACACACACGTCTCCGCATAGACAATGTTCCAGCTCGGGTACTCATACACGACCACCTCAAAGTAGCCGTCTGTGGTGGAAGTGTGGACGGCTGCGGCCGCCGTCTCTGTTATTTCTATCACGCCAAAGTAGTCGTTGGGCATGTCTGCGGAGTATGGCCGCGCTACGAATAAGTCTACAGGCGGAGCGGATGCCGCCGCGCCGAACACGGGCGCGGCGCCTGCGAGGTCCACCAGCGGCGCCTCTCCCCAGTCGACGTACCGCGTCTTGAAATGGTACACCGCGTACCCGATCGCCGCGACTGCCACCACGGCCGCTGTGGCGGCCGCTATCCACATTCCCCAGCGCGGCGGCTTAGCGGCCACCGCGGGGAATACCGGCGCGAGCGATCTCGGGGCGTGCGCGGGCGTCCAACCTGCTGCCTCTGTCTCTGTCTCCAGTGTGTCTGCGGCCGACATGCTCCCTTTTCGCAAGGACAACAAAACGATTGCTCACACAGAAAATGTCTGCAGGGCCCGACAAGACCTACCACGTCCTTTGGATTCGGCACTGCGAGAGCGAGTCGAATGTCGCGAGCGTGACCGACTTCCAGCGCTACAACCGGCAGCCTTACTGCACCTCGCGCGGCGTCTACCAGTCGGCCGCGTTCGCGATTCCGGACCTGATGGCCGAGCGCGGGTTTGAGTACGCCGGGTTCTTCTCCTCTCCTCTCATCCGGGCCATGGAGACCGCCGCGCTTATTTCGGGGTCGTTTGCGCGGGCGGGCTGGCGCGCGGACGCGGGGGAGTACGTGCAGAGACTGCCGACTGTCGCCGAGTTCACCTCGGCCGGAGACACCTTCGCCCGCGCCCTGAACCCGAGATCCGGGACCGCTAACACGCTCCCGATCCCGGAGAGCGACGCGGCCGCGCGCGCCCTGAACGAGTCACTGCCGGAAGGGGCTCTGAAGATCCGCGCGGACGACGGGGATGCTATCACTTCTGAGAACGGCGGAGAGCGCTTCTTCTACACCCCGGACATGTACGACCGGTTTATCAAAGAGACGCTCCCGGACCGCGCGTGGGGGTTGATCCCGGAGAGCTCCGCCGCCCTGAACGTGATAGTGGCGCACGGGCACTACATCAACTCGCACGTGCTGGGGGAAGCTGACTCGATCGCGCCTGGCGTCCCGCGCAAGCACCCGCTGAACCTGGCAGGCTACCTCACCGAGTACTCTTACAGGCGCGGGAATAAGCCGCACGTCCAGGTGACGGGGTATATCGCGCCGCCTGGGGCTGATGCGGTAGCGGAAATCGCGCGCGACAACGAGCACGTTGAGTTTGCTGAGGCGACAACCTTTGTGCCGTATCCGGGCGGATCGCGGCGGTAAAAGAAAGGAATGATGGATCCCGGGTGCGATATGTGTCGGCCCGCCCCGCGTCTTGTGCAGCGGGGTGTAGACAGCGTGACGCGGTTGGTCCTGACTGAGCGGGCGCTTCTGTTTGGGGACATTGATGCCCTTGGTATGATATACCGGGACGCGGCCGAGCGGCGGTGCGTGTCTGAGTCTGCTGCTGTGCGCGTGCGGCCATGGGACCCAGTCGTGTGGGAGCGCGCGCGTGGCGACACGGTGCGGTCTGCGCTGGCGGCGGCGGCGCGAAGCCCCGGAGGGTATGCGTGTGCGGCATGTAGATCCGTCCTTGAAGACCCGCCGCAGGAAAAAGAGACGCTGCCAAAAGACGTGTCTCTTAGCCCGCTAGCGAGAGAATGCAGAAAACAAACAGCCCCGTCACCTCGTTTGTCGAGGCCTCGACAGAGGTAGTTTCAGAGAAGACGACCATTGAGGCCAGCGCAAGTGTGCCGAACGGCTCTGGGATGTACTACATGAACCTAGGCTCGGCTTCCCTTGTAGCGACCGGGACCGCGGCAAAGCGCCCTAGGGACATGCGCAAGATCCTGCGCGGGTTGAACTACGGCGCGGCGGCCCTGCACCTGCTGCTTGGTATCACGGCCGCAGTCCTGTTCATCGTGTACATTGGGCGGTCGAACACGGGCGGCAACATCCCCGCGCTCGGCTTCTTCTTCCGGCACCGGATCTCGGATGACGGCCTGGCCGCTGCGGCCGCGCGCGTGCCGGGCGGCCCCGGGTTCGATCAGGAGGCGTTTAGTACCTCTGCTGCATCGGGTCGCGTAAACACGGTGAGCGTAGCCTGGCTCGTCTGCGGGTTCTTCTTCATCACGGCGCTTGCTCACCTGATGTATGCTACTGTCCTAAACGACTCCTACACCTACTATGTCCTAATTGAGGGGCGCAACCCCTACCGCTGGTTCGAGTACGCCATCACGGCGTCCATGATGGCGCTTGTCCTGTGTGCGGTGGCGGGTGTGCATGACGTGTATGCGATGACCTGCGTTGTGGTTTCGATCTTTGTCCTTCAGTTCTTCGGCTTCTGGTTTGAGACGTCTGCTTGTGCGCCCAAGGACAAGTCGGCGGTGCCCCTGGTCGGCGGGTTCCTCCTCCTGGCCGGGGTGATTGGGGTCGTGGTCGCCTCGTTTGTGGACCGGTATGACGACGCGAAGCGGGTCTTTGAGCTGTCAGGCGACTCCGAGAAGAAGGTTCCGGCGTTTGTGTGGGCTGTGTTTATCACGACGCTTGTCAACTTCAGCATCTTCGGGATGATCCCTCTTATCCAGAAGTGGCGCGGCGGGTCGTTTGTCAACTACGAGTTTGCTTACCTGTTCATGTCGGCGCAGGCGAAGACGCTTCTTGGGGCTTTGATTGCGTGGGGCGTGATCGCGCGCGTGAACGCGGAGACGGCCTAGCTGCCGGTTTGAGCCGCCCCCGCGGGGGCGGCGTATGGCGCTCAGGCGCGCTGCAGGACTTCGGCGCGCATCGTCAGGTTGAGGATGCCGATGTCCGGGGCGGGCGGGGCTCCACCAAGCGGGTCCTGCGCCCACCACCACAGGTGCACGAAGTTGTTGCTGTCAGCCGCGCTGGTAAACATGCGAGTTATGCTCACGTGGATGTATCTTTCGTAAGCCGGAGCGCCTCCACGCCGGGCGCGTGAAACCCTCACGACCGCATTCTCGTCATCCACATCTCCACCGCCCGGGGTACGAATCGGTTCATCGCCGGGGAGGGTCGGTATGGAAGAGTTGATCTGCTTCAAGGTAAAGTGGTATTCGACCTCGCCGATGCCCGTGTTGTTGTTGTAGAAGGTGAACTCGACTTGGACCTTGTACACGCACGCGTACTGAGTTGAGGGCGGGTTGATGCCCTGCTCCGGTGCGACGAAGTTGACAATGTGCGACTGCGCGACGGCCGGCGGCGCGACGAAGTACCCCGCGGGGTCGGCGGGAGAGTACACTGTCATGTACTGGCCGACATCTATCAGGGCGTAAGAGGTCGTTCCAAACGCGGTCAGGCTGTAGCTGAGGGGGAAGTTGCTGTGTGGAACATAGGACTGGATCCCGACCGGGCGGGGCTGCTCGGACAGTGTGTTCTTGTCTGTGCTGAAGAAGACCATCTGGTAAGCCCCGGCGTCGTGCGTGAATGCCTCGTACTGCATTGTAGTGCTGTTCCAGGACACTATTGCGCCGCCGTCCGCGGGGACAAGGGTGTCTGCGCCGGCGTCGACATTCGTCAGGGCGCCAAGCGTGGTCGCTCCCGCTGCGGTTGTACCCACCCATACGGCCGCTGCGGCGGTCGCGTCTACGCAGACAAACTCCTCGTTTGATACCAGGTTGATCCAGCGGCTTCCCACTGCGTAGCCCGACCCGGAGTCGTCAGTTGCAACGGGGTCGACTGCTGCAGTGAGGTTGTACAGCACGGGTTCTAGCGAGGTGCCGCCGGACCCGCCTATCAGGATGCTGTTAGCGGGTGCCGACTCAACCGTCCCAGCGTTGTTGAGGTCGAGGGCGATGCCGGTCGCAGTTGTGGCTATCCCGCCATCGGTGCGGGAGTCGACCGTGACGGCACCGCCAACCAGTTCGATGCCGTCTCCCACACTGACTCCGACTTCGTTTCCAGTGAAGGCAAGGCCTCCGCTGGCAAGAAGGTCGACAGCGACTTCTCCGCCGGTGAGCTCAAGACCCAGGCCAGCGTCAACCGTGACGGCACCGCCCACCAGCTCGATTCCGTCTCCCACGCTGACACCGATCTCGTTCCCGGTGAAGGCAAGCCCCCCGCTCGCGAGAAGGTCCACAGCGACCTCTCCACCGGTGAGCTCCAGCCCCAGGCCGGGATCGACTGTGACGGCACCGCCCACCAGCTCGATGCCGTCTCCCACACTGACTCCTATCTCGTTTCCAGTGAAGGCAAGGCCACCGAGCGCAAGAAGGTCTACTGCCACCTCTCCGCCTGTGAGCTCAAGACCCAGGCCAGCGTCAACCG
>SPJJ01025519.1_pt1 | contig 17254 bp, 26 predicted proteins | sample 3741741 | NCBI WGS metagenome assembly SPJJ01 (sample SAMN10925908, study PRJNA522277) | cold seep metagenome | isolation source: Elba SIP-enriched marine methane seep metagenome, extraction at timepoint T1 | place: Italy: coast of Elba, Mediterranean Sea | collected 2014-05 | reverse complement strand
TGTATCACGCGACTCGGTCAGCCCCTCGGTGATCTTCAGGTTCTCCAAAAGGTCTTCCATTTGGGGTTTGGACATATGGGCCAAAAGTTTGACCAATTCTGCCCTCCTGATGGTGCCCCCTTTGTCCACGATCAGCCTTAGCACCCGCTTGCGCTCCCGGTCGAAGCTGTTTCGGGACAGGTAGGATTGGGCCGTATATGCCAGGTGGCGGGTCATGTAGAGGGCCAGGTAGAACCCCCAGCGTACATCCTCCTTGCCCACCACGATATCCCCGCTTCTCCCCACCTGCTCGCTGGCCGCATGCACCAGGGCAAGCTTGCGGACCTTCTCTGGGATGCGCACGTACAGCCCCTTGAACTCACTGGGGGCTGCCTTGCCCTCATCCTCTGTGACGGTGCAGATGCCCTTGAATGCCTCCCGGGCCTCTTCGGTATACTTGGCCACCATACCATTGGGGCCGTGGTTGCTGCGCCATGTGCGCCACCTCTCGGCCGCGGTGGCTATGGCTTGTGGCATTGGCCCATAGGGCACGTCCTGGAACTCTACTTCGCCTTCCGAGGGCATCATCATGCACCGCCCCAGGAAACCGTCCTCGATGTTTTCAATGGTCATGGCATCCCCCATGGCTCCGGGGGTGGTGGTCAGGTATGCCGTCAGGTGGGGGCGGTTGAGGGTGATGTTTTTGGACTCATCGGCGTAGCTTTTCAGTTTCACCCCCATAGACCCCGATGATGTAAACAGGCGCATCATGACTGACACCACGTTGGCCAGGTGGGGGCTGCCGGTGCTCTGGCTGATTGCCCTCAGGTACTTGCCGAACTCATCAATCATCATGATCTGTGGGTATCCGGCCTCGAGGGTACGTAGGAGCCCCGTATCGCTGGCCGGTTCCTCGGTGCCCAATAGCTCAGGGGCCATGGTGGTGTCCACAAGGAACTCTCGGATCAGCCTTCGGGCGTGCTCTTTGCCGCCCCCGGTTGGGGCCACCCCGATCACGTATAGGTTTGTGTATGTGTTGTATTCGTCGCGCAGCACCCCACCGCACAGGTTGGCCACCAGGCAGATCCCGGCAGCCAGGGCAAGCTCAGTCCTGGGCTTTGGGGCTGTGGCATTGTGCCAATTGACGAAGTCGGTCAGAAGGCCCTTGGGGGGCACGGCACCATCGTACAGGGGTTTGGGCTTGCTGATCACCGTCTTGTCCTCATCTTCAAAGGACAGATCCTCGAAATGGGGGATCAGGGGGGCAGCGTATTTCTCAATGGAGTTGACCACAGCCACGATCTCGGCATCGGGCAGGGGGATGTCAAGCTGGTGATTGTTGAACACCTGGCACAGGTCGTACAGCATCTGCCCGGTTGCCCCTCCCCGGTATTGGTAGCCTGCAAAACTGGCCATGGTGGCGTTTCGGGTGCCCGTGGCAACCTTCTCGCCGTAGTCCGGGCGCTCTTTCTTCTGCTCTGTGATGCGCTCCATGAGCCACGCGGGTGGCGTGGGCAACTCATCCAGGGGGGCAATCTCCTGGATCCAGTTGTAGGGCTTGCCGCCTACCTTGCTGGGGTAAACCAGCACATACCCGCCATCGGTCCTCACGTCTACATTGGTGGCCAGCGCCCCTTGGCTGCAACTGACCTCTGCTCCAGGTGGCAGCCGGAAAAAATAGTGTTTGCCCCCGCGGGGTGTTTCGGACACGGCTCCGGATGACAGGTCCATCATTTTGTCGGGGTCGTCTGCCATCCACGTGTTACTGGTACCGTCAGAAAAGGGGTCAACGTCGATCACCAAGAGGCCCGCCGTGGCCATGGCAAGGTTTGCCTCGGGGCTCATGTCCCACCACCCCTCCAACTTATCGCTGGCCGTTGTGGCGTCCAGGAAGCCTTTTTGGGTGATGGGTGCCTTCCCCCCTGGCTTGCATGGGAACACGGAGTACCCCATGTCTGCCAGGTCAATGGCGGCCTCTAGCATCATCGGGAGCCCACCTTTTTGCCGGGCATAGGCTGCGCGCGCGTCTTCTTGATTTTGTCGTTGATGAAGTCGTAATACAGGAGGGTGCCCCCCTCCATTTTGAAGTTGATGTGGTCGGTCCTGTCCTGTCCAGGGAAGTCGTATATCTCGTGGCTGATGGCCCCGCAGGCGTTTTGTGCCAAAACGGACGCCTCGGCCCCCCCGGCCAATTTGTAAGGGAAGAGGAAGCCGCAACCGGGGACCACCTTGAACCCGAGCCCGATGTCATATACCCCGCGCATGTAGTCGAGCAGTTGGGCAATCCATCGCCCTGTGGACTGCCGGGAGTCCTTTTTGAATTCGACCACGGCTACCCCGCCTTTCCACCCGGCGTCAATCAGTCGGGGGCCAGGTATGAGCAACCTATCGGCACGTATCTTCCCTGTCTTGACCCCCACACATGCCCCCCAAACCTCCGCGTGGACCGCCTTAAATAGCCCCATCCTTTTAATCAGTATGTCAAATTCGTCTGCGATCTCGGCCTCGGTCATGGCTTCATATTTGTCGTCAAACAGCATAGCAGTATCCAAAACAACCCCCGGAGACGTGATAGCCTGGCTTGTGGTCCAGGTGTCCGCGCTCGCGCAACAGACCGTCTCCGGGGGTTTCTCTCATTTTTGGCAACTCCACAAGTAGAACCTATCAGATCCAACTATACCACACCCCCCGCCCCAGTCAACCCCCACCGGAGGATCCATGCACGGGGCAAAGCGGCGTCCAATTGCGCTGAACGGGACACATGCACTGGGTGCTGCGTTCCTCCCCCTTCGGCCGCTCCACCAGGCTGTCCTTCCAATCCCCGTCAAAGGTGGGGGCGTGGGAATCGGGGATGGGGCCTGAAGACTCCTCGAGGCTTTTGGGTGCGCAGGTCACTGCCACCCAGTGGGTGGTTGATATATGGGGCCGGTTGTCGTACCACCACCATGCCCCATCGGGCTCCTTGGCCACCCAGTTGGCCCATTTTGGTAAAGCATCCCAGTCCACCACCGGGGCGTCTACCCAGGGGGCGACGAGGTCGTCGGGGCCCTGCACTATCCCATCGCTATATTTGTATGCGTGACCATCCCATAGGGACCACTTCGCAGGAATAGCCACGCGGTGGAATCCCATGTCCTCAACATAACCAACCACGGCGTAGCTCGTTCCGGTGGGCGCATCCGTACACAGCACCCGCGCCTTGCGCCCGTCCCGCGTTCTCCAGTAGCCCGGCTTAATCTCCATTGGTGTCCCTCCTCGCCCGGCCATACCACCGGGCTTGTGATTTCGTACAGCCCACATCGGCCGCAATGGCCGCCCAGCACCATCGCCCGAGCATGGGGTGGGCCAACACGGCCCGCTTGATTCTCTCCCGCCGCGCGCGCCTGGCCGCTATCTGTCCCTCTGGGGACGATGCAAAGGCCCTTCTCGCGTCCTGTAGCGCCTTCTGCCGGGCTTTCTCTGCCTGGGCAGCCTCTTGGGCCCTCCAGGCGTTATAGCGCATAGAGGCGGCTGTGTGGGTGTCGTCGTGGGTCACTGTATCACCCCCCGATAGAATGCAGCCAGCAGATCCCCATGAGTGTCAAACGGAGGTGACGACCAGGCGATCCTGGTGGCGTACCATTTGCCGTCCAGGGTGCCGACAACGTACAGGCATCCCCCATAGCGAAAATCCCTAGTGTCATTGAGTTGGCAGGCGTGGACCCTCATACGCACCCCTCCAGCATATCAAAGATGTTCATCTGCTCGTCAGCCGTACCCATACAGTTGCACATGGTTCGCCACGAGTCCCCGAAGTGCCTGCCATTGGCCACGTCATCGCGCAGCACCTTCAGGGGGTATCCCTTGGTCTGCCCCCCCCGGCGGTCCCGCAGGATGGCAAAGTCGGGGTCAACCTCGTCCCGGAATGCCTGCTCCTTGGCCTCCGCCCGGTCAAATGCCTCCGGGTAGTCCTCGAGGAGCCCCGCCCATTGCTTTTGGCCAGCCAGGATGCAGCCGTACTTGCCACAGTTGTTGTGGGGCCATCCCTTGGCGTACACCTCGGGTGTCTTCAGGCCAATGTCTTCCAGGACCGCGATAATCTCGCAGCGACTGAGGCCCCTTTCCCAGTTCAGGGGGTATGTGGTCCGGTAGGGCAGCAGGCGCTTGGTGAGTCGCTCCTGGCGCTCCGGTTCCATCCAGTCCAGCCCCGTGGCAATCACGCACTCCTCAGGAGTAAACCGCTCCTTGACGTATCGGGCCAAGGGGATCTGTTTAAGTTCCACGCTGGCCTTGCACGCCCCGCCGGCATTCATGATCCGCAGAATGCGCGAATCCATGAACACATCCCATATGTCCCTGCCATCGGACAGGCGGCGGATGCGGCAGTCCATGATCTCCTCGATCTGATCCAGGAACTCATAAGTGTCCGGTGTCTCGCTGCGCGTGTCGGCAAAGATGGGGATCACATTGCCCGCTCCGGGGTATTTCCGCAGCAACCGGTAAAGGGCCAACGCGCTGCCCGCACCGCCAGAGACGTTGCAGACGATGATGCCTCCGCCGTCAATAAAGGTGTCCAGTTCGGTTTCGTCCATAATTCTCTCCTCTTGGCGTGGCACCCCCGCCACTGCCTATTGTCCTTGTTTAACCGGCTTCCCCGACCGCACCCAGTCCAGCAGTATCGGCATAAACCACGGGATGGGGCGCTCCCCGATCTCCCACCGGCTCACCGTGTTGGGGGCCACGCGCAACTTCTCCGCAAGCTGGGCCTGGGTCCAGTCCAGGGACTTGCGAAAGGTGGTCAGGTCGTGTCCGGTCATTGGGTGGCCTCCAGATAGAGGCTTGCGACCTGCACGGTCAGGCCCGGCCGGGAAGGCATGGGCTCAAGGGTGATTGACCACCGCTTGCCGCAGCCCCGGCACTTCCTGCGTACATTGATGGTCGCGTGGCGCATGACTGGGGCAGGCTTGAGTTTTCGTCCGCATTCGCACTTCATGTCCCTCTCCTCTTGCCGCCTAGCGGCGGTTGTCGTTGTCGTCGTCCCAGGCGCCTGTGTCGCCGTTCTGTTCCCGGCTGCGTTGCTGGCGCTCCCACTCGCATTCGTGGCAGGTTGTCCAGCGCCCCTGGGGGCCCCAGGGGGTGGCGCAGCGGTGACAGCACCTCTCTCCGCATCCGGTACAGGTGTGCCGCCGGTTGCCGGTGGTGTCGATGCTGCACTGTTCGCACTCGTTGTTGTCACACATGTCTCTCTCCTCTTATGTCCTAGCAACCCCAGATTTCGTCACCGTCCTCGTTGGTCACCCAGATGCTGTCACAGTCGCGGAGGGTCTCGCCATGCTCCTCGGCGCAAGCAATGGCTTCCTCGGCTGTGCGGAAGGCGTTAATCTCATCCGCGCCTGTTTCCGGGGTCTTCACAATCACGATGAAGTTGAAAATTCCGGCCCGCATGTCTCTCTCCTCTGAACCCAATACTACCACAGGTAGAATCAGGTGCAACACCTATTTTATTATTTTCCCTACTTTTTTTCCTTGCCCCTTCCGATAACCATCCATATAACAACCTAGCCCAAGGGGTTGGGCACATTGAGGAGAACGCTATGGGTGATAGCAATCGCGGCTGGCCGGAGCCAATTGTAGACCGGCAGCAATTCAACTTCTGGGATGAGTTCGACGAAGCCTGTGGCAAGACTGCCGCAGCGGCCAAGGCGGATGCCCTGTACTGGTCCAACGCGGACAAGCTGGCCACCAGGTGGGCCATGGAGTACAAGCGCCTGGACAAGCGCAAGGAGTCGCAGCAACGCGAGGACGCAATCATTGACCACGTGTTGAACGAGCTTGCATACGGCAAGGCCACCTGTCACGACCTGTGGACCCGGTGGGATGGCGAGGCTTTTGACGAGGAGGCACTTCGGCGCATCCTCAACAAGCACCTGGGCACCCTCTGGACCCGCAAGCGCGGCATCCACAACACGGCCTATCGCTGGTCTGCCATTGACGTGGCGGCCATAGCATGAACGGCAACTACGACGACAAGCCGTCGGACGGAATCGTGCTGCTGGTGGTGGGCATCCTATTGGTGATTGCGATTGCGGGGAGTTGCCATGGGTGATCAACGGACCGGCTGTGTCACCTGTCGCTCCTGGGTATACGCCCGCGCCTACTCAGGGTTCAAGACGTTTATCTGCCGCCACTGCGGGTGCAAGTGGTTGGGGCGGGACGGAGAGAAAAAGTGAACGAGGAATGGTTCCTGGAGTTCTGGAAGTGCAGCACAACGGTCTACGCCATCGGCTGGGGCACGGTTGCTTTTGTTTCCGGGATTGTAACCTTGGCCGCTTACAAGGCCAGGATTATTGATCTTGCCGGGAGGCACAAATGAACGCACTTCCCCTAATCCTGCGGGACATCCCTAACGCGGACTATCACGCCAACGCCGGCCTCAACACCGAAAGCAAGCGGGTGTCATCCAGCATGGTCAAGACGATCCTGGGCCGCAACGGGGTGCGCCAGTTCGTACGCAAGTATTTGCTGAAGGTGTGTGCCCCGTACAAATCCAAGGGGCTCAAAACTGGATCCCTGTTGCATGCCCTGCTGGCCGGCACCTTTGACGATGAGTTCACGTCGGCCCCTGAGTGCCCCCATGGGCGCAAGACCAAGGATGGTGGGTTTAAGCCATACACGGGCGGGGCCAAGTATGAGGAATGGCTGGCCACCGTGGACTTGGGGGGGAAGGACACATACATACCGGAGGAACTGGAGCAGGCCCAGGCACTGGTTGAGCACCTGAGAGAGCACAAAGAGTGCCGGGAGATGATCGAGGCGGACGGGATATCCGAGGGCACTTTGTACGGGCAGATCGCGGGGTTTGATTGCCAGATCCGGATGGACAAGTGCTTGAAGTACAGCCCCACCATCATTGACTGGAAGACCACGGGGGAGCCCATTGGGAACTTCCGGCGGGTGTCGGATCGCTTCGGGTACCATTTGCAGGCGGCTTTCTATTCCATGGTCTACCGGGACGCATTCGGCAAGCTGCCCAAGTTCCTGTTTGCTGTGGTTGAGACCAAGGAGCCCTTTACGGCTACCGTGTTTGAATACGCGCTGACCAAGGATGATGAGGAAGACGTGGAGCACGCGGTCCAGTTGATGCACAAGGACTTGACGGAAATGGACGAGGCGTGGGTTGGGGTCCACCCGCTCAAGGAGACGTTTTTTGGAGAATAAAAAGAAAATCACTGTCCGGGGTCTCATTGAGATGTTGCGGGATCAAGACCCCGAGGCCCGGGTGTTCCTGGCAGATTGGAACGAAGCCTACGCTGACCCACTGGCGAATTTTGAGTTGAGGGTAACGGACACTGGAGATGTCCTGTTGGATTATCCTGAAGATTAAATCCACGCCAGGTGGTGTGGTGCCGCCCCGGTTAACTGTCTTAGCATGCGTTCAGGGGCGGGTTTTATTTGTGGTCCTGCTGATGGTCAAGGAACCGTCTGGCTGAATGGGGGAAGCGCCTGGCATACGCCCAGGATCTTCTGGGGTTCGAATCCCTGGGGCGTCCGTACGGCTGGGCAGGACTACATTTTTTTAATTGCGCGGTCAGGCTGACCTCTCCTCCAGCCTCGCGCACCGGTATGACAGCCACCGGTCACCCCTAAAGGTTGTCGGGCGGGAAGTGTAGCGGCAACGCGCTTGCACCCCCGGCTACGGATGAGCGATGGATGGGGCCGCCGTGGCATTTAGGAGAAATGAATTGGAGACCGATCCCGTACTGTCAGCCCTGATTGTCACCAGTGCGATCACGCTGGCCGCGGGTGGAATGATTGCCGTTTTGTTTATGGTTCTAGGATAGGAGGAGAACCAAATGGGAATGGAGGATGTGATGGCGGCAAGGGATCGCTATCTGGCCGCCAAGTCTGCCGCCGAGGGGGCCAAGGCTGAATGGGAGTTGGCGGATGCTAAGCGAGATGATGCCCTGAGCGATCTGAAGATTGAGATCGCCGATTTCGTTGGGCTTGATATTCAGAGGGAGGGCTAGAGATGGGAATGAACGTTGGAGACCTGGGTGGAGGTGGTGGCAATATCGAGGAGTTCCCCACGGGGATGCACCTGGGCTACCTGTACCGCATCATTGACCTCGGCAACAAGGATCACACGTATCAGGGGGAGACGCAAAACAAGCGGCAAGCGTTCTTCCAGTTCCTGGTGCCGGGTGTGACGATGGAGGATAAAGAGGGCAAGGAAATGCCGCGCACCATTGCATCCTTCATTACGCTCACCAAGGGCGAACGGGGCAACCTGTGGAAGCGCATCTGCAAACCCTGGAGCGGGGGCAAGCTGACCCATAGCGCCTTCTGCAACATGGACCTGGATAAGTTGGTGGGCAAATGGGGCCTGATCAACGTGGGCACCCACGACACCAATGGCAAATCCATTATCGAGAACATCAACCCCCTAATGGATGGGCAGTCTGCCGGGGAGTACCCCGAAGGCTACGAACCCGCATCCTGGTACATCGGGGCGCTCACCAGCGATCCGGCCAGCATCCCCGAATGGATCACCAAGGGGATCCGCAAGATGATCCTCGAGTGTGACCAAGCGCGCAACCTGGGGCTGGCACCGGAAGGCGAGGATCCCGGCGTCGCTGCCGTTAAGGGTGGCTTTGGTGGCACCGAGATCGACGAGGGTGATATTCCCTTTTAGTCAACCACACCCCCGGCCCGCCCTGTACCACAAGTGCAGCAGTCACGCCGGGTCGGGGGTATTTGAGGAGAGATCATGAAAAGCCTAACGAGTCAAATGGGCAACCTTCTACGCACTGCGGTGGAGTCCACGGGGGGCAAGGAGGGCACCACGGAACACGTTCTGGTGCGCCTGGGGATCCCCGTGGATAGCCCGCGGGCACTGGAGGTCATGCAGGCTTCAATTGATATCGCGCGGATGCGGAGGGCTATGCGGTGAATGAGAAGCGTTGGAATTCATGGGAGTGCATTGGCATTGCCGTGGTCGCCTCCCTGGGGATCAACTATCTAATGGCGTGCTTGGTGTGGGGGCAGGGGTGATGCCTGACCTGACCATTGAGGTGGTGTGGATGTGCGAGGGATACACCACGGCATGTCGGGAGGAATACGACCCGCCGTGCTACTGGGGGTCGGGGATGGGGGAACATGAAAAGCCCGCCGATTGCGTATGCCCCAACTGCGGCCGAGATGTTGAGCCTGTGAGGATTGGAGTGTGACCCACAAGAACACCTGGAAGCAACGCGAACGCCAGATCGCATCCTACTTCGGCACCAAGCGGGTGCCCCTGTCGGGGTCCAACAGTGGCCACGACACGTCATCGGATAGCATGCACCCGACCCTGTACATTGAGGATAAGCTACGGGCCAAGTTTGCCGCGGTGACCCTGTGGGATGACACCGCAACCAAGGCCAAGGCGGAGGGGAAGACACCTGTGGTGTGCCTGGCCGAAAAGGGACGGCCCGGTTTCTGGGTCATGGTCCACAGTAACGACCTGATCCAGGTCGGCATGTGCCGCCAGATGGCCCTCGAGCAGGCCCGCAAGGCTGCGGTGGAGTGCGACAAGTGCGGGGGTAAGGGGACGTGTCAGGGGACAGTGATGGGCACGGTGTGTAGGGGGGGTGGTGAATGAAAGAGTATGACATTGTATACGCCGATCCGGCGTGGCTATACGATGACAAGTCAAAGTCACACGGGGGAGGGGCAGAAGATCACTACACCTGCACCAGTACCGAGGAGATGGGCCAGATCGTTGTTCCGGCAAAGCCTGACAGCGTTCTGATCATGTGGTGTACCTACCCTATGCTGCCGGATGGGCTTGCCCTGATTGACATGTGGGGCTTCACATACAAAACCGTTGCGTTTACCTGGGTCAAGACCAACCCCGACACCAGCAGCTATATGGGTATGGGCAGGCACACAAGGGCCAATGCGGAGCCGTGCCTGCTGGCCACGAGGGGCAAGGGGGTGCCCAGGGCAAGCGCCAAGGTATACAACACGCAGCTACACCCACGCGGCAGGCACAGCAGGAAGCCGCACGCATTCAGGGCAGACATTGAGAGGCTATACGGCCCAGGGCTTGACCGCCTGGAAATGTTTTGCAGGGAGCCATCCCCTGGGTGGGACGCATGGGGAAATGAGGTGGACGGGGTTGTGCTGGACGGCGAGGGCGAGCGGGTGACTCACAGCCTACACCAATTCCCCCTCTTCTAATCCCTCGGCCACTTCCGACGTTCCCTGATCCACAGGACAGAACCCGTAAACGTGGCAAACAGCAGGCACCCCGCCGCGGTCCACCATAGCGGGGCCTGGGGGCCATACATGATCTCACACAGCCAGCAGGGGATGGTTAAGACTCCGGTGATCTCGCAGTGTGGGCACCAGCAATCCACTAGCGCACCTCCTCCCATGTGATGGCCCCAGCCATGCTTGTGTTCCCCGAAGTGCTCACGCAGTAAAGGGTCAGGATTTCCCCGTCTGATGCGTCAAGGTTGGTAGCCAGCACCAGCTTGTCCGTAAAGCCTGACGTGAAGTTGCCCGTAAACTTATTCCCACTGGCCGCCCCGATGTACCCTGAGTCAATCACGACGCCACCGCTGATGTCTGTGGCTGCAACGTCAAGCTGGGCTGTGCTGTTGGTGGTGTCCACGTCGGCAAAAGATGCACCGGTCAGGGAGCCCCCAAGGATCAATTGCCAGTAGGCCGTAGCATCCGCGTTACTCAAGGTCAAGGACGTGGGAAAGATTGAGGAGCGGTTGGTGATGCTGTTGAACGTGGTGCGGGGCTTAATGCTACACAGCGGGAGCCCCCCGGTGCCCACTGTCCGGAAGTTGTCTTCATTGCCAGCACTGAAGGGAATCCCAATGGGGTCAAAGCCGCCTTCGCTGGTCACCGAACAGCAGTAAAACGAAAAGGTGGTGCTGCTGGCTGCCGTGTCGGTGTTCTCGATGCTGGCCCGGATGGGTAGCGTACCGGATTGGCTGTAGGGCACATCATTCTGCATGCTGTGGTCAAACTGGTGCGCGTAGATAACCCCCTTACCCTGCCCCAGGTCAAAGCCACAGCGCACGCGGCCAGCGCCCAGCCACTGATAGTCCACCGAGAAGATAATGTCCTTGGTGCAATCCAGGGTGATCCCGGAGGGGCCATTGCCATCCAAGGTGTCCAGGTTCCAGCTGGTTTGTGTAACGGCATTGTCAACGACTGAGCCGCTGACCTTGGACCGAACCACCCATTTCAGGGCTGCCCCGTCATCCTCAAAGAAGACGCCATTGCTCGAGCCGTGGGGGCCAACCCGCTTCAGCACGTCTGCCTTCTGGCCCCCCATGGTTGCCGTCCACACCCACAGCATGGACTTGCCCGGCTGGTATGGGAAGTATTGCTTGCTTTGGATGATGGCCTCGGCACCGGAAGCCGTGCCACCCGTCGACAGATCCGCGGCCACTTCGTTGGCATTGTGGGTGATGGTTCCCGTCCCGCTGGTGCTGGTGTTGAACAGCAGGGGTTGCAAGTCGTAGTTGAAGGTAGAATCAAACAGGGACTTCGGCTCACCCACGCGCAGCCTACCGAACGCATCCGTCTCGGAGGGGTGGTGGTCGCTTGCAAGATAGGTGATCTGTAGGGTGTCGCTGGCGCTCTGCCCAGACACGTCACGGCGAAAGGTCAGCACCCCGCCAGAGAACGGGCCGCCCAGGTGGTCCTTGGTGGAGTCATACAGCACCACGGAGCGGGACATGTTTACCACGGTCAACACGATTACCGCGCTTGGGTCAGCCAGGGTCAGTGTGCCCGCGGACGGGTTCAGGGTGTACTGCCCCTCCTCGGCCACGCGCAGCGTGGTTTCCCCACCCTGGTAGATCGGGCCAAAGGACATCACAAATCCTCCTCGCATTGTATGCGAATCTCAAAACGCTTCTTGCCGTGGCACGGGGGCTCCTCGAGATAGTGCGCGGCCAATACCCTGGCCTTGGCAAGCTGGTTCTCCATGAACTCGATTGCCCGCTTCTCTTCCTGGGTTCGCTTGCGTGCCATATTATCGCCACTTTCTGATTTATGGGTACGTTTTGTCACTCTTCCTCACCATACATCCGGAATAGTTCCATGTGTGCATCCCACGCCCGGCTCATGCGGGGACTCTTGATGTCTGCTGCCTCTCCCACAATGCACGCCTGCCCCCACATGCTCTGACGCTTGCGTGACATGTACTCCCGGTCCATCTGCCCCATGGTGCCAGCGTTGGCGTACCAGGTGCGAAGGGCTACCGCCTGGGTTAGCATCACCTGGCGCACGTCATGGGGTCTATGGGTGTGCCCGTGTATGTACAGCCCGTATTCATTGCCCAGGGTGCAGGACTCTACCCGGCCAGCCCCGGCCCCCGCTTCGTACCCGTGACTGAATACCACCTGACCTAGACGCCAGACGCCGCGCCTATTGTATTCGTATTTTGTGGGGGTCAGCCAGTGTTGCATTTCGGGCAGGTTCTTTGACTTCCGCCAGTCGCACATGCCCCTCAGGCGCTTGTCAATGCGGTTGATGCTCAACAGATTGGCGTCATGATTCCCCTCGAGGAATACGCAGCGCGCGCCCTTGCCTGCTGCCGTCCGAACCCGATATAGGAGGCTGTCGAAGTGTTCAAATTCGTCCTCGAGGGTCCAGTCCGCCTCTGAGGGCCACCGACTGGCACTATCTGCCTCTAATCCGTCCCCTAAGTGTACTATAGTGTCGGGCTGGTGCTCCTCGATCTTGCCCAGGAGCCAATCGATTGCCGCCGGGTCTTCCAGCGGGCAGTGGGTGCAACTAAAGGCTATGAACTTTCGGACTGTACTCAATTAATCCTCCCCATGCAGGTAACCGGTAGCCACCAGGACAGCCGCGATGGCATTCTCCAGGTCTGCCACCAGGCTTTCACTCATGTCATCGCTGACCGCGTGGCACGCCTCGTGAATCAGCGTCTTAGCTCTGTCGAGGTCGTCAGGTTCGATCAGGCTGTCCACTACAATAATGCGCTTGCTTCGATCACAGTATCCGGCAAGGCAGTTCCCATCCTCATCCCTGGGATCCTCCTCCTGGGCCACATGCCATACCTTGCCGCGGATCTCTACTGCGCCCAGGGTTTCCATTGGTGTCCCCTATTCCAAAAACTCTACGGGGGTCCATCCCCCCTGCACATAATCATTTAGTGACTCACTGTAACTGGGGCCCGACACCCACCGGACTTTAGCGAACTCCAGCCATCGGGTTTCACCACGAGCCGTCACGGGGAGGAAGAGAAAGCCGCTACTGACCTTTTCTATGATGCCAATCTGTGCAGGCTTCCACCGCATCGGTGTTCCTTAAAAATGGCCAGCACCCGGAACGGGGGAGGGACGAGGGGAGGTTACCGCCCGGGGCTGGCACTATTGTCTAATACAAGGATGTCCTTGCCACTAACTCGTTCTCTTCCGCCCACCTCTCAATGGTCAGGTGGTTGATGATGGGTGCATTCAGGAATGGCCAGGCAAAGCCACCCAACCACGCCAACTGGCGCAGGTGGGTCAACTCATGAATCACAATGCCAATTGATAGGGCTATTTCTGCCATGTCATCCGAGGGTATCCAGGCGGACAGGTTCTGCACCACCACGGGGGCTAAGCGGATCTCCCTGGGGGACCACCAACACACCGCGCCCAAGACGCCGTTCTGCATGGTCATCCCCTGATCCTCATAAAAGCCCACACAGCCGACTTCCCGGAACATGGTATGCGGAAGCCGGGCATCACGTAGAACGCGCCCCACGCCCGCGAAAATGGCTGATTCGGCACCTCTGGGCACGGGGGATAATGTACCGCTCCGATATAGCCCCATCAGTTAACCAGGACGTTGACGGTTGTGTTGCCCGCGGGGTGGTCCAGGGTGGTGATCGTCAAGTATGCATCATCTGATACCAGGGTGCCGCCATCCAGGTTGTAAGTGGTGATCGTGCGGGCCTCGTTGGATTCCGCCGTGGTTACCGTCCCTCCGGTCTGGTTCAAGGTGGTCACCGTGCCCGTGCTGTTGTGGGCCAGGGTGCCAGCACTGACGTTGACCGTGGTAATGGCCTGGGTGCCCTCAGTGCGAAGGCTGCCCCCGTCCAGGGTAACGCTGGTAATGGTGGCCGCCGCATCCAGTACAGCCTGCCCGCCGGTCTGCTGGTAGGTGGTCAGGGTCACCCCGTCACCGATAAACACGTTTGAATTACTGCCCGTGGGTGCCGAGATGGACACCACACCCACCGTGGAGGTCTCCCCAGGGGTGTCCACCGCAATGCCAACCCCAGCCGGGGAGCTACGGACATAGACATCCGCATTCGCATGGGCAGCCAGCAGGCGAACCGCGGGCAACCCAGCGTCCTTACTGGTGGATGCCGTGCTGTAGATGGTGGTTGTGCTGCTGCCGGATTTGTCGTTGTCCAGCTTGAGGCGTTCACTGCCTGCACCACCCAGGGCCGTAACCAGGCCAATTCGGGCCGTGGTCCACCCGATGTCAAGGTAGGTCTGCCGGTATTCAACCTTAGTGGAGGAGAAGCTACTGCCGCTTGCGTTGGTCGTAAACCGGTTCCGGGGCAACCCAATCAGTCCCGTGTAGCTCGCCTCAATGGTCAGGCTGGTAAGATCCACCGCGCTCTGGTCAAGCCCCCACAGGATATTGATGTTGCTGTCTCGGATAATCACGTCATCCGCGTTCACCGGCACCGCCCCGCCGCTCCAGTTGTCCGCCGTGCTCCAGTCGTTGGGGCCCGCACTGGCCGTCGTGTTGCTGAAGTCAGTCACCGTCCCCGTGCCTGCGCCCGTCTCCGTCAGGGCAGCCGTAAAGGGCTCCCCAGCATTGTCAGCGGTGGCCGTGATGGTGCCGCTGGACGGGTTGGCCCAGGTGATGCCCTTGAAGTATGGGTTTAGACTGGCGTTCAGAGCCGCGACAAGGTTTCCAGCAGTCGTCGCAACATCCGTATCACCAGCGACTGAGACCGCTTGCCCGTTGATCGTAACCGTAAATGTGTTATTCGCTGGTGTCGCATCCACTGAGTCAATGCTGCCGGTGTCCACTTGGGCCACCGCTTCAGCGTGACCCTCCCAGTACACTGTAGCCATCTTTTACCCTCCTTAGGATCTCGTTTGGAAATTCGGTCTTGTGGCACTGGTGATTGATCCACCAGTTAATCCACGCCTTGCGCGCGTCATGGTTGATGGGTCTCGGATGCACAGCATCTGACCAAGACTCGGCCTCATAAAAAACGTCCTTGTCGTCATACCATGATCGCCCCAGGGCTGTCACGGGCACACCCCACAGTGCAAGCTCATTGGATACGCTGCTGTTGATGATGATGTTGTTGTGGGCATGCACTGCCAGCCTGGCATTCTGCGCCAGGTCACGGTGGGCAATGTGTTCTATCCCCGGTGGCACCTCGAGGGAGCCCAGGCCGCCATCCTTGATTACTGGCAACACGCAACGTTCAAGGATCTCCCCGCAGGCAACGCGAAGCCATTCGGGCTTCTTGTGGCGGAATCCCTTGCGTGCCAGTGCTGCATGGCATCCGGTCCAGATGACCGCATAGGGGAACGGGTACGGCCGCGGCTCACTTCGCGCAATCTCTGCCGCCGTCATGCAGCGCTCAAAGTGGTCCATGATGTAGTCGGGGGTTGACTCCGCGTCTATCCCCCACCCATCCATAACGGGTTCACCATCTGGCCCGTACTCACCAATAAGCCTGGCGTTATAGTGATCGAAATATCCGAAGTCGACGTGCAGCATCTGGATGCTCTGACTATGAGCCCACGCGCACGCCTCGCGCCAACTGTTGCTTATGAACAGCCGCCCGTGTTCCTCGGCCCGAATGATGGCAACCACGTTGCCCCACTTCTTGCACGCTTCCTCTATACCCTCCCTGGTAAATGGTAGGTGTACATCCTGGGCGTTAAACTCACCCCCCAGGGAATCACGCACGCAGTCAAGCACCTCCTTGCGGTTGGTCTTTCGGCGCATAACCAACACAACGGGGCGGTCATCGTACTTCGCCACATCGTTCAGGGCTTTCTGCCTGCGCTTGCATCCGCAATCCGACTTCCCCGTGGCCGCCTTGATTGCAGCCTTGGCTGCGCGACCCACACCCGTCTTCTCGAGCACCTTGGCCATTGTATCGCCGAGGCCCACGCTGGCCCCAAGGTCAATGTCAATCCACTCCCTGCCATGGGGGCACTCAAAATCCGGCCCATCAACATCACTGTGGATATCGGCAATACCCTGCCGCCACTCGCGCCCCTCATCCAGGAGGCGACAGCGGGCACAATGAACCCCCGACGTGCAATGAATGGAATCAAAGAAGCTCATGATACCGTGGCACTCCCGCCCTCGGTCACCGCGCAACTGGTGTCCTCAAAGATGCTGAAGGTGCCACCCGTGTCACAATGGAAGCTGTCAGAGAACAATTTCCAGCAAATACGCTGGGTGCCTCCCTGCATGAAGCAGAACTGAGCCACCCACCGGCCAGCCGTCCCCTCGGTACAGTTTGGGGGGGCACAAATACTCTGAACGCGCACGCGGATGTTATCGTAGCTTACCCCGCCCGTGCCGCACTCCACGGTGTCCGGGTTCACGTTCAGGATGCCTTCCCACGATTGGTTTCCACCGTCATTGCCCACGTTGGCGAGGTCAACCGCCCCGCTAATGACATGCTTATTCCCGCCCTTATCGCAGTTCTGGGCACTGGACCCGGTAACGCTAAAGGTACAGGTGAAGCTTGCCGCCGCGCCCTCGCCTGCACAGGCCCCACAACTGGAGGCATCCTCGGTGGCTGTTGGGGTTGGCGTTCCGGTGGCGGATTCTGTTCCAGAGGGTGCCGGGGTGGGGGTAGAAGGATCGCTTTCCTCTGGCGTTGGTGTGCCCGTTCCGCTGGGCGTTGGTGATGGCGTTGGGCATTCCTCGCCCTCGGTGTCCCCACTACTGCACACGCGCACCAGGTGGCCCTTAGCATCAAACCGGGTCTTCCTGTGGCGTCCGTCGCTGTACTCCAGGTCAAGCTCAACCCCAAGCTTCTTCTCGTCGGGCAACTCGTGCCGCCACTTGCTCCAGATATCCCCATCCTGTGGCACCTGATAAGGGTCCAGGTCAGCGCCAAAGGCGTGGTTCTGGAATGCGATCAGACAGTCGCGATAGGCTCCGTCCTTGTTACCCTTCCAAAGAATTCGGGCTGACCCGTACGGCATGCACGACAGGTTCCACTTATTGCCTGTGGTCTTGTGATCCACATCGGCAAACTTCCAGCGGTCAGACATGC
>SPJJ01010923.1_pt1 | contig 17255 bp, 13 predicted proteins | sample 3741741 | NCBI WGS metagenome assembly SPJJ01 (sample SAMN10925908, study PRJNA522277) | cold seep metagenome | isolation source: Elba SIP-enriched marine methane seep metagenome, extraction at timepoint T1 | place: Italy: coast of Elba, Mediterranean Sea | collected 2014-05 | reverse complement strand
GACGCATCGGCTACGGACATGGCCGCAGTTTTGGCCATGGCCGCGCGGCCGCGCTATGGCTTTTCCAGCCAACCCCATGGCGAGCGTGGCATCCTGTCGGACATCACCTTCGAGCAGGTCCAGGCGCACATCAGGCGGCACTTCAGGCCTGCCAATGCGACGGTGACCATCACGGGCGGCGCAGCCCACGCGCGCCTGCTGCGCGTCGCCCGCTCCTACCGAGGTGGGGCCCGCCGGCCAAAGGTTCGGCAGCTGCAGAGTATCGCGGGCCGACACCAGACTTGGTCCCCTTTCAACTATCGGCTGGTGGGGCTAGCGGCCCCTCTGGGCACGGTTGAGCAGGCGGCTGAGATGCGCCTACTCACCATGATTTTGCGCGAGCGGGTGCAGCGCCACTTTCGTTCTGCGGGGACCAGCTATTCGACCAGCGCGACCCCGGTACGGCGGCCTTGGGCATCGCTGGTGCTGATTGAAGTGCCTACCTTTGGCATGTCGGCGGGCAAGGTCGCCAAAGACCTCGACAAGCTGCTCAAGCAGACGACGGACGACAAGACGCTCACCAAGGATGACTTCGAGACTATCCGAACTCATCTGTTGCATCGCCTGCGGCAGATCGATGAAAGCCCCATTGAGCTGGCACATCAGCTTGCCATGAACGAGGCTGGGGATCCCTGGTACGGAACAGAGGTGATCAAGGCAGTAGAGACTATCTCGGTCAAAACCTTCCGTTCCCACGTGCGGCCGTGGACCAGCCCCGACCGTGCGGCGCACGTCGTGTTGTCCCCAGGTCTGTTGAGGTCCCTATAATGATGAGCTTCACGTGCCTATTGGCAGCAGGGATCGCCGCCGCTCCAACGCCTCAGGTCGAGGAGTTCGAGACCGCGGCGGGCCTCGATGTTGTGCTCGTGCGCATCCCAGGTGCGCCAACGACGGCGCTGAATGTCGTTGTGCGGACGGGCGCCTCCCAAGATCCGTGGAAGAAGAATGGGCTGGCCCACCTGCTGGAGCACCTGGTGTTTCACGGTACCTATGGCCAAAAGGGTGTTGAGTTGCGGGATGCGGTCGACGCGAAGGGCGCCTATGTGAACGCCTTCACCAGCCCCGAGGAGACGACCTATGTACTGCGCGCGCCCTCGGGGGCCTGGCTGAGTCTCGCCGCGGACTATCTCGATACTATAACTAATCCCGCCCTAAGTCTGACTCCGTTGAATATTGAGCAGGGGGTGATCGATGTAGAGGCGAATTTCTTTAGCCAGCTTGGCCTCTTTTGGTTGGCTGAAAGCGTGCTCTTTCCCGGCAACCGGGGCAGCGTGCCCGTGATTGGAACCAGGGGCACGCGTCGCAATACGACGTTCCAGGACATCACGGACTTCTACGCCCAGCACTACGTGCCTCGTAATACGACCTTCTTGGTGGTGGGTGACGCGCAGCGCGAGCAGGTCGAGATGTTGCTGGAGCAGCATGTGCACTGGCCACCTCAGCTCGAGGATGAGGCTGCGGTCATGGTCTCTATGGACCTGAATGTGCCGGTGAGCCAGTCGGTGCCCGGGCGTATCACCGGGGTCATCTTCGGTTACCACACGCCAGACATGGACGGACCAGCCTGTGAGGGGCTGGCCGCACTTCTGCAATTCAGATTGACGGAGGTGGTCATTGGGGCCAAGGCCCTGGCGTCCAACGTAGCCGCGCATTGCACCAGCATGAGAGGGCGAGCACTGCTGCTGGCGTCCGCAGCGAGCGCGTCCTACGAGGGGCACATGCTGCCGGACTTGCTCGAGGCGGCCTTCGCGGGGGCGGCCGCGCGGCCGGCCACGGCCAAGGAGAGAGGGCTGATACGTAAGCGGGGCCGCGCTCGGTTGCGGCGGGTCCTGGCCGACCCCGAAGCCTTCGCCCGGCACCTCGGCCCTGCGCTACGGCTGCGACCGGGCGCGGCACGCACGGAGATGCTGGGCTACTTGGTGAACAACACCTTGCCGGGGTCCCGCACCCTGCAGAGTGCGGCGCGTCGCGCGTTTGTGCCCTCGAAGCGGTTCTTGGTGCACGTGACGCCCTTCTGAGGGGCTAAGGCACGACGGCCAGCGCCCGCGGCCGATGTGATGTCGTATAATCGTCAGCGCTGATGATTGATGAGCGCATCGCTGACCGGCTGGCGAAGAATATCCGAGGACTGCGGGAGCGCCGGGGGCTCACTCAGCAGCAAATCTCGAAGATCGCGGGCGTACCCCGCGCGACCTGGGCCACGCTGGAGTCTGGCGCGAGCAACCCCACCCTGGCCGTGCTCATCAAGGTCGCCGACGCTCTGCAGATCCGGCTCGAAGAGCTGATCGGCCCGCCCCAGGAGACCGCCCAGCACTACCCCAAGGAGAGCCTGCCGATGCGCGTTCGCGGCACCGCCCAGATCCGTCGCTTACTGCCAGCAGCGCTGCCGGGGCTTGAGATCGAACGCATGGAGCTTCCGCCGGGCGGCCACTTCACGGGGGTGCCGCATACGCCGGGCACCCGCGAATACCTCACGTGCGAACGTGGGGCCCTCGAGGTCTTCGTCGGGGGAGAGGCCTTCAGCCTCGGGGTCGGAGACGTGGTCGTCTTTCGTGGCGAGGAGCGCCACAGCTACCGCAACCCTGGCCGCAGCCCGGCGGTGGGCTACGCGGTCGTGGCCTTCGCACCGCTGGCCCGCTCGTAGGCGGGCAGATTCGACTAAGACGTCCAGTTCCGCCCCGGGCGACCGTGTTGGTTGGCGTCGCCGCGCGGTGCGCCGCATTCCCCCCGACCGCGATATTTTACTTGGTGTGCGGGGATCTAGGGCACACCCCCAGCCATTTTGGATCGAGTTGGCACGCCTTGGGGTGGGCGGTACAGCCGACCCACGATCCTCCGACCACTAGCTCACAGTCTCCGTGTTCGATCCCGTCGTCAGAGATCCAGCTATTTTGCGCACGGCCCTTCGGGATGTCGGCGCGCGCGGACACCGAACGGTCCTCATCTACCCCGTACTGATCGGCTTGCTCTGGTTGTCGAGCGAGAGCCTTGCCAACATTGGGACCGCCTTTTGGGTCCCGGCGGTGGGGCTGGTGATCGTAGGTCTGTTGCGCTTCGAGGCGGCGCGGCGCCTGTGCCATCACGAGACCCACCGCTTTATTGGCGCGGCTCGGGCCTACGCCGCCGCCTCCCTCGCGACCGCTGGTCTGTGGGGCCTGCTCAGCGCGGTGGCGATCGCCAAGCTGGGTATGGATCCCGCGGCCATCGTGATGCTTGTAGCCAGCTCCGCGCTGGTCGCGGGCAGCCTGGGGTCTTTGGCGCAGTTCCGGTGGCTGATGTTTGGCTTCATCAGCCTCATCACGGTGCCCATCTCGTTATCCGTCCTGCTTTTTTGGCAAGGCGTGGACGGCATGCTGCTCATCGCGCTGGGCACTCTGCTCTACGCCTTCTTTGTGGGCGCCAATGGCACGGTGCAATCCCGGGAGTATTGGGACCGGGTGACCGCCAACCACCTGCTCAAGATGCAGACCCAGGCGCTTCACGAGGCGCGGGAGACCGCGGAGTCCGCAGGGCGCGCCAAAGGCGACTTCCTGGCCAGCATGTCCCACGAGATCCGCACGCCGATGAACGGTGTGCTCGGCGTATCGGACCTACTTCGCAGCACCGCCCTGGATAAAGAGCAACGTGAGTTGCTCAAGACTCTGGAGGACTCGGGCCGCACCTTGCTGCGCATCATCGATGACATCTTGGACTATTCGAGGGTGGAGGCCGGGCGCCTTGAACTCGAGGCGGAGGACCTCGATCCTGGGGATTGTGCAGAGCACGTCGGTGAGTTGCTGGCGGCGCAGGCCGAGGCCAAGGGTTTGGCTTTGGATGTGCTGCTGGACCCAGGACTGCCTCAGGTCGTCTCGGGGGATGCGGGTCGAATAGAGCAGGTCCTGCTCAACCTTGGTGGCAACGCGATTAAGTTCACCGAGCACGGCTCGGTCTGCATTGAGGTCAGATGTGAGCAAGAGCGGGACGGCTTTGCGCAGCTTCGCTACTCGGTCACCGACACCGGCATCGGTATCCCCGAGGACAAGCGTGACCGCCTCTTTCGCCCCTTCTCCCAGGTCGATGCGTCGATGCACCGCCGGCATGGCGGCAGTGGTTTGGGGCTGGCGATCTGCCACCGCCTACTGGACGTGATGGGCGGCAAGCTAGGTTTCGAAAGTGTGGTGGCACAGGGCTCAACCTTTCACTTCACGGTGAGCCTGCCCGTTCGTCGTGGCGCCCGCAGTCGCAGCCTGCGGGTGAAGGTGCCGGTGCAGGTTGTCTCCCGGCGCAGCGCCACACGGGAGGCCTTGCTGCGATTGCTCGAGATGGCAGGCTCTCCTGCACGTGCCGGCGAGGACCTCATCGCCCTCACTCAGGTGCCGCGGGTGGACCTGGTGCTCGTCGAGATCGACGCCGAGGATGAGGGCATGGCCGCCCAGCTGCCCACGTTGAAGGCAAAACACCCGGGCGTACGGGTCGTGGTGGTCTCCAGCGGCGCCGATCGACCCGAGCTGCGTGCCCTTATCGCGGATGTCGCGGAGGGCTACCTGCTCAGGCCCGTGCGTCGCGCCGCTTTGGAGGCCGTGCTTTGGCCGGAGGCGACGATGTCGATGGACATCCCGACGGCGGCGCTGCCTACGGTGGTGGAGATCAACGGACGGGTCCCGCGCATCTTGGGCGTGGAGGACAACCCCATAAATCAGATGCTGGCGAAGCGCTTTTTGGAGCGCGCCGGCTACGAGTCGGGCCTGGCAGTGGACGGCCAGGCCGGCGTCGACGCGGTGGAGTCTGCGCACTGGGACGCGGTCCTGATGGACTGCCAGATGCCCGGTATGGATGGCATCGAGGCCACGGAGGTGATTCGAGCCCGTGAAGAGGGCACGGGGCGCCATCTGCCGATCATCGCCATGACCGCACACGCGCTGGAGGAGGACCGGCGCCGGGCCCTGGATGCGGGCATGGACGCCTATCTGACCAAGCCGCTGCAGCCCGAGGAGATGATCCGGGTGCTGGAGCGGCAGATCATGGCGGGGCGGCCCGCCAAAGCATCCTAGCTCGCCGTCATCAGCGAGGCGACGAGGCTACCAAAGCGGGCCGGGTCAGCCAGCGTGCCGCCCTCGGCCAAGACCGCCTGACCGTACAGCAGCTCTGCGTAGGTCTTGAAGGTCTCGCTCTGGGCATCCTCTGTAAACAGAGCTTGCAGCTTCGGCATCACCTCATGGTCGGGGTTGAGCTCCAAGATGCGCTTGGTCTTGGGCACTTCCTGACCCATGGAGCGCATCAGCTTTTCCATCTGCGGGGTCATGTCTCCGGCGTCGCCGACCAGGCAGGCGGGTGAGGTCGTCAGGCGGCTCGACAAGCGCACCTCCTTGACCTCTTCCTGCAGGTTGGAGCGCAGGGCGGTGAGCAGGTCCTTGAGCTCGCGCTCCTTGTCCTCGCGCTTTTCCTCGGCCTCCTTCTTCTCTTCCTCGGTGCCGAGGTCGACATCACCCTGTCCGATGGACTTGAAGGCCTTGTCCTTGAAGGTGAGCCCGCGCTCCAGCCAGATCTCATCGATCGGGTCGGTGAACCACAGCACCTCATAACCCTTGGCCGCGAAGGCCTCGAGGTGCGGTGAGTTCTTCACCGCGCTCAGAGAGGGGCCCGTCATATAGTAGATGACGTCCTGGCCTTCCTTCATGCGCTCGACATAGTCCGAAAGGGAAGTCAGCTTGCCATCCTCGTGAGTTGAGGTGGTGAGCGTCAGGTCCAGGATGCGCTCCTGCTCCTTGGGCTCGCCGCCCACGAGGCCTTCCTTCAGCGCAGGGCCAAAGGCCTGCCAGAACTCGCGGTAGCGCTCGGGAGAGTTCTTGGCGACGCTGTCGAGGGTATTGAATACCTTCTTGACGAGGTTCTTACGGATCACGCGAATCTGGCGGTCCTGCTGCAAGATCTCGCGGGAGACATTCAAAGACAGGTCCTGCGCGTCGACCACACCCTTGATGAAGCGAAGGTAGGCGGGCACCAGCTCCTTACACTCATCCATGATGAAGACCCGGCGCACGTAGAGCTGCACGCCCCGCTTCATCTCGGGGTGGTACAGATCGAAGGGAGCCTTTTCGGGGATGTAGAGCAGGCCCAGGGCCTCGAAGGTGCCCTCCATCTTGAGGTGGATGCGCTCTAGGGGCTCATTCCAGTCATGGGAGATGTGCCGGTAGAACTCCTTGTACTCATCGTCGGTGACCTCGTCCTTGGGGCGGGCCCAGATCGCCTTTTGAGAGTTGAGCACCTGCTCATCGAGCACCTTGCCCTCGCCCTCTTCAGCGTCCTTCCAAGCCTTGAGCTTGATGGGATAGGAGACGAAGTCGGAGTAGCGCTTCACGATGCCGCGAAGCACGAACTCATCGGAGTAGTCGGCGAGGTTGGCCTCCTCATCGCTGGGCTTGAGCTTCAGCGTGATCGTGGTGCCGGCCTCGTTGCGGGTCGTCTCCTCCAGGGTGTAGCCGCCGTCGCCGGTGGATACCCACTGCAGGGCGGACTCGGCGCCCGCCTTGCGGGTGACCACGGTGACCTCTTCGGCGACCATGAAGGCTGAATAAAAGCCCACGCCGAACTGGCCAATGAGGTCGGGAGAGGTCTCGCCCTCCTTCTTGGCCTCCGCGATGCCCTTCATGAACTCCTTGGTGCCGGAGCGGGCGATGGTCCCGAGGTTGGCGATGACCTCTTCCTTGGTCATGCCGATGCCGTTATCGCTGATGGTGAGGAGGCGGTCCTCCTTATTGGCTTCGAGCCAGATCCCCAGCTCGGCCTCGCTGCGCAGCGACTCATCCGTGACCTGCTCAAATCGCAGCCGGTCAAGGGCGTCGGACGCATTGGAGATCAGCTCCCTGAGGAAGATGTCCTTGTGCGAGTAGAGGCTGTGAACCATCAGGTCCAACAGCTGCTTCACTTCTGCCTGAAATTCGTGGCGGTCGGCGTTGGCGCTCATCGATGACGGCAACAAAACACCGGGGACCCAGCGTCAAGTCATCTCTTGCCTTCGGCGCGCGCCTTCATCGCGGTCATGGCCACCGTGCCCGAGGCGATCACGATGCCGTGCTCAAATAGCGGCTGGCTCTTCACGATGCGCTCGGTGACCCAGGAGGCCTTGCGCACGTCAGAATAGGCGTAGTGGATGGGGATGCTCCGGTTTTCCCCCAGGGCCAAGAACTCCCAGCGCCAGCGCCCGCGCTTGATGTCCCCGCTTTGGGCCACCACGTCGACGCTGCCGTCCTTTTCGATGCTCATCATGGACACGCCCTCGATGTTGCTCATGGGCACGTCGAGCTCCCACTCCATGCGCAAGCGGCCATCCGGTTGGGGGGTGACCTCCTGCTTGGCGAAATTGTGGACAAACTCCGGGTACTTGGCGGGGTCTTGTACGATCTTGGCCATCTTGTCTCGGGACGCTGCGACCTCGGTGAAGAGCGCGACTTGGCGCAGGCCGCCGTCCGGGTAGGACTCGATGAGTGCGATCTGGCCGTGTTTGAGCAGCGGCCCGAGGTGCTTCAGCGACAGCCCGCCGGACCCCAGCTCTAAGCTGCGAAAGGCGGGCACGGCGCCGCTGCGCTCGGTCGTCGGGCCGGTGAGCGCGGGCTTGCCTGCGACGTGTGCCGACAGCTCTCGCATGTGCACAAAGCCCGTGGACAGGGCGGCGCCTTGGTCCATCGAAGGCTCCAGCTTCACCATCGTGCTGAGCAGCAGGCCGCCGGTCTCGATATCGATGGCGCGGTACATCGCCGCTAGGGTGCGCTTGCCGCCGTCGACCGGGTACAGCTCCCAACGCTCCCGGGTGCCCCGCAGGTTGCCGCGGTGCCCGCGCACCTGCACGAGGTGAGGGCGTCGGCCGCGCTGCAGCCGGCTGCCCTTGAGGTTAAAGAAGGGCACATCCAGCTCCCAATCGAAGGCGGTGATGCCCTTGGCGCGGGAGGTCACGTCGATCGAGACGATGGTGCGAAGGAACTTCGGGTAGGCCTCGACCCCCATCACCACATCCCAGACCTTGGCCGGCGGGGCCTCCATCAGCGCGAAGATGACCACCTGCTTGCAGCGGCCATCGGGCGTGGTCTCAATGAGGGCGACCTCGCCGCGCTGCGTGAGCGCGTAGAGGCTGGGCACGTGCAGGTCCTTAGCGCGGCTGTGGATCTTACGGGGCGCGGCGAAGCAGGGGGTGGCAAGACTCAAGGCCAACAGGACGATGGGCAGTAGGCGCTTCACGGCCCGTGATTGTCACGATCTGGCGTCGGTGAGGCCATAGGGCAGTCGGGCGCAGATGTTGCCTGTGGGGCTACAGCTAGGCTGCCCTGCAGGCTGGTCGGCGCGACCGATAGGCGCCCCGCCTCGGGCTGGTGGCGCGCGCGGATCTGGCCGATGGCCCAGGTCAGGCGCTTGCGTACCGCTGGGGTGGTCTCCTTTTGCAAGATTTCTTGCATGGCGGCCAGCGCGCCGGGGGAGGCGAAGGCGCCCAGCGCTCCGGCGGCGGCCTGTCTCACCTCGCTTGAGGTTGAGGCGCAGGCCTTGATGAGCGCGGGTTCGCTGGGTGGGGCGGCCAGCTCACCCAATGCACGGAGGATGGCCACCGACAGCCGGGGCCCGGCTCTTTTCAGCCGCTCAAGCAAGTGTTCACCACCGCTGGGGGGTTGCACATGCGCGATCTGCGCCGCCGCCTCGCAGGCGATGGGTACGCTGGGCCCGGTGAGGGCTTCATACAGCAAGGGGCCTGCCTCTGCGGCGCCGAGGCACTCACGGACCGCGTGCAGCGCCTCACATCGCAGCGTCTCGGGGTGTGGTCCGTTGATGATCTCTCGCAATATGGGTTGCGCATCATCGGGGCAGCCCCTCGCCGCAAGCAGGCGAACCTGCGCCGAGCCATCCGCGATGGCGAGTGCACAGGCCTTCGCTACGCTCGGCTCGGCCGGATGGTGCTTCAGCAGGACGTTGAGCGCGCCAGCCCGCAGCTGGGCCTCCGGGTCGCCTACGGCGATCTTGACCAGTGATGCTACGGGGTCTTTGGGGGCGCGCACCTGCAATAGCGCCTCATAGGCCTGGTCCACCGCCGCCTCGATGGCGTGGGCGCCGACAAAGAGCCCGCTCGTGATGTAGGTGAGGCTGTCGCCGAGCACCGTCAGTCGACCGGGCAGGTTGAGCAGGGTCGCGCGCTGGGCCTGTCCCAGCCGCGCGCGCACTACGCGCTCTGGACCGGAGAGTGTATAGGCCTGCTCAAAGACGGGGTCGCCCAGTATCAAGGTGGTCACGGGCATGGAGTCGGCGGCGATTGTGGCATCGCTGAGGCCAAGTTCACCGTCTAGGCCCTCCGGGTCACGCAGGATGACTTTCAAGTCGTACTTGGCCCTGCTGCCCTCGTTGTACAGCACCCCCATCGGCTCCACGCGAAGCTCCAGGCCTTGGTACTGCCCACAGATCGGGCTGACCACTCCGTCGGGGTCCCCGCTGAGGTTGAGCTTGTGGGCCGCGGCCCCGAGGTGCTCGCGGGCCGGGCCGGTGCGCGGGGCGGTCGGTCCCTTGAGCTGCAGCGTGCGCGGCGACTGGCGGCGGTACACCAGAACCAGGCCACCCAAGATGGCCAGCTGCAAGAGTATGATCCATGCATCCATGGGAGGCGGGCCCAAGGGGATGATATACGTCCCGAGGGTCGCTGGGGCGCCGCCCCGTGCGATTGCGTGAACCCCTCGCCGCCGGGTGGGCTCTCACCCTGCGAAACGGAGCTATGATGATGAAGACTGAGGCATTCTTCGACACACGAACCTACACCCTGACGTACGTGGTGTGGGACCCCGAGACCCTAGACGCCTTGGTCATCGACCCGGTGCTCGACTATGACGCGATCGCGGTCCGCGTGTACGAGGAGTCCCTCAACCAGGTGCGCGGCTTCATCGACGGGCGTGGTCTGAAGCTGAAGATGATCCTCGAGACCCACGCTCACGCCGACCACCTGTCGGGCTCGCAGAAGCTCAAAGAGGCCTATGGGGCTCCGGTCGCCATCGGAGATCAGATCACCCAGGTCCAGTCGGTCTTCAAGGGGGTCTTTAATCTCGCCGAGGACTTCGCCACTGACGGAAGTCAGTTCGACCGCCTCCTGAGCGACGGTGAGGTCTTGCAGGCCGGCTCCATCGAGGTGAAGGCCATCAATACCCCCGGCCACACCCCGGCCTGCGTCACCTTTCAGATCGAAGATGCGCTGTACACCGGAGATACGATGTTCATGCCGGACTTCGGCACGGGGCGCTGTGACTTTCCCGCGGGCAGCGCCGAGGTCCTGTACGACTCCGTGATGCAAAAGCTGTACAGCTTGCCCGATGAGACGCGGGTCTTTGTGGGGCACGACTATCAGCCCGGCGGCCGCGCGCTGCAGTACGAGACGACCATCGGGCAGTGCAAGCTTAAGAACATTCAGCTCAAGGCCCACACCACGCGTGAGGACTTCGTTGGCTTTCGGAGCAAGCGCGACGCCGGCTTGAGGCCTCCCGTGCTCTTGTTCCCCAGCGTGCAGGTCAACATCGCGGCGGGTAAGCTGCCCGAGCCCGAGGCCAATGGGCGCGCCTATGTGAAGCTGCCTATCGGCCTGTTTGACTAACCCAGGCTCAAGCGAGCAGGTCTTGGATGCTCATGCGCACCGCGGCCTGAATGCGGGCCGGCACCTGAGGTGCAGGGCTGGCCCGACAGGCGGACAGCACGCGGTTCAGTGAACTGCAGGTTGACCTGCAGTGCGGGCAGGAGTCGACGTGCCGCTGCATCTCGGCGCACAGGTCTGCGCTGATCTCCGATTCCAGGTTCTTGCTGAACATCTCCAGGATGTTCGGGCACTGCTCGCCGGTCGCGGGAGGCACGGGCTCCTCGCGTTCTAAGATGGGCGCGAGCGTATCCCTGAGCGCGGCGCGCGCGCGGTGCAAGCGGGTCTTCACGGCCGCGACCGAAAGCTCCGTGACCTCAGCCACCTCGGGGGCCGTGAGGCCCTCGACATCACGCAGCACCAAGATCTCGCGGTACTTTTCATCCAAGGTGCCAATGGCGCTCTCGAGGGCCTGCTCCAGCTGGGTCGCCGCCATGTGCTCCTCGGGGCTGCGCCCTGGGTCACGCAGCGCTCGCACGTCCCTATGGGCATCCTGCTCGAGGGACTCTTCACGCTCGGGCGCGAACTTCGACTTGCGCCGCTTCTTGATGCAGAAGCTCCGGGCGATGCTGTAGAACCACGTCGACATCGAGGACGCGCCCCGAAAGCCCTTCATGGTGCGGGCGGCCGCGAGCAGGGTCTCCTGCAAGACATCTTCCGCGTCCTCATGGTTGCGGCACATCTTCATGCCGAAGCGGTAGACGTGGGCCTGGTAGCGCTCGATCAGACGGCTGAGGGCCGCGTCATCTCCGTCGCGCACCCTCTGCAATAGCACCTGGTCGCTTTCGGCCTCGCGCTTGTCGCTCACCATGCACCACCTGTAACGCAATCCGGGCCCCGGTCGAATCCTTTTCGGGACTGGCGGCTCCCAGCGGATCGAAGCTGTTTCATGCGTGCCCTGCCGATCACTGAATGGCTGCCGAAGCTCACGCGCGCCGAGGTCCGACAGGACCTGGTCGCGGGCATCACCGTAGCCGTCATGATCGTGCCCCAGGGCATGGCCTACGCGATGCTCGCGGGCGTACCCCCGATCACCGGCCTGTATGCCGGTATCGTCTCGCTCGTGGCCTACGCGCTGCTGGGCACCTCTCGGCAGCTCTCCGTGGGGCCGGTGGCCATGGTGTCGATGCTCTGTGCATCCGCGGTGGCCGCGATGCAGCCCGAGGGGCCCGCCGAGTTCTTGAGTTGGGCCATTGTGCTGGCCTTGCTGGTGGGCCTGATTCAGGTCGGCATGGGCCTGCTGCGCCTGGGGTTCTTGGTGAACTTTTTGGCGCAGCCGGTGCTGTCTGGGTTCACGTCGGCGGTGGCGGTGATCATTGGTTGCAGCCAGCTGCAGCACCTATTTGGGGTACGAACCGATCGCACCCACAACGTCGTGCGGGTCCTGGACCAGCTTTGGCAGCAGGCCGCGCAGATCAACCCCGCGACGTTCGCGCTCGGCGCGCTGAGTTTAGTTGTGCTGGTTGTCATCAAGCGGGCCCGGCCTCGATTCCCGGGCGCGCTGGTGGTGGTGGTCGCTACAACCGCGGCTGTGACGTGGGGCGGGCTCGCGGACCAAGACGTGCACATCGTGGGTCATGTGCCCGCCGGCTTTCCGCCGCCGGCCCTTCCTCACCTCACCTGGGTGGGTGTGAAAGCCCTCTTGCCGACCGCCTTGGTCATCGCGATGGTGGGTTTCATTCAGTCGATCTCCGTCGCCAAACTCTTCGCGAGCAAGAACCGATACAGTGTGGACGCCAACCAGGAGCTGGTGGCCCTGGGCGCTGCGAACGTGGCCGCCTCTTTGTTCTCGGCCCACCCGGTCGCGGGTGGTTTTGGGCGCAGCGCGGTCAACGCGGACGCCGGGGCCCAAAGCGGGCTGGCCAGCCTCATCAGCGCTGCCTTTTTGACCATCACAATCCTCTTCCTCACGCCCTTGTTTCATAACCTGCCCAAGGCCGCGCTGGCCGCCATCATCATGATGGCCGTGTCGGGGCTCATCGACTTTGGTGCCGTCCGCCGACTGTGGCAGGTCAAGCGGGGGGACCTGGTGCTGCTGGTCTTAGCCTTCTTCGCGACCCTCGCCTTGGGGGTGGAGTTGGGTATCGCGGTCGGGGTCGGTGCCTCGCTGGCTTGGTTCATCATACGAACGACGCGCCCCCACTTCGCGGTGCTGGGCCGGCTCGATAATGGCGCCTATCGAAGTCTGGAGCATCACCCGGAGGGTGAGCAGGTGCCCGGCATACGCATCGTGCGCATGGACGCCCAGTTCTACTTCGGCAACGTAGACTTCATGAAGGATGCCTTGCATAAGGCGGAACATGCGGCCGATGGGCCGGTGCATACGATGATCATCGACGCCAGCGCGATGAACCAGCTCGACTCATCGGCCGATGCCGCGCTGCACGGCCTCGCGCAGGACTATAAAGACCGCGGCGTAGGCCTGGTGCTCGCAGGAGTGAAGAACCCGGTGCTCAAGGTCTTGCAGCGCAGCGGCTACATCGCGGCCTTTGGCCAGGACCACGTCTTCATGACGATCAGCGAGGCGGTGCGGGCGGCCCAGGCAGCACAAGGGCCTGGCGAGCCAGAGCAAGCCTGCTAGTCTGCTCTGCGTGGCCTTCTTCGAACGCAGCGATACTCCGGAGCTGATGGATGACCTGCAGATCCAGGGCCCGGAGCTGGCGCGCACTCTGTACGAAATCGAGCGGATCAACCAAAGCGTAAGAGCTTATGGGCCCTCCATAGAGGGTGTGCAATCTCTCCTGCCCCCGGGCTGTGGCAGCTTCACGATGCTGGACGTAGGCATCGGCGGCGGCGACATGTCGCGGCGGGTGGTCGACTCGGCCCAGGCCCGAGGGGTGCGGGCAGAGGTGCTGGGCATCGACCTGGCGCAGACCACGGTGCACTTTGGCCGCCAACGCTGCGCGGGCTACCCGTCGATTCAGATCGAGCAGCGCGACCTGTTTGAGATGCCCACGGACCAGCCTTATGACGTGGTGCATGCAGCCCAAGTCTTGCACCACTTTCCCGAGCCGGAAGCGGTGCGAGCCCTGCGGCAGATGTTGGCTTTGAGCCGCTATGGGGTGGTGGTCAACGATCTGCACCGTCACCCGGTGCCCTGGGCCTTCATCAAGGGCGCCACGGCGGCGTTGTCGAATAACCGGCTGATTCGAAATGACGCTGCGCTATCGGTGCGTCGGGGATTCAGTGGGCAGGATCTGCGTGCGCTGGCCAGCGCGGCCGGGGCCGGGCAGATCGACGTGCTGTGGCGCCCGCTGTTTCGCTGGCGCATGGTGCTGCGGCCACGTTCGGTCTGAGATCAGTCGTTGGCTTCTAGGGCGCGGCCGAGGTGCTTCATGCCATCGCCATCGATGATGAGCAGTTCAAAGCCCACGTCGTACAGGGCGGCGCTGCCGCGCGGCAGCTTCTTGACCCAGGCGACCCGGGTGAGCGCCGAGACCTCGGTGCCATCCGGTGGCAACAGCAGCTCAAGCTGGATGCGCTCACCGATCTCGAAGGGGTCATCCGAGAAGACCCGCAGGCCGCCAAGGCTGACATCCAGCACGGGGCGCTGCTCATCTCGGATGCGCGGGGTCTGAAAATAGATGGGGGCTTTGACTCGGGGGAATCGGCGCCGGTTCTGCATGCTCTCACTCTTGGGGGGCGGCGCGGCCGCAGACGAGGGGTGTCGGTTGAAGACGGTCAGTAGCACAGCAGTAGGTCTGGTCGGCGGTCTGCTCGCGATATTGAGCGCCTGCGCACGATCTTGCCCGGCCCCGCCAGGGCCGGCGCATCACATTACGACCGGTGAGTCGCCTACCGACCCGTTGGATTGAAGATACGTGACCGATAACACTCATAGAATTGCCGCTTTGCAGGTGCTGCCTGAGGTGACAAAGAGAGGGCAGAGATGACGATGCGAAGCGGACCCGAGCTCATTCGCGCGACCAAGCCCCACTCCGCAGAGGACCCCGCCAAAACTTGGCGGCTCTTCGCCGTGACGATTTTGGTGGGCGGGTTCTGGGTGGCCCTGGCCGCCACACCATCTTTGGGGCCCTGGCGCTGGCCCGCCGCCTTCTTGGCCGGCCTCACCAATGTGCGCGTCTTCATTTTTTACCATGACGCCCTGCACGGCGCGATCTTCCGCAAGTCCTGGTTGGGCAAGAAGATCATGCAGGTCTACGGTCTACTCATTCTCTGTCCGGCCCGAGTGTGGAAGGACTCCCACAACTATCACCACGCCAATACCTCGAAGATCGTCGGCGCGAGCATCGGCAGCTATCCCGTCTTGACGGTGCGCATGTATGAGCGCGCCACCCCGCTGCAGCGTTTGATGTATCGCGCGGTGCGCTCACCGCTGAACATGCTGCTGGGCTACTTCACGGTCTTCTTGATGGGCATGGTTGTGCGCCCGCTGATCAAGAACCCCAAGCGCAACATCTCCGCCGCCCTGTCTTTGCTGGTGCACTTCGGCATGCTGGCCGGCCTGTACTTCGCCTTCGGCTGGCAGGTGCCCTTCTTTGCGGTCTGGCTGCCCATGGCCATCGCGAGCGCGGCGGGCAGCTACCTCTTTTACGCGCAACACAACTTCCCTGAGATCTCCATCGCAGACCGTCGGGATTGGGAGTACACGGACGCGGCCCTGCACTCTTCGAGCATGATGACGGGCGGGCCCGTGATGCGATGGTTCACAGGTGAGATTGGCTTTCACCACGTGCACCACCTCAACTCTCAGATTCCCTTTTACCGGCTCGAAGAGACCATGAAGGCCGTGCCTGAGCTTCAGGCCCCCGGTGAGACCTCGTTTTCGCCCATGGACATGCTGCGCTGCCTGCGGTTGGACCTTTGGGACCCCGAGCAGGGCCGCATGGTGACCTACCGCGAGGCGCGCCGGGCTCCGACTGCGACCGCCGCAGCCTGAGTTTACAGCACTCGAAAGCCTCGAAAGCGGGTCAGCCCCTGCTTGCCCCGGGCCCGATTGAGCAGGCTCTTGGCCACCGCGTAGAACCTGAAGAAACCCAAGACGCGCAGGCGGTCCCTGCGGGACAGCGGCCCCTCGCCCAATATGATCTTGGGGTCGGGCTCGCCCGCGTCGATGAAGTCGACCTCTGCAATCTGAGTTGCCGATGCGCGTGCGCCATAGTCTCGGCGCGGCCCGAGCAGGACCGCATCAAGCGGGTCGCCATCGGGGCTGAGCGTATTGGGCACGCTGCCGTAGTTGAAGGGGCTGGGGAAGGGCGCGATGAAGTCGATGCCGCCGCTGGGGGTGCGCTTGATGAAGCTGCCGCGAGGCACCTCGATCACAACCTCGTAGCGGCGGGCATCGCTCATGGCCGGGCCGGGCAGGGCGCTCAGCTGCGGTAGGGCAGCGGGTAGCCGCCCGCCTCAATGACGGCCTCGGCCACCTTGCGCTCCAGGGGCACCACCGGCTGTGTCACGTCGATGTGCAGCCGCTTGAGCTCCATGAAGCGGGTGTACTGGTCCTCGTCCGGGAACAGCTCCACGACGATGCGCCGCGCACGCGCCATGGTGGCCTCATAGATGCTGTGGGCCGAGATGGTCGCAAAGAGCCGATGCAGCTCAGCGCGGGCTGGGCTCTCCTCGGTCTGAGCCTGCAGGGCCCGGCGCACCACCGTGTCGACGGTGTACGCGTCGATGACCATGTCCGCGAGCATCATCAGCTGCTCTTGCTCCTTTTCGAGCTCGGTCATCAGCTTCATGGCGGCGGTCGCGATGGTATAGGTCGCGGCGCGGCGCACCAGCTCTGCAAGCTGGATTTCTTGAGCCAGCGGCCCATCACCGAGCGGGGGCACGGGGGAGGCCGCGCGATGCAGGGACTCCTGGATGGTCTGGGCGACGGGCAGGATGTCCAGCTGCCCCTTCATGGCGCGCTTGAGGATGGTGCCCGGGATCAACATGCGGTTGATCTCATTGGTGCCCTCGAAGATGCGGTTGATGCGGCTGTCACGGTAGGCGCACTCGACGCCGTACTCACGGCTGTAGCCGTAGCCGCCGTGAATCTGCACCGCCTCATCGGCCACAAAATCCAGGGTCTCAGAGCCCGAGACCTTCATGATGGAGGCCTCAATGTTGTAGGCCTCAATGGCCTCGACCAGCCGCTGCATGCGGTCGGGGTCATCCTTGGCGATCTTGGACATCGCCGCGTCCACGTTGCCGGTGGTGCGATAGCTGGTGGATTCAACCTGGTAGATACGCACCGCCATGCGGGCCAGCTTTTGCTGAATGGCCCTGAAGTCCGAAAGCGGGGTTGCGAACTGCTTGCGCTCCTTGGCGTACTGGGTCGCCATGGATAGCACGTACTTGGCGCCGCCCATGACGGCGACACCGAGGCGCAGGCGGCCCATGTTCAGGATGTTGAAGGCGATCTTGTGACCCTTGCCCTCTTCACCGAGCAAGTTGCCTTTCGGAACCTTGACGTTGTCGAAGGACAGCGCGCAGGTATTGGAGCCCAGGATGCCCATCTTCGGCTCATCGCGACCGATCTCGAGACCCTCGGCGTCCGCCGGCACCAAGAAGGCGCTGAACTTCTTGCCATCGATTTTGGCGAAGACCGTGAAGACATCCGCCATCTTGGCGTTGGTGATCCACATCT
>SPJJ01012989.1_pt1 | contig 17280 bp, 9 predicted proteins | sample 3741741 | NCBI WGS metagenome assembly SPJJ01 (sample SAMN10925908, study PRJNA522277) | cold seep metagenome | isolation source: Elba SIP-enriched marine methane seep metagenome, extraction at timepoint T1 | place: Italy: coast of Elba, Mediterranean Sea | collected 2014-05 | reverse complement strand
CTTGAACCCGAGCGCCTTAACATCGTCGTCGGTGAAGAACGGATCTGAGGAGCAAAGGGATATCGCTCGGTACCCGCCATCATCCTGTTCGATGAGCAGCGAGTTCAGATCATCAAACAGCGGGTCTGGGCCCACCTCATTGACCCGCAGACACCCCGAAACGGAGGCGCACATCAGGGAGACTGTAAGCAGTCGGCCGGTCCAGCCCGGCTCAGATAGCAACCGGTTCCCTTGGCGGCAGCGATGCTGCTCACGATCGCCGCGCCACCGTGCAGGCCCTTGAGATCGAGGCGGGCCTTCTGACCGATCAAGCGCTTTGCGGTGGTGAGCGCGCGCCATTCGGCCACGATCCGGTGCCACTTGAAGTGGCGCTTCGCAGCCCCGGGTTGGGGTCTCGCCCTTCATGCTTTTGTTCATGTGCGCACCACCTTCAAGGTTTGGCTGGCGTCGAGGAATTGTGCCTCGGTGCCTGGCCGATGAGGGCCCCGCCACAGACTCCGGCGGCCACCATCGGCTTGGGAGTGAGAAGCAGTAATTCCTGCGCGTAGACGCGGTGCTCACAAGTTGCCCATCTTTGAAACTGTCCTGCACACACCTCGGGCCAGGCCGAGCGGGTACGGGTTCGAGGTGAGTGAGTATGCGATCGATCAACCTCAAAGTGAACGGTCTTCATGAGCCATCATTGGCGAGGACATCACCCGCATTCCGGTGCGAAAGCAGTCGTCTCACCAGGCCGGAGCACAATCGAATCCGCGGGCTTCTGCAGTACAGCTTGCCCAGCTCTGGTTCGCAGCCACTCAACTCCCCACGCTCATCAGGAATGCGGGGACCAGTTCGCGCAGGTGGGTCCAGGACCCATTGCACAGACTCCAGCAAGCAGCGTTCTATCCCCCGCCCCACTCGAGACCGGCCGCACCACTGCAACCTGTCAATGGTGGCAGCCGGTTTTCAGATCTCCAAACGACCCAGGCGCAAGGACCTGATGGATCGTGTCGCCAGGGGCTAGTTGTCGACTTGGATCTGGGATCAAGAAAGAACCGACTGGGAGATAGGTAGATTTGGGAGAAGGCCCCGGTGACGGCATAGTCATATCACTTGGCTTGAGTCCTCGCGCATTGTCACACAGCTCAAGCGTGTCCAAGTCGCTTACACACACGAGGAATGCACAGCGTTCGGGCGAACAGTGCACAAGACCCGCTTCCGTTCGCAGCATGACACTCCCGAGGTACCCAAACGCGGTGGCGATACCTTCCGCACTCAAAGGGACTTGTACTGCGGGACCATCACTGAAGGCCACTTCCGACGCTTCGCTACTGACATCACGAACGACAGCAGACCTCGCGGGCCCAAGCGATATCGCCCAACGGATCCCTTGCTGAAGACCCGGCTCTGAATCCTCAACTTTAAACGAGAACGCGGACCCTGTGTTATCGACCGCAATAAAACGGTCAGGTCCGAATCCGATAAGGGCGAGGGTTTCGTTGGCATGCAGCGTGGTGGTCTTGTGTGCCCAGGCCTCTACGGTCGGCGGGCTTTCTCGGACAGACGCGATGTCAAGGAACATGGTCCACGCGCCACCTTTGCCATCAGCATCGAGGACTAAAACCATGATGGTTCGAAGGTCGCTCAGCATCGCAATGTGACTCCGGGCTTCCAAAACTCCAGGACGGTCAAAGGGCAAGGCGATAGGAATGCCCTCGGAATGCCCGTCGATTTCGAGCAGGAACTCATCTTCAGCTATACCCGGTTTGAGCCAGATTGGCCCGAATGGCCCATCGATAACGTCGAATGCGTCAAACTCAAGAACCGACAACGCGAGTATCGGAGAGGAGTCCGAGGGTGACGTCGCCCTAGAGGTAATCTTGAGCCACTTGATTGGCCCCTCCATGGCGGGCTCATTGGCGGAGTCCCTAACCAACAGCCCGGCAGCTGTTGCCGCACGGATAATGGACCCCGTCTCAATCAATCCAGTGTCCACGATGAGTTCAAGATCGGGCCGGAGCACCGGAAACGCCACTTCCACCGGCGTCCTAACGACAGGGCTCACATCATCTACCCTATCTCCGTCAACGTTCAAGATCCGGGCTGGTGGTGCGATCCAGCGGGACCCCCAGATTGGGTCAGTCGCTTTTGAGAGCTCTGCCCCAACAGGTAGCCCGAGAGTATCAAGGTCTTGCCTATAGCCGCGTATCTGCGTCTTACCTGCCGCGTAGAAAGTTCCGCATTCATCGGAGGCTGTAAGGGAGACGGATGAATAGTAGGTTCCGCGATCAATGAGCAACGACTGCAGCCCATCCAGCAGTGGGTCGGTGCCCAACTCATTGAACCGCAGGCAGCCGGATAGCAGCGACACGACAAGAGCTAGCGTGAGGGCGGGTGCAAGCCCGCCCCGCACATCGACGGGCGTTCACTTGGCGGCAGCGATGTTGCTCACGACGGCGACGCCACCGCGCAGGCCCTTGAGGTCGAGGCGGACCTTCTGGCCGATGAAGCGCTTTGCGGTGGTCAGGGCCGTGGAGTTGGGGGCGATGCGGTACCACTTGAAGTGGCGCTTCGGTGCACCCGCGGGGGACGTCACGACCTCTCCCCTCGTATTCTTGGTGACGGCGGCGACGGGGAAGGATAGGCGCACCGCGCCATCATCGACCGCCTCAACCCGACCCTCAACGAAGGCATCCTTCTTGGTCGGCACCAGCTGAAGGCGCTGCTTCAGCACGGGAGCCTCGTGGACCCGCATCGGCTTGGCCCGAGAACGGCGCTCAAAGGCCTTCGCATTGTCTTTGAGCTGCTGCTGCTGCTGCTGCTTCAGCGCCTTGTCGATGGCGTCGGCTTGCGTGGCACGCGTCGGCGGCGCCTTGTCCGCCGCCGAACTCAGGACCGGCACCGCCACCATGGCCAAGGGGAGTAAAACTGTAATGATCTTCTTCATATCGATACTCCCTAGAAGAGCGGATCCACGTTGGTCCGCCACATCAAGAATCGGTTCCCGGTGGGTCTAGTGCTTTGCTTCGGCGTCGTGCCACCCGTGAGCACCATCGCGGGTGCGTCAGGCGGGGTGTAGAGGCTCATCTCACCACCAATGTCGAGCTGCGTAGTCTCCACATAGCGATCTGCGGCAGTGTCGGCGACGGTGCCACTACCGTTACCATCTGCCGTGGGGCGCGCCGTGCAATTGTCCATAATCAGAGTCGACTCAAACCCAGTGGCGGATACACACTCGGTGGCTGCGGTGGCGACCTGGTAGGTCCGGAAATACGCCGCCCCATCGAAAACCAAGGGTGCACGAAGCACCATCGACGACTCGATGAGCCAGCCATTGCGCGCCAATCCCGCGCGAGGATCAGCAACCTGTACGTTGTAGGAAACGTTCTCTAGGTGATCCAGGCCAGCATTTGCAGGAAGCGTCGCATTATCCCAGACCACACCCAGCACGTCGCCGACGCTAAGGCTCTGCCGGTTCGCAAAGTCAGCCACCGCCGGGTCCTGCAGGTTATCGAAGAACGCGGGCCGCTGCATGTTGCCGGTACCAAAGTACACACCTACCGAACGCGCCCCGGTGCAGGTTGAGCGCACCAGCTCCAGGTTCGCAAAGATCTTGCGGAAGTCCTTCGAGGCACCCGTCACCGAGGCATTGTTCGCTTGCACGTTATTTGTGTGCAGCAGACGCTTGGCGCTCCAGACCCCAGAGATATCGCGGGTGGCGCGGAAGATCTGTCCACACTCATCGCCCCAATAGATGCCCTCGGCGAGCCCACCCTCATCGAGCACCGATGGCTCCATAGAGATAGGACAGGTCATGTATGCCAACTCAGGTTGTGCGGGCTGGCCGCCGCCACCCACGGCGTCAAGGCAGACCTCACCCGCGCCCTGCAGACCTTCACAGTCAGAGGTAATGCGGAGCAGTACGCTGGTCTGCTGGCGGGTATCGCCACTGGCGGGACGAGTCGGGAACTGGCCCGCCGCGGCGTTGGCCGGTCCGTTCCACTTGTTGATGTCCACCATGTAGATCGTGGGGCGCCAAGTGCCTGAGGTTTGGCCCGGAAGCGGGGTGCGCACCAGGTTCACACGCTGCAACGAGAAGCCCGTGGTCGGACCCGAGTCCAAGCCATCCGTCTTAAAGCGAACGTGGAAGGAACTATCGTCGATCCAGGGACCGGCGATGGTCCCCGGATAGGAGCCCGTGAGTCGACCCACCTCATTCATCTGGCTGTCGAGGAAGGCGATGTAGTCGCCGGCCTGCAGGTCCAGCTTGTTGAAGACCATCTGATAGCCGATCGCTTGGTGCTGGGCATCGCTCCAAGAGAAGGGCCCGAAGAGCAGGTCATGACCGACCGCAGCGCCGGGCACAGTGGGCGGACCCGCGCTGGAGTCGAAGGGGAAGGCGATGGGGTTCCCCATCCAGCCCGGCCAGTCGTAGCACATGATCAGACCAATGCAGCCGCCGGGGTTGTTGCACGGGGTACAGGCGATGGGCGGCAACGGTGGGTTACACAGAACCGCGCCCGCGGCACCGGCCGGGCCAAGCTGAGAGAAGAAGGCGGGGCAACCGCGCACGTTGGGGGAGGCGTGGCTGTCGGTGGGCGGCTGAGGCAGACCACCGATGAGGGCACCGAAGTTGGCCGTGGGCACATCGAGCGCCCGGTCGTGGCCAGATGCGAAGACACCCACATCATAGATGGTGTTGTCGTTGTGCCGGTAACGACCCAACCACGGCGCGTTCCAAGTCTCGCGCAGGTGTTTGAAGGACGAGCTCTGGTCCGCCATCAACTCCTGGGGTGGGTTATTGGCGGCGGTGGGCACGCCGTTGAAACTGGAGACGTCCCACATGACGTAGGACTTACCGCCGCGACCCAAGCCCGCGATCAGCTTCGCGGTCTCACCGTTATCGATGTAGCCGTTTGCGTTGGCGTCGTCGTGGTACAGCCGCATGCCCCCGTCGAAGTAGAACTTGCGCAGCTCGTTGAGATTGGGCTGGTTCATCATGTCGCGCAGCTGGTGCGTCGCGACCTGGTTATTGCCCCACAGTTGCCCCGGGATGACCGCTGAGCTCTCAACGCCGGTGCGCGCGTTGAAGAAGTGCAGCATGCCGTCATTCGCCACGGATGCGAGCCAGCAGCTATCGCCACCGCCTTCGCAGTTCTGGGTGTACTTCATGAGCACGGTGTCGCCGTTAACGGAGTCGGCGATCGGCCACTTCTCCAGCGCGACCGGGGCATAGTTACCGCCAGCGCAGTCCTGAACTGCGTATGTGTAACCGTGTAGGCGATTGATGAGGGAGAAGTGCTCGCAGTCGTTGGCCGCGAAGGAGTCGGCTCGAGTCCAAGCGCCGGTACCATCGACCGGAACGTAGGCGGCCGAGCCGGGACGCCAGGTCATGATGCGACGACGCGACAGCGGGTTCGTGGGCACCGGGCTGTTCACGGAGGTCACGCCGCCGAACAGGTTGCGCCAGATCATCTGGCCGGTGCCGCCGATATCCGCGTCGGGCACGTTGGTGCTCGTCCAAATATCTACGGGGTTGGGGTTGGTGATGAGGTTACCCGCGCCATCATCCATCAAGACACAGGTTGTGTCGGTGGCGTTCGCCGGCATCATGCAGTGCTTCTTGGTGGTCCCGAACCAGGGGCCAGCGTCATTGGGCTTGAACCCTGACGAGTAGACATAGTTGCCGGAGAAGAGGCCGTCGGTCTGGATGGTCGGGGCCTGGAAGTTGACGTTGGTGCGCGCCACGATGCTCAGGATGATCTGAGTAAAGGCGTTATTGAGCTGCTGGTAGCTTACGGCCGGGTAGTACTGCCCATCGCCGTTGGTAGCGATGTTCTGCATCAACGTCTGGGAGGTGGCGGCCATCGTATTACCAAAGCCAATCGTATAGGTCCGGATGGGCTGGATGCCGGTGACGTTGGGCAGAGCGTCGACATAGGTGGTCCACGACGAGTCTGAACGCGCGATGTGACGGGCCGCCATGTCCGTGTAAGGGGTGGGGGCGGCGCCGAGGCGGTCGTCCTGGAAGGTGACGGCGGCGTTGCCCGCGCCAAGGTTCAGGGTGTGTGTGGTGTTCTCGTTGCCGTCACCGTCGGTCATCAGCACGATGAAGTTCTGCCGGCACTGCACGGAGTTGAGGTCGTTGAAGTAGTTGCTGATGTGGTTCGCCGCGTCGGCGAAGCCGCGGGCCAAGGGGGTGCCACCGCCGGGGGTGAGGCCGAGCACCGCAGCCTCCAACGAGTTGAGATTATTGAGGGTTGGGCTAAAACCGCCGCCGGCCGGGATGGAGCTGCTGCCCGAGCTGAACTCGCGCACTGCGAAGAACACGCGATTCGCCCACTGGTCGAGCACGCCGTCGTTCGGGGTCTGGCAGCCGGTCAGCACGGCCTTGAGCATGCCCATGCGATTCAGCGGGAAGGCCGGATTCCCAGACAGCCCGAGCACACGACCGTAGTAGTCGGCACAGGACGTCGGGATGGAATCCCAACTCATGGAGCCCGACGTATCGAGCACCATCTCGATCTGCGCACGGGTGTCCGCGCCTCGGAGCAGGTCCAGCTGGTCGGGGTAGGCCGCACCAACGACTTGGGTGGGCGCTCCGCTCGCGACCACAAGTAATAACGCAGTATTCAACATCCCAACCTCTCCATCTGCCCGGACGGTGACCGTAGAGGTCCGACCGAGGCAACGCCGACGGGTTGTTCTTGCAGAGATGAGGCCAACCCAAGCCTCTTAGATTCCTACCGTTCTGCTGCGCAAAGCCGTGGGCGGGTGCGCAGGATCCGGCGTGGTCGAGACGGGCTCGGTCTAGTTGACCGAAGCCCGACCGCCATAGGTCACCGTCACCACCTTGGTCACATTGCTAGACGTATTCTGGATGGAGATCGGCACATCGGCTGCATTCGGCAGAGTGCCGTTTCTCCTAAAGCGCACCTCGGCAGGTGCACCAACGAATCTATAGGGTTCGCCGCGGGGCGCGATGTCGACGATCTCGACATCGACCTCGGTGCCCCCGCCGTTCGCCAGGCGATCATTGTCGACGAAAATCGCGTACTGGGTGGGGGAGATGAAGCGAATGCCGGCCATGCGGACTCGGGTCCCGGCGGCCCAAGTGGGCACGTCCGCCTTACCGCTGCGCGCCAGAGCCTGCGCGCGCTTGAAGTTCCCGGCGAGCCGACGCGATGCGTCACGGAGGCCGTTGGCCTCGCGCGTGCTCGAGAACATCGGGATCGCAATACCAACCACGATCGCGAGGATGCCGAGCACCACCATGACCTCCAGCACGGAGAAACCCCGTCCACGCCGCCTAGGCCTTTTCACTGTGCACATCATCATCGATCCCCTCCTCGCGAGCGCCACCTCGTGACACACCGGGATAGCATGGCTCGTTTGGGGCCTCCAGATCTAGACACCCAGCCAAGAAGACACAGACAACCGCAGACAGCCTTCTTGTTGTTTGGGCCGATCGGCGACAATCTCGTGCCGTGAACTTGCCTCTCCGTGCCCTGACCTCCTTCGTACCGACCGTCGCCCTGAGCCTCGGGCTAAGCGGCTCAGCGCACGCCGGGCTCGGCTGCTTTGACGTCTGCACGGAGGATCCCAGCGGCGAGACCTGCATGGACTACGGCATGGGCTGCAACCCCAATACAAACCGTTGCATGCCTTGCTTCGATGACACCTGGTGCGCCCCAAACGGCACCTGTCAGCCGGATGGCAGCTGCGCGGGGGTCATTTGCTCCGGCGCGGACGCGGGGGCCAGCGACGCCGCCGCGATCGATACCGGCACCGCGACCACCGCAGACGCGGGTGTTGCTGCGGACGCCGCCGCACCCGATGCGGCCCCCGTCGTAGATGCCGGCAATGCGCCCGCTGATTCAGGGGTTCGGCGGGTCGAAAACCCACCCTACATCAAACCGCCCGAAGAGGGCTGCACCTGCGTAGGCAGCGCGACCCGCACTCAGGGGCCCTGGGCAATGATCGCTCTCGTTTTCGCAGGGCAGCTTGCGCGGCGTCGTCAGACGCGGCGCAGGGCCGCGATAGGGTCAACGCGTAGGTCAGCCGAGTCACGCGTGTAGCCCGCGTTGTGCATCAAAGTCTGAAGCACATGCTCAGGCTTGATCGTCTCGCCGCCCAGCTCCGGCGCGCCCGTTTGTAAATTGATGGCGAGCGGCTCCATACCCACATCGCTCGAGGCGCCGATCACGCGACCGCCCTGAATGCCAGCGCCAGCCACCACGCACGCGTTGGTGAGGGAGTGGTCCCGGCCCTCTCGGTCGTTGAGCATCGCGGTGCGAGAGAACTCCGAGAATCCGACGATCACGGTGTGGTCCAACCAACTATCCCCGGTATCTCGATAGGGAGAGCTCGACAGGTCCTCGATCAGGCGGGCGATAGTATTAAACCCTCGCTCCTGGCGTGGCCCTTGGTCCGTCGCCCACTCCTGAAAGTGGGTATCCAAGCCGCCCGCCACCTGAATCGAGACGGCGCGACTTACACCACCCTTGATCGCCTGGGCGGCCATTGCGGCCTGAGCCTCGGGCGAGCTGAGTCCGGCGGTGCCAGCCGGAATCTGGTAATGATCCCGCACCGCGGCCATGCCAGGCGCGAAGAAATCAAACAGGGAGTCGAGGCCTCCAAAGGCCATGTCTTTGGCCTTCAAGCGCCCGGCCTCCGCGGCCTGCCAAGTTCGAGAGGCCTTCGCGGAGTCGCACTGCGCCACCGTGCGCAGCAACTGGTCGAGCTGTTGGGCTTGGCCATCGGGCATGCGCGGGTCGGCGGGCTTGAGCGCGCGCACCAAATCAGGCAGGCCATTGGCCTTAAGCCCCGTCGCATAATTGGGCTGGTCGACGTTATACGTCTCCACCTGAATCGCTAGATTCGGGATGGGCTCATCTCGCCCCAGACGCGCCGCAAGTACAGTTGCGGCTGACGAGCCGCGGGCCTGCAGCCCAGAGGGCGGCTTGCCGGTGAGGAACCGACGGCGACCTGCCTCGTGGGTGAGCGTATCCATGCTCATGCCGCGGATGACGGAGATCTTATCGCCATGCGCCGACAGGTCACCGATGTGCGGACCAAAGGTCATGCCGTGGGCGCGCACCAACTGACCATCACCGCTCTGCAACAGGTCATAGGCGGGCAGGATGCGGGTGGTCCGGGAGTTTTCGTTATTGAAGCGGGCCGGGTCACGAGGGTCGAGCCCCAGCAGAATGTCCCAACCTCCGTTGAAGTACGCGAAGATATAGTACAGGTCCTTCTGCTCAGGATCGTCGGCACGAGCCAGCCGCTCAAAGGCGGTGGTGGCGCCAAAGGCTCCCAAACCCCCGCCGAGCACCAGGCTATTCTTGAGCAAACGTCGACGCGATAGTGTCTTTTTAATCATCGGTCGGTCCTCTCAGTAGGTATAGAAGTCGGGGTGAGTCATCAGCCCGACGCAAAGGGTGCGCCATACTTCGGGCTGATCGTCCGTGACGTGCTCGGCAGACTCAATCAGCCAGCGCCAAGGCTCCATCTCAGGAGACTGCGCGTCGAGTTTACGCCCATGGAAGCGAAGCAAGAGATATTGCAGATTGGCCAGCACCTTGTCGGGACTGACACCGAGTCGGTCCGTAGGTTGGGCGTGAACAAAGAAGACTCGGTCCGCGCTGGGCCGGCTGCCCTCGGCGCTCATCAAGTTCTGGCACACGGTGCGCGCCGCATCGTCCATGAACTTTTGGAACATCGCGGAGGGCTCCAGGTCCTCCTCGGTGATCTGCAGATAGTCCGGCTTACCCAGGGTCTGGGCGAGGTCGACAAATAGGTTCACCTCGCGGCCGCTGCGAACCTCGGTCCAGCCAATGCCGCCCGTAATCGCGCGAATCGAGGCATCGAGCTGGTCGAGGTCCATCCTGCGCCGCTCTCGGTACGGCGCTTCGGGCGCCGGCGTGGGCGGCTGCAGATCCACGGGCACGGCAGGGTCCACGCTGACGTCCACGGGCGCCACCGCTTCAGGGGTGGGGTTGGGACCCGTGGGGAACGCCGACTCTGCGAAACAGCCGGTCAATGTCGCGGCGGCCAAGCCGCACAGCATCATTCGATGTGTCATCAGCGAACCCTCCGGTAGACCGGGCTGGTCACAATCGCCTTCACCAAGGCCCGGTAGCTGTGACCCGAGGTCACAAATGCCCGGCCGAGGTCTTTGAGCTGGTCCTCTTCTTCGGCCATGAGCTCGCGACCAAATAGCCCCTGCATCGCCCGACGGGCGCTGCAGCGCGGGAAGCGATCGTCGACCACGGTGGTCGCGACCAGCAGCTTGGGACCTCGGTCCACGTTGCGCTCATGCTCCGGCTTCAAAAAGCCGAAGGCCCGCAACGACCCCACGTAGGGCTCCTCGAGGGAGGAGAATGTATTGGTGATGTAATGTAGCCTGCACTCCGTGCTGCACAAGCGTCCGGAGGTGCCGCACTCCCGGCAGTCTTCGCGGTGGCTAGGAAAGGCCTCCGTGTCGAGGTGGCCAGCGCCGCGCTCCGTCCAGCGGCCCCAGTGAGAGGCGGCCGGTTCGAGGAGCGTATGGCAGTACTTACAACCATCACGCTGCTGCAGGTCGGGATGCGGCGTCACATTGGGGTCGCCGGGAGGCAATCCGCCCGGCGGCGCGCTGAAGGGCTGGCACAAAAAGGCGTCATAGAAGCGGCTGGCTCGCGCTCGATTGGTCTGAAAGCGCAGCAGGAAGGCCGGCGAAGTTAAAATGCCGGCGTGATCATCGCTGAGGGGGATGGTCGACCATGTATTGGCGTCCGCGGTCCACTCCAGGTCGGGCAGCCGGTCGACGTCATAGGGGGCGGGAGTCAGGCGAACGCCCGCCGGCACCCCCGTTTGATGCTTCAAAAAGTGCACCAGGGGGCCGTTCACGTAGGCGGTATTGTCGTTGAACAGGTCTAAGTAGGAGCGATCTTCGCGAATCACGGCCGCGATGCGCTGCTCCACGTCCTGGGACATGGCCCGGTTGATGGCCTGGTACGAGCCGTAGCGACAGAGCTGAAGGTTGGGCCCGCAACCACAGCCCGGGTCATTGAAGCCGCCATTTGTCTTGCAGTCACTGCCGGACGCGGAGAACTCATTCGCCTGAGCGTCGAAGGCGCACACCTTGATCTGGGTATCGGGGGCCCAGTAGGGCGCCACCATCACATAACCTTCGCGAGAGAATCCGTCGCTACCGATCTCGACCTGGATATTTCCGCGCGCGTCATAGGTTGCGGGCACATCCCGGCAAGGCACGTCATCACCGCGATAGGTCGTGGCGGGGCGTGTGCGCCAGTACAACCCATTGGTCTGGCGAAAGCCGGTGCGGAAATTCAGTAGCTGAACGTTGTCGACGTTATTCCAAAGGAAGCCCCGGTGAATGCGCACCGCCCGTCGCACGAAGGCCTCCGAGGTGAGCATCGAATCGATCATCGCGGGCGTCACGTCATCGACGTCATCGAGCTGCGCGTACTGCTCGGGGCTCGGCACCGTGCCCATGAGATCGAGCATGAGGCTTCGGTAGTACCCATACTTATCCATCCGCGGCTGGTCGGCGCGGCAGATCAAACCTTCGTTGGGTAGCTGGGCGGAGGCGAGGCTGGGCCCCAAGAGGGCTGCGGCCAGTAGCCAGATTCCTGGTTTACAATTCATGGGCTTAGTCCCCCTCCGGATAACCGGCCGCGACCCACCCCTCGATGCGCTGCAACTCATCCGCGGTGAGCGGTTCGCTGGGCGGCAGAGGCATGTTCTCGGTGGTTACATTGTAGAGAATGGCATCGATCTGTTCCTGCCACAGGGCGGAGCTGTCCAGTCGGCGCGCGCCGCTGTCGTTACCGTGGCAGATGGCGCAGCGCCCCTCGAAGAGCGGCCGCACATCCTGAGTCCAGGTAGGCGGCGGTCCGGCGTAGCGGGAAAAACGCAGGGTGGAGGACAGCACCTGGCCGTCCTCGTAAGTAACGCTGACGCTAAGGACATGGCTGCCGTCTGCGAGGTCGGCGGGGTCGATGTTGACCTGCCATTGTGCAATCACCGCCACCTCGACGTCGTCCAAAGTGGCGACGACGCTGGTCACCATCTCGGGCTGCAGCGGATAGATCGAGACCTCGGCGGGCGCCTGCAGCAGGGCGTTGGCGGACAGGCCATCGAGCCGCACCACTCGCTGTAGGTGCCCGCGCAGCAGCCCAGCCCCCGATGACAAGACAACTTGACCGGGGGCGGTCGCGAGCATCGCGCGGGCATCCCCGAGGCCCATGACCTCCGCGAAGCCATCCGCGTTGTGGTGCCACAGCCCGGACGCGGTGTGGATCCAGGTGTCGGGGCCCTCGGCCATCACCTGTGTGGCCTCCAAAGCGAAGTCATGGGGGCGCCAATCGCCCGCCGACCCGCGGCTCCACACATGCCCCTGCCCATTCACTATCCATAAGGTCCCCGCATCATCGGCGGCAAGCGAGCGAACGTCCGAAACGGCCGCCTGAGGGTGCGCCTTGGGGCCCGCGCCGTCATCGACCAGGCCATACAGCTGCCCCTGACAGGCCGCCCACACCGCCTCAATGCCGGAGATCTTGGGGCCATAGGCGAGCCGGCAGCCCGCCGTGGGCAGGGCCCCGGGGCGCAGACGCTGCAGCTGCCCCTGAGACCAGGAGGCCAGCCCCGAGGTACCCGCGATCCACAGCTCACGGTGGCCAAGGCGGCTGATCGGCAGCAAGTCTGCCGGTTGCAGGTCCGTGAGGGCGTCGCTGAGCGGGGATCGGTCCAAGCCACCCTCATGCAGAGCATAAAATCCGTCTGAAGCGGCGACGAGCAGGCCCTGCTCCCAGCGGCCTACGCCTACGATCTGACCGTCGGTCGGGCTCAGGGCGGACGTGGTGGCGGTCTCAATGCGCAAGATCTGGTCCGGGTAGGCGGCCAAGATCCCATCGTTGGGCAGCGCGCCGACCCAATACGGCGCTGAATCCGCCAATCGCTCGGTGACCAGGCGAATGGGCGCACGGATGGTGTCGGGCCCAAGGCCAGCATCCGGCGGGACTGGAATCGGCTCGATCCCGCCTCCGCAGGCTCCCAGGACCCAAGACGTGGCCAGCGCCAGCCCGCTTCGCAGGTTTTTTGTGCTCACAGCGTTCAAACGAGGGCCCAAGTTATAGCACCATGTGACTCGGGTCGGATCGTTCGGCCCAAAACATCATGGCTGACTACGCTCTCGCCCGCCTCGCCGGGTGCACCACAGCGCTCGCGCTGCTCGCCTGCTCGGGATCGGAGACGCCTCCGATCACACTCGACTCCGGCACCCCGGACTCCGGCGTACCTGCGGTCGACAGCGGGCAGCCTCCGATCGACGCGGGATCTGCGGACGGCGGGCAGCCGCTCGTGGCCTGCGATCCCGTACTGACGGTCGCCCGCAGCCAAGCCGCGGTGCTGCCTCTGGATCTGTTCACAGTGGTCGCCGAGGGTGGCACCGGACAGTACCGCTTCGAACTTGAGAGCAACGGGTCCGGCGCCATCATCAATGCGCTGAGCGGCGCCTATCTGTCGGGGGACGTCGAGGACAGCGAGGATGTCGTCAAGGTGACGGACCTGGGCTGTCTGGGTGAGACGCGCGCCACCTTGCGGGTGGTGCGTGGGCTGGAGCTGCGTCCTTCGGAGGTCGTCGCGCCGCCCAGCACCTCATGGCAATTTGATACGCTCGGCGGCTCCGGCGAGTTCTCGTTTGCAATGACGCTTGCGGGCTCCGGCGGTACGATCTCGACCTCTGGCTTGTATAACGCGGGCGCCGCGGACGGCGAGGACCGCATCGAGGTGACCGACCTTCAGACAGGCCAAGTCGCCGAGGCCTCGGTGCAGGTCGTAAGCGGCAGTCAAATGTCGGCCAGCCCCGCCATGGTCTTTGTCGGCGTGGACCAGCAATTTACGTTGCAGTTCAACGGCGGCAGCGGCTTCGTCGAAATCGTTGAGCCCGTGACGGCCTTTGAGCTTCGTGACGGCCGCATCCTGCACGGGGCAAGCAACGGGCGAGAGGTCGTCACGCTGAGGGACATCTACACCCAGCAGACCGCGCCCCTGGTTGTGGACGTGCGCGGCGCCCAGGGCTTTGTGCCCACACGCTTCGGCGACGGGCTGTTTCACTCGCGGGTGCTGACCCCGGGCGACATCAACGGAGATGGACGTCCGGACGCCATCCTCGCGCACCCGGAGGCGGACGTCGGTGCGGTCAACTCCGGCGCCGTCTACGTATACGCCGGCGAAGGCGCGGCGCTGGCGGCGGCCCCGGCCCAGGTGCTGCCCGGCGGAGATCGGCGAGACGCGCTGGGCCGCGGTGTGGCCACGGGCGACTTCAACAAGGATGGCCTGCTGGACATCGCGATCGGCGCACCCAGCACGGACGCGGCGGGCACCGACGTGGGCGTGGTGCGCATCCACCACGGCGTCACGGGCGGCTTCTTTGACCCGGAGCCCGCCCAGGTGCTGACCGGCCGCTTCGGCGGCGACCTCTTTGGCTGGTCCCTGACCACCTGCGACTTCAACGACGACGGCTTTTTGGACATCGCGGTGGGCGCCTACAACGCCGAGGACCGCGATCGCACCCCGGTGCGCTCCAACCAGGGGGGCGTGCTCGTCTACCACGGGCATGACTCTGGCTTTCCCAGCACAGCGAGCCGCGCGCTTTGGGGCGACACCCCCGACGGCAGCGGCGGCTGGCAGGGCATCGCTAACATGCACCACGGGGTCTCATTGGCGGCCGGCGACATCGATGGAGACGGGGTCTGCGACCTTGCCGCGGGCACCCACGAGTACGACCTACCCGGCAATACCAATACCGGGCTCGTCTACGTCTACAAGGGCGTGGCCCAAGACATGGGTGTGCCAGGTGGGTTGCAAACGCGGCCCGTGCTGGGCTGGACGAGTCAGGACCCCGTCGATGTGGGCGGACAATTGGGCCGCAACCTGGCCGTCGGTGACCTCGATGGCGATGGGCGGGCCGAGGTGGTCATCTCGCACCACGCCTTCGACTTTGGCAGCGGCGATGCACACGGCGCGGTGCGCGTCTTCCGAGGCGCACCCTTTGGTGACGTCATCAGCGCGATGGCGCCGGTGGCACCCGCCGACTTTGAGGTCGTGCACGATGGCAGCGGAGACCAGGTGGGCTTCATGCCGGTGCTCGCGGACGGCAACGGCGACGGTCAACTTGACTTGCTAATTGGCAACATCGCGGACGAGGTTACGGGCGGCCGCGGCGACGCGGGCACCATTCGTCTGTACGCTGGGGTGCCGGGCGCGCTACCGGATCCATCAGCACCGACCCGCGTCGTGGCCGGCGCCAACTCCTCAGACCGCCTCGGGTCCGCCTTTGGTGTGCTCGGCGACCTGGACGGGGATGGCGCACCCGAGATGCTGGGCTTTGCCCACTACGCGGATCGCTTCGGCCCCGAGGTCGGCGAGCCCTTGCTCATCTACGGCGATGATATGAGCACCACCCTGCCCCTCGACATGGACGGCGAGGCGGCCGGCATGCGCTTTGGTTGGGCGGGGGACATCGTCGGAGACGTGAACGGCGACGGCCTGGAGGACCTCGTGATCGGGGCTCCCGAGAGCGCGGTGCAGGGCATGGGCCGGCTCGCAGGTGAGGCCTATCTGTACCTGGGCACCAACCAGGGCTTCGGCCCACGACCGGACCTCGTCGTGAGCGGCATGCGCCGACACAGCGCCTTCGACCGCTTCGGCATGGGGGTCAGCGCGGCCGGTGACTTCGACGGGGACGGTATCGCGGACTTCGCGGTGGTCTCCCGCTTCGAAGACCAACCCAATAACCCGGGCGCGGACTATGTGCTCGAAGGCAGCTGCCAGGGCAGCCGCAATGACGTCGGCGCGGTGTACATCTTCCGGGGCAGTAGCAATGGCCTGCCCAGCGTGGACCCGGCCTTCATCTTCTATGGGCTCACCGTCGGAGATGGCCTCAGGGATGTGCAGGGCGGCTTCGACTATAACGGCGATGGCCGTCACGACTTCATTGTGGGCAGCCAAGACCTTGACCGCACAGGGGTCTTCAATATGGGGGGCTTTGCGATGGTCGCAGGCCGTCCTGCAGATGCTCAGGGCCGCACAATCATGATCTGCGCGCCGGACTTTTCCTTCGAAGGGCGACTGGGCAACGACCAGCTGGGCCACCAGGTCGCCGCGATCGGTGACGTGGACGGCGACGGCTGCGACGAGGTCGCCGCCGGTGCGCCCTTTGAGGACCCGACCCGAAGCAATGAGGGCACGGTGCGGGTGATCTTCGGTTGGGGCGGCGCAGGCTGTCCTGCGAATCCCCAGATGGTGGTCCTGCGCTCAGGCGTAGCCAATGCCCAAGCGGGGCGCGCGGTGCGCGGCGGCGGAGATGTCGACGGCGACGGCGTGCCCGACCTGGCGGTGGGCCTGCCCGGCTTCGCTCAGGACGGCAACACGGTGGGGGCTGCGGCTGTAGTCTACGGCGCTTACATCGCCAGCCTGCCGAAAGAGCCGGCCCAGGATGCCAACGCCCCCCAGAATTACGCGTTGATGTTCGACGCCAGCCGCCCCAACGCCGCCGTCGTCGGACGCACGCCGGGCGGGGAGTTCGGACGCGGTGTGGGCCTGCTGACGCTGGGCGCGCCGGTCGGCACCGTCTTGGTGGCGGGCAGCCCCTCGGGGGATCTGTCGGGCACGACGCGCTCCGGCGCGGCCCAGGCCTTCCTCTGGTCCGCCTCCGACGGGCTGGTAGGCAGCGCCTTTCTGGGTTTTGGCGGCGAAACCACGCGCAGCGGCGGCCGCTTGGGTGAGCTGGTGCGCTCCGGCCAGCTCAACGGGCGACCGATGCTGCTGCTCGGTGGTTACGACGGCACCAGCTATGGGCTGGACGGCGGCTCGGTCTACGTCTTCGACGCCACGCTGCCCTGAGCCCCTGGTCACGTGGCGCCCATGGCGGTACGACGGCCAAATGACGACCGGTGGCGACCACATCGCAGATGCTCTGGTGAAGTATGGGGTGCAGTTCATCTACACCCTGTGTGGCGGGCACATCTCGCCCATCCTGACCCAGTCCAAGGCCCGCGGAATTCGAATCATCGATGTCCGTGACGAGAAGAACGCGGTCTTCGCGGCGGACGCTACGGCTCGACTCACCGGCACCCCAGGCGTCGCCGCCGTCACCGCCGGCCCCGGCGTCACGAATAAGCTGACTGCGCTCAAGAACGCCAAGCTGGCGCAGTCCCCCTTGGTGCTGCTGGGCGGCGCCGCGGCCACCATGCTGCGCGGGCGCGGGTCGCTGCAGGACATTGACCAGAT
>SPJJ01023979.1_pt1 | contig 17288 bp, 12 predicted proteins | sample 3741741 | NCBI WGS metagenome assembly SPJJ01 (sample SAMN10925908, study PRJNA522277) | cold seep metagenome | isolation source: Elba SIP-enriched marine methane seep metagenome, extraction at timepoint T1 | place: Italy: coast of Elba, Mediterranean Sea | collected 2014-05 | reverse complement strand
CGTGCCGTCGGGCTTCGTGCCGTCGGGCTTCGTGCCGTCGGGCTTCGTGCCGTCGGGCTTCGTGCCGTCGGGCTTCGTGCCCTTTGTGGTGTCCGGCTTGACCACTGGCTTGGTCGGCTTGGCACGTTTGCGCTTGGGTTCATCCTTTTTGCGCATGTTGAACCACCAATGCGCGAAGCCCGCACCAAGCAGTACGAGGATGAAGAACACGATCAAGCCAGTGCTAGTCTTGCGCGGTTTCCGTTCGACTTCTTCGGCCGCGGCTACGCCTTCATCGGGTTTGTCCTTGTCCGCAGGCAGCTCCACAGGAACGGCGGTGGGCGCGGCGTCGCGGGCACTGGACAGCGACGGAACCTCGGGCTTGGGCGGATCGATCACAGGTGCCGGAGGCTCGGGAATCGCGGGCTCGGGGGCGGGTTTCACCGCGACCGATGTCGGCTGCTCGTCCGCCTCCATTTCAGCCAACAGATCGGCGGGCACATCCACCGCCTGCATTACCTTGGACTGGCGCACGGCCTCTTTGAGCTCGTCGGTCCCCACCGAAAGGTGAGCGCTGAGATCGACCGACACGTCTTCGTCGTCGTACTCGACCTGTGGGGGCGGCAGATGCGTAGGCTCGTCGTCGTCCTCGGTCAGGCTCTGGTTGGTCACCGGGCGCAGGGTTGCCGCGGGCTCTTGCACCGGCAAGTCCGTCGGCGGCGGCGCCAGGTTGCCGAGCTCGATGTCTTCGCCATCAACAGTCAACGGCGCGGTGGACTGGGTCGGTGCCCGTTCGTCGACGCCAGTACCGTCGTCCATCAGCCCCTCGAATGACTCCTCGGTGGCGGGGGCCTGCTGGGATGTGTACGAATACGAGGTATCGGCGGATAGGGGCGCGACTTCGATTTCCGCCGACGCGATGTGCGGAGCCGGCGGTTCGTCCGGTGCGTTTTCGGCACCGGCGAAGCCCAACTCGACGTCGGCGGCCTTGGGCGGAGCGGGGCGAGGTTGGGTCAGCGGCGACTCGCCGGGCATACCCAGCTCGAAATCGTCGGCTTTGGGCGGCGTGGGCTGAGGAGTCGGAATGCGAGACGTACCGGACATGCCGAGCTCGACACCGGCGCCTGGAGCCTTCGCCGCTGGCGCTGGTGTTTCGACCCGTGGCGCGCTCGGCGCGACTGGAGTCGGAGCAGGGGTAGGCCGGTCGTGAATCGATGCGACCGGGGCCGCCGCGTCGACGACCTCAATACCCGCGCCGTCACCCAGGTATCCCAAGTCACCCAGGGTGGTAATCACCGATTGCAGCTCGGCTGGCGTCGTCGCCAGACCCAACTCAGCGCTGGCCCAGCTCACTAGGCCACCCACGTCCTTGCGACCATCCATCGCGCAGGCGATCGAATACTCGAAGTCGTAGAAACGAAACGTCTTACCCGAGTCCGGGTCCGTGACGTCGACAAAAACTTTGCCGTCGTCGAATACCGGTTGGGCGACTAGGTCGGTGCGAAACAGAGGTTGGTCAACGTTCATGCTGGGCTCGCCATGTTCCTGGCGAGGACCGCGTTCGGCTAACCGCCTCGCTTGAGCTCTGTGAGTACCAGCTTGGCCACGGCTTTGAGGGTATCGAATACACCCTGGCCGGTCGTGGCGATCGCTTCGAAGCTGATCACGTTGGTTGGGTTCAGCGCCTCTTGAAGCTCTGCGAGTGGTGCAGCGTTTGGCAGGTCCCGCTTGTTGTACTGAATGACGTAAGGAATCTTGTCTAAATCGTACCCCTGCTCGATCAGGTTTTCACGTAAGTTCTCCAGGGACTCGATGTTGGCTTCCATGCGCTCGATTTGCGAGTCGGCACAGAACACAACACCATCAACGCCCTTGAGGATCAACTTTCGGGAAGCGTCGTAAAACACCTGGCCGGGTACCGTGTACAGGTGGAAGCGGGTGCGGAAGCCGCGGATCTCGCCCAAAGACAGGGGCAAGAAGTCGAAGAACAACGTGCGCTCGGTCTCCGTCGCCAACGAGATCATCTTCCCTTTCGCGTCGGGATTGGTCTTGTTGTAGATGTACTGCAGGTTCGTCGTTTTGCCGCACAGACCAGGTCCGTAGTAGACGATCTTGCAGTTGATCTCACGCGAGGAGTAGTTGATGAAGCTCATGCGGGCCCGTTAGTCGTTGAACAGGTTGTCGATGTCGTCGTCCGTGATTTCGGAGAACACAGACGGCTGCGAACCGGCCTCGCTCTTCTTGACGAGCTCGTCCAGGATTTTCGTGAGCTCGGCGGCCGCCTTGCGTACCCGCAGGCGCACGAGCCCCAACGACGACCGTTCGTCGAAGAGCACGAGCAAAATCACCCGTCCACCGACAATCGAGATATGAACGTTAACGCGCTCGCCCTCGTGGAATTGACCTGCAAATTCCTTCTCTGCGAGAAGGTTCGCAATTCCACCGGTGGCGGCAACGTTACCGGCCGTTAATGAAGACAGTGACGTGACATCGAGCTGCTCTATCTCGCCGGCTTCGGCGATAGATTGGCCATTTTTGTCGATGACAAGTACTGCTTTTGCGTTTGAGTCACGGTGAAGAAGCTCGCATACAGCAGTGATCTGCTGCAGCTCCTCTTCATACATGACCAGCTGGTTTCCCATCGGCCGAAGGCTCCTTGGAGGTCCCCACCCACCAGCGAATGCATGGGCAAATCGCTACTCAACTAGGCGCTCACGGTAGCAGTTGCCTGTATTTCTTTCAACCTTTCCGGGCGTCTATAACGCTTGCCCGAAAAGGAGTCAGATTCGGCCTAAACCTACATGGGGGTGCGGGCGCCCATTGCCCGTGCAATCGTCGCTTGGTCCGAATACTCCAGTTCGCCGCCAACGGGAATACCACTGGCAATTCGGCTCACCTTGATACCGAGAGGTTTGAGCAGCCGGGCCACATACATGGCCGTCGCCTCCCCCTCGACATTGGCGCTGGTAGCGACAATGACTTCCTCGACGTCCTCGCTCGGCTGAAGCCGTTTGACCAACTCGGTGATCCGCAAGTCGTCTGGGCCGATGCCATCGAGGGGTGACAGCAGGCCGTGAAGGATGTGATAGCGCCCGCGATAATGGCCGCCGCGATCGATCGCGACCACATCGGCTGGCGTCGCAACTACGCATATCGACTTGGAGTCTCGGGTGTGATCGCCACACATCGTGCAGGGATCGTCCTCCGTAATGTTCTGACACACGGAGCACAGGCGCACTTTATCCACAACCTCGAGCAGGGTCTCGGCCAGCTCTCGGGCGTGGCCCTTGGGACCGTTGATCAGGTGAAACGCTAGCCGGGTGGCGGTCTTCTCACCGATGCCTGGAAGGCGGGCCAGATGTTGAACGAGACGTTTGATCGGATCGGCCATCGCCGACACCTACACTCAGAACAGGTTGGGCATCCCGGGGATGTTGAGCCCGCCGGTCAGCTTGCCCATTTCATCCTTGGTCATCTCTCGGATCTTGACGATGGCCTGATTGACCGCCGCGACGATCAGATCCTGGAGCATCTCCGGATCTGCTGGATCGATGACGTTCTTATCTACGGCGATCGAAATCAGCTCGTACTTGCCGTTAACGGTGGCGGTGACCATGCCACCTCCAGAAGAGGCTTCGCACGTCTTGCGCTCCAGCTCTTCCTGAACCCGCGCGACGTCGCCTTGCAGACGCTTGGCCATTTCCATGATGCCGCCCAAATCGGGCATTTTTTGATCAGACATCGGTCTTTATCTCCTGGATGGAGGCGCCGAACGTCTCCAACACGACTTTGGTGAGCGGATGGGAGCGGGCCTCATTCTCGCGATCGGCCCGATCGGCGGATCGCTTCTCCTCATCCCGTTCGACAGCGGATTTCATTGTGGCCACTTCATCTGCGGAGACCAGCTCCACAGTGAACTTGATAGCGCGGCCGTAAAGCTCCGCCAAGATCGCTTTCATGGCCGAGACATTGTCGGGCTTGGTGGCGCTATCCACCTGAAAGGAATCCTGAGAGAAGCACACCTGAATGTCGTCGCCCTGCCAGGAGCGCAGCTTCGCCTCCTGGTAGATCCGTACCAAATTGAGCTTTTTGCGCTTCTCGAGGGCGGTGATCACCCGGTCCCACTCGACCAGTGGATCCCCTTTGGGGCCGGTCGGCGACACTTCGCGCCCCGGCGAGCTCGGTGCAGGGGCCGGCGAAGCAGCCGGCGTTTGGGGCTCGGGGCTCGGTGGCGTCGGCGCCGCGACGGCGGCCGGAACCGTCTTTGCCGCCGGCGTGGCCACCGGTACGGGGGCGGCCGGCGAAGGTGGCGTGGCAGCAGGTGCTGCATGGCGTGCAGGTGCCGCGGCTTCACGTGGAGGAGCTGCGGGCTGACGGGTGGCGGCCGGAGCCGGGCGAGCCGGAGCAGAAGCCGCCGCGGCGGGCGCTGGCCGCGGCCGACGTGGAGCCACCCGGGCACCGCCTGCCTTGAGTCGTTGCTCGAGCTCGGTCAAACGCTCGACCAGATCGCCCAGCGGCACGATGGGTTCGAGGGCGGCAACGTCGATCAGCGCGAGGTCGAGGACCAGACGCGGTTGCTGGGTTTCTCCCAGGTCGTCACACGCGCGCATCATGCGATCGAACATTTGGGTGATGCGCAAGCGGTCGATGCCCTTGGCGCGAGCGCTCAAGTCGGCGTGCTCTTCCGCCGACCCCTGCACCAACCCCGCGGCGTCCGGGGCCACCTGCAGTACGGCCAGGTCGCGCAGGTAGCGCACGATCGCTCGAGCGATCTGTACTTCGTCAACACCGCGGCCAACCGCCGAGTCCACCGACTGCAACGCTACTGCGGCGTCGCCGTTGGCCAGAGCGTCGACCAGTGTTTGGGTCAAGGAGCGATCCGCGACGCCCAACACTTCGGCGACGTTTGCCTCACCGATCTCGGTCGCCCCTACGTAGGAGATCACCTGATCGGACAAAGACAACGCGTCGCGTACCGAGCCACCCGCTTCGCGAACGATGAGCTCGATGGCCCGCGGATCGACATCGAGCTTCTCGGCGCTGAAGATGTTCACCAGGTGCTTGGACAGGTGCACGCTGGGTACGAGCTTGAAGTCGTAGCGTTGGCACCTGGACAGAATCGTGATCGGCAGCTTGTGCGGCTCGGTCGTAGCCAGCACGAAGGTCACGTGAGGCGGCGGCTCTTCGAGAGTCTTGAGCAGCGCGTTGAACGCCTCGGTAGTCAACATGTGGACTTCGTCGATGACGTAGACCTTCTTGCGCAACACTGCCGGCTGGTACCGAACCGCATCGTTGAGCTCGCGGATCGAATCGATGCCGCGATTGGACGCGCCGTCCATCTCGAAGTAGTCGACTGCCGTGCCGTCGGCGATCGTCGTGCACGCCGAACAGGTTCCGCACGGTTCGGCGGTGGGTCCGTTTTCGCAGTTGAGGGCCTTGCCCAGAATGCGCGCGAGGGTGGTTTTGCCAACACCTCGCGGACCGCAAAACAAGAACGCGTGATGCACGCGATCGGCCGCGAACGCGTTGGCCAACGTGCGCGTGACGTGCGCTTGACCGACGACTTCGGAGAACGTCTGCGGGCGATATTTGCGAGCGAGAACGAGGTAAGCCATCGGTGCACCGTTCGAAAAAAAGAACCAGGCCGGCGGGCTGCCGGCCTGGCACTATAGCCGCTGTCTGCGACTGAGAAAAGGTGGCCCCAAGCACCCGCTCGGTTCGCTACCGTTGCTCCCTTCCGGGCCTGGCGGGGTTCACTAACGTTGCGTCACTCGGGACCATAAAAACGAACTATGTGTGGCGGAGAGGGCGGGATTCGAACCCGCGGTACCTTGCGATACACACGATTTCCAGTCGTGCACCTTCGGCCTCTCGGTCACCTCTCCTGTTGTTGCATCGCTGCGCGGTTCGACCCGGGAGTTCAGGCAAAGCCTGAACGGTCTCGGCTCCGCTCTTATGTTGCACCGCTTTGCGGTCGGCCAGGGAGTTCAGGCAAAGCCCGAACGGCCTCGGCTCCGCTCTACTAGCGGAGAGGGGGGGATTCGAACCCCCGGTAGCTTGCACTACACCTGATTTCGAATCAGGCACCTTCGACCTCTCGGACACCTCTCCTGGTATTGAGACGTCACGACTGGCGGCTTTTGCGCAACGCCTCGAAGAAGCTCGTTAGCAGAAGGCCGCACTGTTCGCCCAACACTCCCGCGGTTACTTCCATGCGGTGGTTGAGACGCGTATCGGTTGCCAGCTCGTACAGTGAATGAACCGCTCCCGCTTTCGGGTTCTTGCAGCCGTACACCAACCGGGTCACCCGTGCGTTGACCAATGCACCTGCGCACATCGGGCACGGTTCCTGGGTGACATAGAGTGTCCCTTCGATACGCCAGTTGCCAATCGCCTGGCTGGCCGCCCGCAGCGCGAGTATTTCCGCGTGCGCGGTCGGGTCACCGCTGGACTGGCGCTGGTTGTAACCGCTGGCGACGACCTCGTCGTCGCGCACGATCACCGCACCAACGGGGACGTCGCCGTTCGAGCCGGCAATATTCGCCTGGTCGATCGCCAGGTTCATGTAGTGCTCGTCGTTCATCGCGGTGGGCTGTTGCTCAGCGGATCCAGGAGGATTCGAACCTCCAACCCCCGGTTCCGTAGACCGGTGCTCTATCCAATTGAGCCATGGATCCAGATGATTTGTTTGTGTGTTTCGCTCCGTTCGCGCATGGAAACTACGCGGCGGAGAGGGAGGGATTCGAACCCTCGGAGCAGGTATACCCCACTCGCCGGTTTAGCAAACCGGTACCTTCGGCCTCTCGGTCACCTCTCCAGTACGTCACAACGTCCGTTCTCGTTCTCGCTATTCAGTTGTCAATGTGCTTGGCAGAATCAGCGGAGGAGGAGGGATTCGAACCCCCGGTAGCTTGCACTACGGCGGTTTTCAAGACCGCTGCCTTCGACCACTCGGCCACTCCTCCGATATTGCCGGAGGCGAATAGATTGGGGAGTATAGGTATTCGAAGGGACTTGTAAAGGCCACGACTTCGAATTCCTGATCAGATCCGCAACCTTATCGATCTCTACGCAATGCGATCGACCCCGCCCATGTAGGGCCGCAGCGCATCCGGAATCACCACGCTACCGTCGGACTGTTGGTACTGCTCGAGCAACGCAACGATCGTCCGGCCCACGGCCAACGCGGAGCCATTCAACGTGTGCACGGCCCGGGGTTTCTCGCCCTGGGCCGGCCGGTAACGAATCTTGGCCCTGCGCGCCTGGAAGTTCTCGAAATTCGAGCAGCTGGAGATCTCCCGATAGGCGCCAGCCCCTGGCAGCCATACCTCTAGATCATAGGTCTTGGCGGAAGCGAAGCCCAGATCCCCCGTGGCCAGCGTAACCACTTGATAATGCAGTTCCAGTCGCTGCAACACCCGCTCGGCGTCTTGACGCAGGCCCTCGAGCTCATCATAGCTGGTCGCCGGGTCCACGAGCTTGACGAGCTCGACCTTGTCGAACTGGTGCTGGCGGATCAGACCACGCGTATCCTTGCCGTAACTACCTGCTTCTGCACGGAAACACGGCGCATAGGCGCAGTATCTGATGGGCAACTGATCGGCGGTGAGGATCTGCTCCCGATGCAGGTTGGTGACCTGAACTTCCGCGGTGGGCGACAGGAACATCTCGTCCTCGCCGGCCGTCTTGAATAGATCGTCCTCGAACTTCGGCAGCTGCCCGGTGCCGACCAGGGCGTGACGGCGAATCAGCGCCGGCGGCCAGACCTCCGTGTAGCCATGCTCTACGTGGAGGTCGACCATAAAATTGATCAACGCCCGGTTGAGCCGCGAGCCGTGGGCGCGCAGCACGGTGAACCGAGCACCGGAGATGCGCGTGCCCGCTTCAAAGTCGAGAATGCCCAGGCTCTCGCCGATATCCCAGTGATTCTTCGGCTCGAAGTCGATGGTGGCGCGCTCCCCCCACTTGGAGTGGAATGCGTTGCTGTCCTCGCCGCCGTCCGGGACCGACTCGTGAGGGGCGTTGGGGATCGACAATTGCTGCAGCGACGATGCTTCCTCGACCTGCTTGAGCTCGGCTTCGCTCTTCTTGATCGTTTGGGACAGCTCGCGCAGCTTGTCGCGCTCTGCCGCAAACTCCTCCGACTTCTTGTCGGCTTTGGCCATGCGCTTGGTGGCGGCGTTGCGCTCGGCGCGCAGGCTGTCCAAATCGCCCTGGAGCTGCTTGCGTCGCTCGTTGCTCTCGCGAAACTCAGCGACCAGAGCCGCGACCGTTTCGCCGCGACGACCGGCGCCGTCCAGTTTGTCGGTATCGATCATTTTGCCTACTTGTACTAATGATAAAGGTCAGTTACAGGCCGTGGCCCGAGGACAAAAGGTACATGCGCTTAACTCCCCCCGCAAGCAGCGGGTCCAGAGTATTGTGACGATAGCTCTCGCACAGCGTCTCCACAGCGGCGCACTCACCGCAGCGGCCGTGCACAACCCACCAGCCGATCCCGATCTTGCCCTCGTCGAGCGTTTCCAGGCGGGAGAGCGCCGCGCATTCGACGAGTTGGTCCGCCGCTATCAGCGACCTCTGTATTACCTGGCGCTGCGCTACCTGAAGAACGAGGCCGATGCCAAAGACGTCACCCAGCGCGCGTTCGTTCGGGTGTTCAAATCCCTGGGCAAATTTCGCCGGGCGGCGAGCTTCCGCACCTGGGCGTACCGAATCACCATCAACCTGTGCCTCAACCACATTCGCGACAACCGCCGCGAGCATGTGTCCGAGCTCCCCGAAGACGCGCTCACCACCGAGGCCGAAGCGGAACATCAGGTGATCCACAACCAACGCGCCACCCTCGTCCACAACGCGATCTCATCGCTGCCACCCAAGCAGCGCATCGTACTCGAGCTGCGCGTATACGACGATCTGAGCTTCAAAGAAGTCGCCGAGCTCGCCAACTGCAGTGAGAACGCGGCCAAAGTAAACTTCCACCACGCGGTCAAGCGACTGCGCGCCATGTTGTCCGGCGTCGAGTCCGAGGAGGAAGGCACATGAGCCAGCACGACGACCCTCTGCTGTCCGAGATCAAACAACTACAACGGGAACACCGACGCGCCCATGAACCCAACTGGGATGCCATGGCGGCGGCGATCAGCGCCGAGTGTGATGCCGTTGAACACCAGCGGCAAACCTCGTGGATCACCCGCCTGTTTTCGTGGCGACCGCTCTACTACGGAGCCGCAGCCGTGGCCGTAATGGCGCTGGTGCTAGTTGGCGTGTCGTCCCAAATGGCCCGCGGCTCGTTGAATACGGCGGATCTGTCCATCACACTGCCGGCGCCGAAACACGACGTTCCGCCCGCAACCCCGACCACGCCGCTGCTGCGCACCGCCGAGCTGAGCGAGCTCGACGACGCGGAGCTCGACCGGCTGTCCGATGGGCTGCGGTCTGTGTTCGAAGCGGAAGATGCAGACTGGCTCGGCGGCGCCGACAGCGCGAGCGCCGACCTGATCGCACCGGACGACTCGGTGCTGCCCGAGCCCAACTACGAACAATTCGTCGACGACCTCACCGAGGACCAACTCGATGCGGTCGACAGCTTCCTCGATAGCGTCAAGACCGGCTAACCGGCCCAAGCAAGGAACGCTCAAATGAAACAGCTACTCGTCATTCCGTCGGTTCTTCTGGCACTCGCATGCTCGAGCCCGGCACGGGCACAAGGGCCACAATCACCCACACCGCCACCATCGGCCATGGGACCGCGGGTGGCTCAGGCGCCCGGTGCTACCCCGGCCAATATGGGCAAACGCAAGCGCATTGAAAAGCGCATCCGCGCCCTGCGGGTATGGCGACTCACCGAGGCGCTCAACCTCGACGAGAAGACCGCAACCCGGTTGTTTCCCATCCTGCACCGCTTCGATCGCCAGTTCTCGAAGCTGATGCGAGCCAACGCGAAAGATCGCCGGGGCCTCCGCCCGTTGATGCGAGCCACCGGTACCGACGCGCAGATCAAGGCCGCGATCAACCGCATGCTCAAACGCCAGGCCCAAATGTGGACCCTGACCAAGCAGCGCTTTGCCGCCATGCGCAAAGTGCTGTCGGCCAAACAGTCTGCCAAGCTGCTCATTGTCCTGCCCCAGATCGATCGTCAGATTCGAGGCGAGATCCGCAAGGCTATGCGCAAGCATCGTCGACAGCGGCGACAGCGCATGCGTCGGCGCATGCAGCGACGACGTGGTGGCGGCGCATATCAGGACCCATTCTAGGCCCGCCCCCTCCCGTATCGAGATTCGTGCTCATTCTGTTCTAAGCCGCCCATCCGTTTGAAAGTGCGAGGCTAACGGCCTACACTTACGTTGGTCATGGTTAAGGTGACCTGCGACAGGTGCGGCGCTCTGTACGAGCTAGACGACGCCAGCGTCCCTCCCTCTGGGAAGGTCATGAAGTGTCTGGGTTGTGGGAACGCGATTACGGTGATGCCCGGGGGGGCAGGAGCTAAGCCTCCACCTCTGCCCCGCGCAAAAACACCCCCTCCGATTCCAAAGACGACGAAGGCAGGTCTTGGCGGGCAGAAGATCGCACCGCCGAAGAGCACGGTGGCCGGACTCGGGCCTGGCAAGGAAGCCTTCGTCGGCGGCGGCACCGACCTGGCCGACCTGCCCGCGCCCAAACGCCAGTCGGCTCTTGCCGGGGCCGACCCAGGAATCAAAGCCCAGCCCGAGAAGCGTGCAAGCCTGCTCGAGCAAGCCGGCGTATCCGATCTGCCCGCACCCGTATCCAGTGGCGCGCGCGACATCATTGATCTGCCTGCCCCTGTGGGGGCCTCGGCCCGCGGCGTGGCTGACTTGCCCGCACCGGTCGGCGCCTCCAGGAATGTGGGGCTAACCGATCTGCCTGCACCAGTCGGCCCAGGCGGCGGACCGGGTATCACCGACTTGCCCGCTCCGGTTGGCAGCTCCAAGTCTTCTCTGGGCGGTCTACCCGATTCGATCGACTTGCCCGCACCGGTGGGACCGTCTGGCGGCAACGACGATTTCTCCGATCTGCTCGCACCGGTCGACCGCAGTCGCGGACCTAGCGATGACGATCTACTCGCGCCCATTGGTGGCGGCGGACCTGGTGTTAGCGATCTACTCGCGCCCAAAAGCGCCGGTCCCGCGGATGTTAGTGACCTGCTCGCACCCAAAGGTGCCGCCGGACCCGGCGTTAGTGACCTGCTCGCACCCAAAGGCGCCGTCGGACCCGGCGTTAGTGACCTGCTCGCACCCAAAGGCGCAGTCGGACCCGGCATCAGCGATCTACCTGCCCCCAAAGGCGGTGGACCCGGCATCAGCGATCTACCCGCCCCCAAAGGCGGTGGTCTAAAGGATCCGTTCTCCAACCTGCCGGCGCCAAAGGGCGCCAAAGCAACCATGCCGCTGGGCCAGGGCCTGGACAATCTCCCAGCACCAAAGGCCGGCGGTGCCTCCAGCAATCTGCCGGCGCCAAAGGGGTTCTTCGACGACATCCCCGCGCCAGGAGATCTCGGCGGTGAGCACAAGCCCCCGGCAGGTGGCGGCTTCTTCGACGACATTCCGGCTCCGGCGGATGGCGGCTCCGACTTGCTAGCACCAAAAGCGGGCGGCCTGGATTTCAGCAGCCCGCTCGATCTCGGCCCGCCGCAACCACACGCAAAATCGGCAACCCTCGCCGCTGGCCTGCAGAACCCGTCAGGCTCCCTGGACTTGGACGATTTGGACCTGGCGCCACCGAGCTCTGCCGGCATGTCGATTCCACCATTAGACCTGGGCGCTGCAAAACCCGCGGCTCCGGCGGGGGGACTGGATCTTGGCGCGGCGCCCATGGCGGGACCGTTGGATCTCGATGGCGGCTCCGGCCACAACGAGAGCGCGGCCATGCCCCTCGAACTAGGCTCGGCGACTCCAGAGCCGGGCGGCACCGGCTTCGGCGAAGTCGACCTGCCCAGCCCATCATCGGTGGTTACGTTCTCGACCGACGACAAGCCCGCGGCTCCGCGAGCCACCGCGTCGCCACTGTCGTTTGGTGCCGAGCCGGCGGGCAACCTCGAGCTCGATGCCGAGCCCATCGCGCGCAAGCAAACCACCGCCGCCGACTTGCTCGATGACGACGCGGCCATTGTCGATGGCAAGCCCAAGAAGAAGTCGGGCAAGGCCGGCAAGCGGCAGAAGAAAGAGAAGCAGAAGTTCCAGCTCACCAAGACCCACGCGATGATCGGCGTCGGAATCCTCGTGCTAGGTATCGCCGGTGCCGGCGGCTTCATGTTCTATCAGAAGCAGCAGGAGAAGGCGAAGAAGGCCAAAGAGGTCAATCAGCTCCTCGACCGCGCGACCCGTCAACTCATCGTCGATGACCCCAACCACTGGACTTCCGGCGAGAGCACGGCCAAACGCGCCCTGCGCATGGACAAAGGCAACTCGCGCGCGATGGGCATCGCCGCCCAGGCGCGGTTTGCCGCCTACCTCGACCGCGGCACCGGAGCCGACTTCGCGGCGTTGAGCCGAGCCAAGCAACTCATCACCAAGCTCGAAGACAAGAACGCGCGCGGCGACGACGTGGCCAAAGCAGACGCACTCAAAGCGCTGGTAGACGAGCCGCCCAACGCCAAGTACGCGTTGACCAAACTCCAGCCGCAACAGGCCAAGCGCGGCGACAAAGGTGCGCTGTTCCTCTACCTCGGCTGGGCGCACTCGGCCGCGGGAGATCACAAAGCCGCGGTTGTTGCGTTCCAAAAGTCGATCGCCCAGAACCGCAACAAGACGTCCGCGACCTATTGGATGGGACGCTCTCAACTGGCTCTTGGCGACGCGAAGGCCGCGCGCGAATCCTTCAACAAGGTTCGCGAGCGCGACAAAAACCACATTGGTGCGCTCCTCGGCACCTACCAACTGGATAGCCTGTCGCTCGACGACCGGATGAAACGCTACGACGGTCTACTCAAGCGCAAGGACATCAAGAACGCAGACCTGCGAGTGCGCTCATTGGCCAACTCCCTCATCGGCGACCTCAAGCTGGAGAGCGGCGGTATCGAGGAGGCCAAACGCCGCTACGACGCCGCCCTAAAACTCGATGGGCGCAACCTCAACGCAAAGATCGGCAAGGCGAAGGCCGCGTTCAGGCTCAACCGCCTGGACGAAGCGCGCAAGACCCTCGACAGCTTGCTCAAGCGCAGCCCCAAACACATCGAAGGCACGTTCGTGCTCGCGCGGGTATCCATCGCTGAAGGTAAGCTCGAAGAGGCTCAGACCCGCATCGACACGGTGATCAAGCGCAATCCGCCGATTCAGAACGCGAGCATCATGCTGCGCGCACACCTGATTCAAGGCGACATTCACCAGACCGCAGCAAAGCAAGAGAAGAATCCGCGCCGGATCGCTCGGCTGCTGGACAGCGCGATCTCGTCGTACACCGCGGCGAAGAAATTAGTCGGCACGTCGGGCAACATCCGACCCAACGTGGCGCTCACCATCGTGCTCACCAGCCACCCCGACCCGAAAAAGCGCGCTCTGGCCGAGCGGGAACTGGCGCCGATCAAGCAAAAGGCGTCGCAGACACCGTCGGTCGCCGCAAAGCTGGGCCTGGCCTACCTCAACGCCAAACAGGCCAAAGACGCCGAGACCTGGTTCCGCACGGCACTGAGTCTCACCGACAACATCGAGACCCGGTTCCAGCTGGGAGTCGCCCTGCGCAACCAGCGCAAGTTCACCGAGGCCATTCGCCAGATCGACGCGGCGTTCAGTAAGAACGAAAACCGCGAGGACATCGGTCTCGAGCTGGCGATTCTGTACGAGACCCTGGCTCAGGATTCCCGCGCCAAGCACGAAGTGCAACCGGCGGTGGATGCCGAGCGCAAGGCCCAGGCGCTCTATCAGCGTTTGCTCCGCGCAGCCAAACCGTCGCTCAACGTGCGCGCGCGGGCCGGCCGGTTCTACGCCCGCCTGGCCAACCTGGACATCGAACAAAAAGACCCGGCGCAGATCAAGCTGTCCAAAGATCTCCGCCTGGAGGCCGAGAAACAGGGCCAGATCATCAACGCCGAGAAGAAGGATCACCCGGCCGGGCACTTCTTGCTCGGTGAAGGCTTCTACGCCCGTGGGGACTTCGATCGAGCCAAGTCCCTGTACCAGAAAGCTGCTCAGACCGAGGCCGACCCGCAGTACCTGGAGGGCCTGGGTCGCGCCTACGAGAACATCAACCCACCGGCCTACGACAAGGCCCGCGCGTTCTACGTCGATGCCGCCAAGGCTGCGCCCAACTACCTGCCACCGAGGTACGGCGTGATTCGCGTGCGCATGAAGAACCAGAGTTTCCGCCTGGCGCTGCAAGAGCTCGACCTGCTCGACAAGCTGCGCCCGCGGGATCCATGGGTATGGCGCCAAATGGGCCAGGCCCACCTGTCGCTGCAAAAGTTCGCCAAGGCCATTGCGGCGTTCAGCCTCGCGGTCGCATACGGCGATCGAGACCCGGAAACCAGTTACCGATTGGGCCGCGCCTACTTTGACGACGACAGGGTCAAAGACTCCGCGCGGGCGCTCAAGCGCGCGGTCGCGCTCATCGAAGTCGACCGCAAGGCCGCGCATGATCGCGGGCGCTCCTATACGGAGCCCAGGTGGACCATCGAGCTGTTCAAGCTGTTGGGGCATGCCCATCGTATCCGCGGCGAGCGCCGTGAAGCGATCAAGGCCTGGCGCCAGTATCTGGCGCGCAATCCCACCAACGGTGCCGAAGCGCGAGATATCAAGAAGCTTCTCAAGCGCTTGGGCGCGTACTAGCCCGCGGCCAAGCTTCGGCGCCCAACGTCGCCGCAGCCGGTGCTCACGTTTCTACGCCGCAGGCCGCGTGAGCTGTGGTCACGAGCTGATCCGCCACGGATGATCCCTGTATAGTCCGCTGATGCTTCGCTCGCTACGCAACCGGTTCAAACGCGCTGGCGCGATCGCCGACGGCGCGGCCTTCGCCACCGATGTGCTCAACCGCTCGGGCTTCCTCGGAGCGCTCAGCCCCGGGGGCATCTACAAGTTCGCCCGCGCGGCGCGAGGCCTCAAGCCGGGCCCCCACCTGGGCCTGCTGCTGCACGCGATCAACAAGCCGGAAAAGGTCGGCTTGATCGAAGGCACGACGCGCATGCGCTTCGGCGAGATGAACGAGCAGATCAATCAGTTCTCCCACGCGCTGGTATCGGTGGGAGTGCAACCCGGCGATCGCATCGCCATCATGCTGCCCAACAGCCGCGAGTACGTGATCGCCCAACAGGCTCTGCTGCGCCTCGGCGTCACCGCCGTCCAGGTGGGCTATCGCCTCAAAGCACCGGAGATCGCCTACATCCTCGAGAACTCGCAGCCGACCGCTGTTCTGGTCCACCGCAATTACCTGGAGACCATGGACAAAGCCCGCAAACAGGCCGGCGGGCCCGACTCGTCCGCGGTGATCGTTTGCCGAGCCAAGCAGGGCGAGCGGCTACCCAGCGGTCAGCGCTACGAGGATCTGGTGTCCAGCTTCAACGGTTCGCGCATGCCGGACAAAGCCGACTCGGACGAAGCCGGCGTCATCGTTTACACCTCCGGCACCACCGGAAAACCCAAGGGCGCCAACCGCTCGATGAAGTCCACGGGGCTCGATGCCGTCGGTGACTTCGTGTCCAAGGTGGGCATGAGCCACGACGACCGCCATCTGGTGGTGTGCCCGCTGTATCACAGCGCCGCCCCCGCGTTCGTCGCGATGATGTACTCCCTGGGCGCCACGGTGGTCGTGAACGATCACTTCAAAGCGGACAAGGTCCTCGAGCTCATCGAGCGCGAGCGGATTACCTGTGCGTTCATGGTTCCGACCATGCTGCGCCGCATGGCCGATCTGGACGAGGCCACCCGACGTAAGTACGACACGTCGTCGCTGCGCTGGATCATGAGCGGCGCCGCGCCCCTGCCCACGGAGACCGCCAAACGTTTCCAGGCGTCGTTCGGGCATATCCTCTACAACTTCTACGGCTCCACCGAGACCGGACTGGTCACCCTCGCCGAGCCCGAAGACCCCGTGTCCAAACCGGGAACCGTCGGTCGTCTACTCCGCGGCGACGAGGTACGCCTGCTGGACGAACACGGCGACGAAGTCCCCGTTGGCGAAGTCGGCGAGCTGTACTGCCGCAACAGCATGATCATCTCGGGCTACCACCGCAACAAAGAGGCCACGGACAAGTCTCTGCGGGACGGGTTCTTCTCGGTCGGCGACCTGGCTCGCTGCGACGCCGACGGCTACTACTACATGGCGTCGCGAAAGCACGACATGGTGATCTCCGGAGGCGTGAACATCTATCCCCGAGAGATCGAAGAGTACCTACACAATCACCCGGATATCGTCGAAGCCGCAGTGATCGGGGTTCCCGACGACGAATGGGGAGAATCACTCAAAGCGTTCGTGGTTTGCCGGTCCGGCGCCACGTTGAGCCTCGAGCAGATCGCCTCGTTCTGCAAGGAAGGCCTTGCCAACTACAAGCAGCCGCGTCATGTAGAGTTCATGACCGAGCTCCCGCGCAACCCCACCGGCAAGGTCCTCAAACGCGAGCTGCGCCAGCGCTCGTGATTCGCGCGGGATTCGTCGCCGCCGTCAGCGCCAGCGTACTGCTGGCAAGCGCCGCACCAGCGCGCGCAGGAGTCGAGGACTATCTGGCCAGTTGGCTCGACGCCAAGCCGGCACTGGTCGTACGGGTCGACCTCGATCAACTCGGCGCCGGTGCACGTCTGTACGCGAAGACCGGACGCGATGCGGCGCGCACCGTGATGTTCGGTGTCGGAGCGATCAAAGGTGTGCTCGGTTTCGACCCGATGACCCCGGCGGGCTGGAAGCTCGGTGGCTTCGATCACAAGGCCCCCATCATGATCGCCCTGGGCTCCCTCGATCACACTCAGATCGTCGCCTCGTCTCGAGGCGTGAGAAAGCCGGTGTTCTGGCGCAACCGCGCGGTGCTGCGGGTGACTGCCCCGGGCAAAGTGCGCGCACTGGTCAGCAAACTTACCGGCGTCGTCCCCGGCATGCTGCGGGTCAAGCGGTCCAATCTTCTGGCGATCAGCGGCCTGGTTGGCGGCGACGCCAGGTCCAGACGCCGACTATTGCGCGACCTGCAATCGGTGGGCACCCTGGCGGTCACCAAACTCGGTGGCGGCGTCGTGTTCGTGCGCCAACAGCGCGACGTCCTGGTCATCGATCAACTGTCACCCTTTCACTTCCGCACCATCAAGTGGACGCGGGATCGCGCGGTAGTACTGGGACGACTGGGGCTGCCTAGAAATCAGGGATTCAAGCCGACCCTG
>SPJJ01019534.1_pt1 | contig 17406 bp, 15 predicted proteins | sample 3741741 | NCBI WGS metagenome assembly SPJJ01 (sample SAMN10925908, study PRJNA522277) | cold seep metagenome | isolation source: Elba SIP-enriched marine methane seep metagenome, extraction at timepoint T1 | place: Italy: coast of Elba, Mediterranean Sea | collected 2014-05 | reverse complement strand
CGGTCGGTTGGGCACCATCGCCTGACCGGCCGCTGTCGTTTTCGGTCGAGGTCCCCCGAAACTCCGCCGCGGTTGGGGGACTCCGCGGGAACCATCGCAATCACGCCTGGCTGTATTAGGGCGTCACACGAGTCACAGCGACCCGGCGAGATTGAGCGTCACGCCGATATCGATCGTAAACGCGATCCCGGTGAACAAATCGATGCGCAGTGTCGGACCGCAGTACAAGCGGTTCATCACGATGTGACTCCTGATCGCTGCTCCGGGTAGGAATCGAATCGCGTCGTCGCCGGCGAGGTAGACGTACGCCTCAGCGTCCAACATCAGCCCCAGCTTCTCGCCAAGTGAACCGACCCGGGTCCATGTTATGCCAGCGGCGCTACCGTTTACGTCCCGAACCTCCATGCCATCCTCTTTGCGCTTGCCATTGATGACCTGGCGGTAGATGAGCGACCACGTACGCGTATCCAAGACCCATCCGGCCGGGATGACCGTATCGGGGGCGGCGACGGTCCGGATGTTCCCCGCATAGTCCTTCTTGGGCTTGTACATGACCCAGCCGTTGCCGAGATGGACCTTCTCTGAGACGACGCCAACACCGCCCTTGATCGTGATGTCCCCGTGTCGACCGACCTTGCGTCGACTCCAACGACCGATCCGGGCACTCACCGTATAGCTGGTGTAGTTGTCGGCCGACGCCCGCGGTGTGTACATCGCTCCGCTCAGCCGAAGCATCCACTTGCCCCAGGTGTTGGTGAACCGGCCTTGGAACGTGGCGCCGAACCCACCACCGCTCGTCAGGTTCTGCGGCGCGAGACCGACCGCTCCGCCAACCTCAATGCTCGAAGCCAATAGCTGCGCGCTCGCCGGCGCGCTCACACACAGCACGAACACACCGATGACGACGCTTCCCCCGAATCGCCTCATGTGCCTATGTTAGCCGCCCCGGGTGCCGGCCCGATAGCGCCTAGGTGCCTTTGATTTTGGAAAAGGCGTAGGCAGCACAGAGCGCCGTTTCACTCAGATGGAAGGGCCAAAGTGCCTGCCTGGTCTGGGGCGACTAGCGTCAGTGCGGGCGAGCCTCTTTTGTTTTCGCAAACATCAGAGCGTCCTGCCGTCGAAACCATCTCGGATTAGTCCGCGTAGGACTTCTACCTGGTCCACGGAGGATTGACCTGTGATTCGAATAGATGTGGGCGGCGCGAGAGGACCATAGAACTCGACGCAGCCCGCATTGACCTGGCCATAAGTCTGAAAGAGTGAACCATCTGCCAGATTCATGACGAGATACTCGTAGAAGACTGCTCGGTGTTGCGACGCCAGCGTGCGAGGTCAGCTGGCGGCGTGCGCGTGGCGCCCTTGGCTTCGAGTAGCCGACGGAATTCGTTGCGGTATTTGTTGGGCGGCTTTTAGAGGAGCAACGTCAGGACTGTGCGCTGGCCCTGGTCTCGAAGGTTGATCAGCGCTGTGAACTAAAGAAGCACCTTGGCGACGCGCAGATGCGGAGCCTTGCCTTTGCAAGGCGTTCCGCGATCCCCTGGACTCGTAGTTGGTCAAATGTCAACGCGCCGGCGCCGCGCAATAGGCTGACCAGCTCTGTGTTGCCCTTCTTTCGTGCTGCCTGAAGGGCCCGCGACAGGTGTCCGCGGTCTTTGGGGTCTGGAAGGGGCGGCGGTGGCGGCCGGGTGGGCTGTGCGGGCTACCGAACCGCCGCCTGCGGATTCCCGGCGAACGCGGCGATCTGGACCAGTGGCGCCGCTGCGCTCGCCCTGACGGCACGATTCATCTGCGCTGACTGGCTCGTTGGTCCGGGGGGTGGTTCACCAACCCAGCCTCTTGGTCCAGGTTCTTCGACGAATGAACAGCCAGTTATCGTCGGCGTGGCACGGCACGCGTCTTGCTCTTCTGAGGCGTTGATCAGCCCGTACCGGGCAGAAAGGAAGACCATGAAGAAGACGAAGAAGATCAAGTTCGTGCGCATCGACGACAAGAAGATTCGGGCGAAGCTGCTGAGGCGGTTCACCCCCGCGGAGCTCGACCGCGTCCGCGGCGGCATCAATGGCGCAATTTGCACCTGGCCCCACTACTGCTCGGGATGATCTCCGGTGCCGAACTAGTCGCGGAGCACCTCAGCGCTCCGCTGCGCGTGTACTTTGACAAGAAGCTCGCTTCTGTCGCGGAGCGCGAACGCTGGATACGCATCGAGGAGATGCTCAAGTTCATCGTGTTGATGCCCCACCAGCGAGGACCGATCCCCGTGATTGGTGAAATCGATGACGTGTGGCACTGGTTCATCCTCCAGACGGAGCAGTATGCCGAGTTCTGCGACAAGCTCGGTCACGGGTTCATCCAGCACAGTTCAAACGACTATCCCAACCCGGATGCGCCCACCCCGACGCTGGAGGACGAGCTGCAATGGCTCGTGTCATACGTTGCCAACTACGGACCCTTCGACGTCGAGCGTGCCCGCTACTGGCGGGTTGCGGCCTGTCTCATGAGCGTTCAAGGCTGGAACATCGACGAGCTCAACGACTTCGTCGCGGACTTGCTCGTCGACGAAGCAGCCTAGTCTCCGCGTTCCGGCCGATCGTACAACCAGGGCCAACACGACACCTTCGTCACCAGGCCAATTATCCCGTTGCAAACGATACGGCCGGTTGAGCATCACAACGTGCCGACGGCCATTGGGACGAGGACGCGCTTCCATGTCACCGGTCGGGGCAACTGCGAATCTCTGTGCTCAAGCTCTCATGGGGCGGGCCGGGTGATGAGCCGATCCGAAGCCAGACGAACGATCAGCGCCAGCAGTCTCAATGCTCAGATGAGAGGTGTGTGGTTCGATCCAACTCCCCGGCACGCTAGCTTCCCAAGCTGGACGTCGACGGTTCGAATCCGTTATCCCGCTCTAACAACACGGCCAGAGGTTGTTCTGCCTACGCTCGAATGCATCGCGAGGGGAATAGCGTCGCACTATATACGCCTTGTGGAACAAGGCGACGTAACGCGGCCCTGCCGGGGTAGAACTGTCGTGTTATTACGTAAGCATGCGTTGGCTGCCGTGGGTGATGTGGAGTGTGGTCCTCGTCGGGTGTGGGGGGAGCAACAAGCCCGTCCACCCACCCAGCAACCAGGTTGCCCAGGCAGCCGTCGACGAGGCGGTCCAGATGTTCGTCGACGTCGGCAGCGTCGTGATCGCTGCGCAGCGAGATTGCGATGTCATGGCGAGCAAGGTCGGGGCGTGGCTCGATCGTAACGCTCGCCGGCGCAAGCGAATCAACAGCGTGCTCGCGCGGATACAGGCCGAGCCGATGAAGCGACGCTATCGGGACGGCCTGAACGCGCGCCTCGATGTGGTGATGGGGATGAAGGTGGGCCTCGAGGACTGCCAGGCCCACGCGGGGTTCAGGGCGGTGTGGCGGAGGCTAGAACGATGAAAACTGTTCTCGTAGGAATCATCGCCCTCGTCCTGTGGATCCCCCGGGTGCACGCTCAATCGGCCCCGCCGCCGTCGCCGCTGGCGCGCGCGCTTCATCTGTACGACAAGGGCGACTACTTCTCTGCGAGCCTCGCGTTCAAGCAGGTCGTCGATAGGAACGCGAAGGGAACCGCGAACCGCGAGCGCGCCGAGTACTTCCTGGGCAAGACCATGTTCAAGCTCGGGCTGTACGCAGTGTCCCTGGCCTACTTCGATCGTATCGTGGAGGCAGGTTCGTCTCACCGTCATCATCGCGGGACGCTCAAGTGGCTCACTGCCCTGGCCAGGGTGCTGCCCGAGACGTCCGGCGTCGTGGACAAGATCGGCAAGTACCCAGCGTCCGCTGCGTCGTTGTCGGCCAACAAGGATGTGCGGGACCAGCTCGTGTTTCTGATGGGGCGATTCGCGTATACCCGGGGTAAGTTCGCCGACGCGATCGGCTTGTTTGGGAAGGTTGGCCGCAAGAGCCCGTGGTTCCTGCGCGCGAAGTTTTTCGAGGGGGCCGCCAACGTCCGCATGTTCAAGGCCCGTCCCGCGCTGGCGGCCTTCAAGGACCTGCTCGCGGTGGCCCGTAAGAAACCGACGTACTTCTCGCGCAGAGAACTGCAGCGCTTCGAGCGTTTGGCGATCACGCAGATCGCCCGGCTGTTCTACTCGACCCAACAGGTCGACCTGGCGCTCAAGTACTATTCGATGTTGCCGCGACGATCATCGAGCTGGGCTTCCTCGCGATTCGAGGCGGCGTGGGCTCATTTCTTGAAGGGGCAGTACTCCAACGCACTGGCGTTTAGCCATGCCCATATGGCGGCGGTGGCCAGGCCCGAGTTCACGTATGAGCCGGTCGTCTTCGAGGCGGTCATCTTCTACAAGAAGTGTCAGTACAAGCGGGCGCTGGCAGCGGTCGCGAAACTCAAGCGTCGCTATCAGCCGATGCGCAAGCGAATCAAAACGCTGCTGGACAAGTACACCGACAACTCGGATTTCTACAAGTACGTGAGGGCGGCGACGGCAGGGAGCCGATCACCAGTCGAGCGATTGGTCGTTGCGCTCATCGCCGAGGAGCGCACACAGCGTTTGTTCTATTGGGTGAACGAGATCGACAAGGAGCTCGGCATCCTGTCCCGGGCCGACAAGGCCTGGCAGAACAGCGCGCTCGGCTCGGATATCTTGCAGGAGCTGACGTTGCACCAGGCGTTGGCCAGGAACGATGCGGGCAAGATCGCCCGTGAGCGCGTTCGTCGTTGGTATCGCTCCGCGCGCGAATACAGCAAGGACACCCTGAAGGTCCGCTACGTATCGCTGGAGGCCATGGAACAACCGCCGCGCCCACGTCGCTCGATCGAGCATCTCGACGTGCCCGTCGTTATCCCCGGCACTCACGCGATGTGGAACATTTCCGGCGGGTTCGGTAAGGGCCCGAGGAATGACTACCGCTTCCGCATTCGATCGCGGTGCAAGATGACGAAAGCGCCGCCGGTCAAGCCGCCGCCGGCCAAGCGGAAACCGCCGAAGGTCAAGTCATACGACGAGTGGGCCAACGACGAGATCGACGGAGAGCTCGAGAACCCGGACGGACTGGGGTTTCGCAGGCGTTGGTATCCGTACCGGAACAGCCTGATCCGCGTGCGCACTCACTTCATCCCGCCAATCCTGAAGGCCGCCGAGAACCTGTGAGCCGACGCCTAGTCTCGCGATAGCGCCGTCGCCAACGCGGGTGGCGACGTCCGGGTTGCGGGTGACGACGGTCAACCGGTCTCCGTCGGCGATGACCGAGCGCGGTGCGGACAGCTCCAGCTCGTCAGCTCGTGGGGCTCCTCAACCAGGTGCTCAACAATCGCCAGATGTTGGCCTGCGTTGCGGCAACCGGTCGGTGAACATCAAGCTCCACGTGTTCCGCACGCCGAGGTCGAACCGGCGCCAGCAAGTGGCAGGTCGGCACGAGGACCTTGACTGTGCGCTGACTCCGCGCGAGCGACCAAGAGTTGGCGAAGTTCGTCTGCGGCGGCCAGCCGCTGACCAACCCCACACTGAGGGGGGGCCGGCCTCCGGTGTTCTGCGGCCGCTGAAAAATCGGGCCCACTTGGGCCATGGTTTGTCGTTAGGTCGCCGGTTACCTCAGTGATGTCTTAGCCAGGTCCGCCCGGCTGGCTCGGTCGTCGGGCGCGGGCTACGCTGGTTCAGTCGCGGCGGTGGCGCTGGCGGAACGCGTCGGTCCGGCTTGGGCGAGTACCACCTGGTGTACGTCGCGGCGCATGCCTAGGGCGAACGCTACCTCGGCGACCAGGAACAGCGGCCCGACCAAAAGGCCGCGAAGGTCGTCGACGAATGCCGGCTTGGCTCCCTCGTAGAAGTGGCCGACGAACTGAATCGCCCAGCCGAGGACGAAGCCACCGACGCCGACCGCGAGCCATGTGGCGGTAGACATCGACGCGACTGCGGCGCCGAACACCACCGAACCGAGCAGGATGGAACTCATCACCGCAGCAAAGCGCGCGTCGAGCATCCAGTAGAAGATCGCCGCGCCAAGGGAGACGAGGATGGCCGGCGATGCGGGGAGCCCGGCGACTTCTATGGACGGGCGAGACAACAGGGTTGCGGTGGCCACGACGATCATCGGGATGCCGATGAAGTGGGTCGCGATGTTGCGACGGTCGCGGTGGAAACGGGCGTAGTTGGTTAGTTGTTCGATCAGCGTCATCGGGTCTACCTCTTTGCCGTACAATGGCGCGGTGAGCTGTTCGACACTGTCGGGTACCCGTCAGTTGCCGGATTCCGCGCCATGGCTACGAAGAACCCAAATGATTTCGAATCACTACTCGAGACCGGGCGGTGGTTCGATGGCCTGCCCAGGCAACTTCGCCAAGCGCTTCTGGACAACGGACAGGTACGCAGCTTCACCAGCGAATCGCGTCTGTTCTCTCGCGGTGATCCGACCGACGGCATCTATGCGGTGCTGGACGGCGCCATCGCGGTGTCCGGGAGCAGCGCCGCCGGCAAACAAGCGTTGCTGATCATCACCGAGCCGCCGTCGTGGTTCGGCGAGATCGGCGTGTTCGATGAACGACCGCGCAGCCATGATGCCGTTGCGGTCAGCGACACCACCGTGCTGCACATCAGCCAGGAGCGCATCCACGAGTTGCTCGCCAGCGAGCCACGGTGGTGGCGAGAGCTCGCGCGGCTGATGGCTAACAAACTGCGCCTGGCGTTCGCGGCCATGGAAGAGAATGCTCTTTTGCCAGCCGCCACCCGCCTCGCGAGCCGCTTGGTCACGATCGCCGAGCGATACGGGGAATGGCGCGGAATGACGAGCCGGGTCGTCGACGTTCGCCAGGAACAGCTGGCCCAGATGCTGTCGATCTCCCGTCAGACCGCCAATCAGGTGCTCAAGCAACTCGAGAGCGAAGGCCTAATCAAGGTCAGCTACGCGTCGGTGGAGATCGTCGACCTGCAAGGTCTGCGCGCGCGCAGTGGGCTCGAGTGAACGAGCGGTAGGCGCGGAGTGAACCCAGAACATCGTGGTGCGCAAGGGCCCGAGTAGCCCGTGATCCTCGCCGCTCAGAGCGCTAGATACACGCGCGCGTCGAAGGTGGTTTCGCTCCCCATCTGGCCGACGGCCCATTCAATACCCATGAGCCGGGTCGAGTAGCCGAGCGCTGCGTCGAAGCCGCTGCCGATGTCCGTGATGTGTCCCCCACGCAAACGGAGGCGGATGCGCGCGCGATCGGATCGGCGCCCCCAATAGTTCGTGTGCCGGGTGACATCGAGGAAGCCAAACCCGCCCAGCTTGTTCGCCGAGTCTGCCCCGTCGAAATCGCTGTTGAGCAGGAATCCGTCGCCGCCCACGGTCACGGTCCATCGGCGCACCTGACCGCCGGCGCGATTCGCGCTGGCTTTGATTACGTATCCAAACGTCGGCTCTAGTTGAAACGCCAATGCGCTGGCCGATGTCATCTGGGTGTTGTCGCTGGCGCTCGCACCACCGACGCGCACGCGGCCGCCATAGGCGAATCGGCGGTGCCGGTAGCGAACGTGCTCGATGAACACGCCCGCGGTGCCAAACGTGCCGAAGTGGCTCCCCGAGAAGCCTATGTTCAACAACGACATATGTGGTGCAAATCCCTCCCGCCGGCGCGCCTGTTCCTCGCGAGTCCAGGTGTCGGGCTCATACCGAGTTTTGGTCCCGGCGCGCGTCACTGGACGCGGGGGTGATGGCGGTAGTTTGGGCACCAGGGCGAGTAGCTTGCGGTCGACGACTCGCATCCGCCTGCACCCGTCCCGGACCTGTAGGTCGCATGCCCACCGATGGTACGTGCTTGCTCGGCGCAGCGTGCTCCGACTCGCCGAGCGCTCGAGCAGGCGACCCAGCTCGTAGCAACCGCGGCCGCTTCCGCCTTCACAGGCTTGGCGAAAGTGGCGTTTGGCTCTGGTCAGGTTGCCGCGGCTGCGCGCGGTGTGTGCGATCTGCATGCAGGCGATGGCGCTGCCGCGCCGGCAGGCGTTCGTGGAGGACGCCACGTAGGAGCGTTGGCCATCGGCCTGTCGCGGGCCCCAGAGGAACCACACACACGCGGTGACGGCGATGACCTGGCGGTAGCGGAGTGGGGGCATCTAGCGCTTCCTCCGTTTTTTCTTGTAGTCGTCGCTCCTCGGGTCGATCGTCGAGCACTTCTTCACGAACGTTTCTTTCTTGAATTTCCCGTTGAGCCACCGCGTCCGGTAGTAGGGAACTCGACGCCCGCCACCAAGGTGACACTCTTCCATCTTCCACGGTGTTGTTTTTCCCTGGCGTGGTTTGCGCCGAGGGCGTCGTCGCGTGTGGGGATATCGCGTGCGCGGCTTCGTGCGCGGATATCGGGTGCGCGGCTTTGGTCTGCGCGTTCGCGGCGGTCGACGATAGCCGGTGTTCGTGCGCGGTCGCGTGTAGCCTCCTGCCGGGCGTGTGCGTCGATGATAGGGCCGATATCGTGCCGGCCGTCTTCTCTCCACCGGGCGGCGGTGCTGTTGTCGCGCGATCCGGCGCAATTGGTTGCGCACCCGCTGACAGTTATTCTTCGTCTCTTTGAGGTCGCGGCGGTCGACACCGTTGATGATCGGGTAGCGGAAGGAGACGAAGCCGTTGGCGATGCCACCGCAGTAGTGACTCCGCCATACCCAGTTTCCTTTGCGGTCCCGGTCGTTGTCGCCGCCGCTGTGGTCGTTGCGACGCTTCAGCAACGCGGCGTACCGGTTCTCGGCGTCATCCAAGATCTGCCACACGGCATAGTCAAAGCTGAAGCCGAGCGCAGCTTTGCGCCGAGCCTGTTCCATTACCATCGTTCGGGTCAGATTCGGGGGCAGCGTCCGCCCGGCGAACTCCTGCCGGACCATGTCTTGCTCCGAGCGTTCGCGTTGCCGCTGCACCACGAGGCGCTTGTTGCCGCTGTACGCGTCATACACCTTGCCGGCACGCTGCTCCACGAGCTGGCCCAACGTCTCTCCGTTGGGCCCAATTGGGATGTTGGCCCCGAGCTGGCCCGCCAACGATCCGAGATCGTATGCGGTCTTTAGTTGCCCCCATACTGGGATGACGCGCTCGAGGAGCTTGTCCTTCGCCTCGTCCAGCGCGAGCTCTCGGACCTTGCGCAAGTCGCCGGAAGCAATGGCGTCGCGCAGCTCCTTTAGCGTCTGGTATGTGCCAAACGCGCCAACCCCCTTGAGGACACCTTTCCCCAACAGGGATCCTGTCTGTTTGCCCAGGTCGGTGGTACGACGCGCCACGTCCGCGGTGCGCTTCTTGGTTTCCTTCAGGAACCCCGGACCGTCGTCGACCGGCTGGTTGACGTTCTCGGAGAAACGGGGGCGCCTTGCCTTCAGTGGGCTGGGACGGGGTGCCGGCTTGGTGTGCCGCGTGTCGGCGGGTTTGCGGCCGTGATACTCGTCGTTGGCTGCGATCGACTCCTTGAGCCGAACCTCGGAGTCGATGAGTCGCCGTTTCATCGACCTGGCCGTATCACGGGCGCGGCGTCGCTTCTCCTTCGAGCTCTTGGGGTCGCTGGCTTCCTTGTTCAGTCGAGCGATATCGGCGCGACGACGTTTGCGCTCAGCTTCGGCCAGCTTGTTGGCGCGGCGGACCGAGTCCTGTTGCACGTCCTGGACGGTCCGGAACCACTCTGCGTGGTTGTGTTTGCCGACGCCTGACGAGTGGAAGTTGCGGCGGTACAGCGCGTGGACTCCGGCGCGGAAGTCGGCCGGGCTACCCTGCAGACCATTGTTCCGCATGAATCGGGCGATGGCTTCGTCGGGGACGTTGGCCATCATCTTATGGGTGCTCTTGGCGAGCACCTGTAGCTTGGGCTGGTTTTTCTTCTTGAACAGCTTCCGTGAGTTCTTGCGGCCCAATGCGATGCCAGGGGCCGCTTTTTTCATATGGTCTTGCTTCGATACTTGCTCTCGTGTGGCGTTGAAGCCGCGGTTCTTGTCGATCCCCACCGCGAGAAAACGCTCCTTGTTGCGCGCGCCTGCGGCGATGTTGCGACGATGTTTGCGGCTGCCCGGTTTGCCGCCTTCTGACGCATGCCGGTTCACCGTGTGGTTGAGCGCCGTGATCTCCATCGTGTCGCCGTCCACATTGACGTGGAATCCGTACTTTCGAGCGAGCTTGGTCATTCGTGCCATTGCGCGTCCGCCCCCCTGGCTGTCCGTGTCGCCGAGACGGCCAGAGTGCTCTGTGCTCGGTTTCGGCCAGGGGTGCGGCCCGCGTCGCCGCGGCGGCGGGGCTGGCTCCGGCTTGGAGATGTGCCGGTCTAGATTGAGTCGGTTCTTCGGGTAGAACCCACTGCCGAGGCCGCCCTCGATCCGTTCGTTCTTGGGCAGCCCGTCGTTGACGATATTGATCAACAGCTTGTCGATCGGTGCACGATAGCGTCGAACGAGCTTGCGGCTGGTGCTTTTGTACTTCTCCTCGGCAGCGCGCATGAGCTTTTTGCGTTGCGGGTCGGTGAGGCCGTGCGTGTTGGCGATCTCTTTGAGCTCCAAGTTGCGGCGGAGTAGCGCTTTCTTGTCTAGTCGCGTGAATTGCTTTCTGAAGCTGGTCACCCTTTTGGCGAGCTCCTGCTCGTCCTCCAGCTTCGGTTGCTGCTGTGCCCACGCAGTCGCGGGAACCGTGACAACCAGCGTGATGCCGACGATCAGGTTCGCGAGCAGTCTCATCGCCGACTCCAGTGCGCGAGCAGAGCGCGAGCCACTTCGCCGTGTCGCTGCGACTCAGCCAGTGTTCGCTGAAGGATCTCGACCGCACGAGCGGAGTCTCCTTGAGCCTTCAACAGGATCGCTTGGCCAATGGCAAAGTCGTGCCGTTGTGGATCGGTTGCGAACGCCCGCGCGTACAGGTCGGCTCCCCAAGCGAACAGGTCAGCGGCAATCAGCGTCGCCGTGAACTGGTGCACTTGCTTCTCGGTAAACGACAAGGGCGCCTTGCGGAACAGGTAAGCCAGATGCTCCGCCGCGGCGGCATACTCGCGGTTGTTCAGGTGAATCGCCACGACCGTGCGCCGTGACCTGGAATCGTTGCGGTCCAGCGAGAGCGCGCGCTGAAATGCGCCGAGGGCCTGGGCTCGAGTCGCGAGCCCCGCATCGAACTGCAGACTCAGATAGCCTAACGTGCGCCAGAACTGGGCGAACGAGGGCGCTGTGCGGGTAGCCAGCCGTGCGTAGGCCAAGCCCTTCGCCTTGTCGGTCCGCGACCCCCGCCGGGTTCCCCGCACAAAGTATTCGACCGCCAGGTCATGTCGGATCCACCCGAGGCGAACCCAGCCGGCAACGGTTGGGCGTTTGCGCATGCGCGTGCGGACCGCGAGCTCAGCACATTCCTTGCCGGCGATCGGATCTGGACGTTGCGCGCGTTGCTGTTTGGCGCACGCCTCGAGCCTGGCGTTGTTGCCGGCAGTGTTTCCACGCCTGTCGGCCGCGCCGCCTGTTCCGGCGCACGCTACGCCAAACACCCCGCCCACTACGAAGACACAAAACCGTTCCACCTTGCCCAAGCGTCCCCCCCTCGTGCACGCCAGAATACCGCGCGCATCGGGTGCAAGCCAGGTCAGCAAGACACAGCGTGCTCACAGCCCACCCTTGTCCGGCTACTAGGCAGTGCGGCGTTTCCCCATTTCAAGGCATTGGCCGCGCGTTCGATGGCGAAACACGGTTGAGCTGTCCTCGATCATTCCGCGCTCTCGAGGTTGGCCGTCAACCAGGGTTCGAGTCCCGTAAACGGCGTGGTTGCGATCGCGTTGGCTTTCGCAATTCGCTCCTCGGAGTCCGGGCCCATGTACGTGTGGTCCTCGAAGTAGCCGAGCATTTGGCCGAGCTCTCTCGCCTGGGGGAAGAACCCAGCGAACGTGTCGTGGGGTACGCGATGGAAACTGAGGTCCTCGCCGAGCGCCGCGCCGTAAATCGTGACCACATCGGAGAAGCTGTAGAGACCCGCTGCCATGGCGAGTGTCGCGCCTGCGCTCTCCGTGGGACGCGCGAAGGCGCCAGCTACCAGACTGCCGAGCTCGGCAATGGCGCCCATGTGAATGACGCGCGCATCGGGATCGAGGGGCAGCGTCCACCCCTTACCGCCGTCCTGTGTCGGCTGGGGCGCCATCATGCCGATCAGGTTTTCGAAGTAGAACGGCGGCTGGACCACGGTGTGCACCGGCAACCCCGCGTCTCGAACGATCGAGTCGACCCGCGCCTTGTCCGTGAAGTGCGGAACGTCCCACGTCCCACCGGAAATTTCTTCGACGCTGGGCAGCGATGACCAGACGAGGTGATGGACGCCGGCGTCGACGGCGGCCCGAACGGCTGCCGTCGCCTGCTTCACTTCGTCGGTGCCCTCCTGCCAGAAGTTGGTGACGAGAAACGCACCGTGGGCCCCGGACAGGCTATCGGTGAGGGTGGATTCGTCGTCGAGATCAGCGCGCCGCGCTTCATCGGCCGGGCCGTCGTAGTCCTCCGGCCGTCGCGTGAGGGCTCGCACGCGGAAACCATGCTCCTTGAGATGGCGCACGACCGAGCCCCCCTGTTGGCCAGTCGCTCCGAAAACGGCGATGAGTGGATTCTTTGAGTTTTGTGTCATGCTTTCACGTTAGTCATGAGCCGGTGAGGGCATAAGTCCGTAGATGTGGCCAGGACATGTCTGCTGAGATCACAAATGAGCCCAACCCGATATGGAGCCTGTCTTATCAATGCCCACTGCGCTTGAAGTCACCTGGTGCGTGGGGCTGGTTGAGCTCCAACACGTTCAGGTCCGGATCGCGGATGAATAGGAAACGCGCGTCGCCGACATCGATGGGCCCGCCGCTCACCTCGATGCCGAGGCGATCCAGCTCTTCGCGAGCTGCGTCGAGATCGGGCACCTCGAGGGCGACGTGGGTGTAGCCGGTTGGCTTGTCCTCGCGGTCCATAAGGGGGTTGTCAGCGGGTAGGTCTTCAGTGGCGTTCAAGATGAAGTTGATCACCACTCCGCCCGGGTGACGCATGATGGCGACCGGCTCGGGGCCGACTGGCCCGACCACGAACTCGAAGCCGAGCTGCTCGTAGAATTGGCGTGTCGTGGCGAGGTCGCGGACCCGGATGCCCACGTGGTTGATGCCCTGGATGTCCATTTTCGATGTCTCCGATGCTACTTCCGTTGTGGTTGAGTGAGCGCAGCCGCCCCGCCCGTATGCGCGAAGCGAGGGACGAGGCGATACGGAGGTAGGGTAGCGATGATCCGGTGGGAGCATAAGTCGGCTAAAATGGCCACTAGATGTCTACTGAGATCACAGATTGGCCAAGTGCCGACCGCCTGCACGAATTCGTCGTGGTGTTCGAGGAGGGGGGCATATCCGCCGCATCGCGCCGGCTGGGTATCCCCCGGGCCACGCTGAGCCGCCGACTCTCATCACTCGAATCGGAGTTGGGCGTTCGCCTACTGCATCGTCAGACCCGGCGCCTCGTGCCCACCGAAGCTGGCGAGCTGCTGTTCGCCCGCGCCCGCCGCATCGTGGCCGACACCGCGGAAACGTGGGCGGCCATACGCAGGCTCGATGACACGCCGCGAGGGACGCTGCGTATTTCGACCACGTTCACTTCGAGGGCGCGTGATCTATTCGCCGACTTCGCGCGTGACTATCCCGAGGTTCGACTCGAAGTGACATCAACCAACCGCCACGTCGACTTGGTGGCCGAGGGGATCGACGTGGCCATTCGGGGAGGTGAAATCTCCGACCCCAATCTCATCGCGCGCAGGCTGTTCAACGACCGCTCGGTCGCTGTGGCCTCTCCCGCGTATCTCGCGCGGAACGGCGTTCCTCAGAGCCCTGAAGAGCTCGCGCACCACGAGCTCATTGTTGGCTTCGGTGGCACAAGCGCGCCGAGCCGAACGTGGCCGCTTGAACGTGGCGGCGAGATCCAGATCCCGCACCACCTTGCCAGCACCGACATGAAGCTTCGAATCGACTGGGCACTTGCCGACCTCGGCATAGCGATGGCACCAACGGGCTTTGTCGAAGCCCACGTCGAAGCCGGACGCCTCGTGTACGTTTTGGACGGCGAGATCGGTGCCCCCGCGCCACTCAGCCTCGTGTACGTCGACCGGGAGTATCAGGCAGCGCAGGTTCGAGTGTTCATCGAACGTGCAGTGGAGTTTTTCCTCGGCCCCCAAGCCGGCCGTTGACGCCTAGCCGTGAGCCTGACAGCTGGGAATCGCGAGCTGGGAACAGATCGTTCGAGGTGGAGCCGGGCATACGTCAACTAACCGTGATCTCAAATGCCTCGGTGCGCCGCCAGACGGGCACTGATTGTGCAATCGCCCGGGTGGGGCGTGTTGAGATGGGAGCCCATCTGAATCGCAACGCGGTGTTGGCGCACGGGTTGGTGTGGCAAGGACGGCTCGCGTGGCAAAAAAGTCACGGTGAAGAAGTGACGTGGCGCGCTGCAACGAACCAGTCCTCGCTCGCATCCAAAACTTAGCGGGCTAATCTTTTAGGAGGGATTGGTGAGAGGTTTCATTGTTGCAATTGTTCTCGTCGGGGCGGCGCACACCCATGCGGCCGCCCAAACGTCGTCGACCCCACCCACACAGCGTTCACTACAACTAGACGTTAGTGGCGAGTTCAAGCTGTTGTTCGGCGGCGACGACATGACCTACCTGTATTTGGGCAGCGCGGTGCGGACGGTGTTGGCCCAGAAGACCACGTTCACGCGCCGCACGGTGCGCTCGTCGTCCTGTGGCTGTAAATTGCGCCCTCGGCACTTTTGGTCGCGCTCTGGGTGGGCGCTCGAGGGGGAGCTCCGCTCTGGTTGGCTCTACGGCTTCGACAGCGACTACGATGCTGAAACCAGCGACTATGTCGACACCAAGCGGGCGTGGGGAGCCGCGCTCGGTGTGCGTTGGTTCTATGTGATGGTGCAACGAAACGTGCGTTTCAGGATGTTCACGTCGCTTCGCGCCGGTGTACTGCGCAGTTCGTGGTTCGCCGCGAATGCTTCGTCCGAAGCACAGAGGCGCGCCAGCACATCGCCGAGACCAACCGAAGCGTCCACTGGAATGATCCGCACGTTGGACTTCAACCTCGGCTACGAGGTCGGAGGCGAGCGGGTGTTCTTCACCATGGCCACCGGGTTTGGCGTGTTCCGCGGCGAAACCACAGGCCTGGGCGGTACGGTCACCCTCTCGATGGGGCTGGGCGCCCGGTTCTAGCCCACTGCGGCGGAGGAGCCGTTGTCGTGCCCCCGTTGCGGCGCGAAAGTCCAGGCAGTCTGAACGGCTTCGCTCAGTTGCAGATGGCCGCGCACGGATCGTCTTCGCACTTGCTGCCTTCGCCGCCGTGAGGCGCACCGCACAGATCCACGGTCGTGTCGTCCATGCACACGGGGTCTGCGCCTTCACTGCAATCACAGCACGCCCCCTGGCGCTCATCGGGACAGGCTTGGAAGCCGCACGAGTTGGCGGGGTGGAACGAGTGGCCGTTCGCCTGGGTGCACGCCTCCTGGGTGACGTCCGTGCACTCCCCGTTTAGGGCGCAGCAGGCTCCGATGGGCGTGGCATCGGGGACCGGCGCGTCATGAGCGCTGACGTCCGAATCCGGGGTGACACTAGCGCGCGCATCCTCCACCACGGAATCGTCATCGGAACAGGCGCCGAACACAGCGAACGCAACGAAGCCAATCATGATCAATGAGCGCGACATGGCGAGTGGGAAAGCAAGCCCTAGACCAGCGCTGTGCTCGAGGTTCTCGCGACATGGCCCCCCGGTGGTGGCACACTCTGTCTCAATCGCTGACGCCCGGGTCGCGGTTAGGAGGTCTAGCCAACCAGCCATTCAAAGCTTGGTTTCTCGGTAGCGAGGCGTGACTCGAAAGGAGCACGTCGTGTGCTCAAACACAGCGACGGAGTCGATCTCAATCTTGTGAACAGCGGCAACCACGACAACGAGCGAAAGAACGTGTTGATGGAGGTGAACAGCAAGTATCTCGGCTACACCCACTACGCATTGGAGGTTGGCTCCGCCGAGGATGCAAAGGCGTTCCTGGAATCCATCGGGCTGACGCTGGTTCCTTGGGATCGAGACGGTCAACGCCGCGATCGTGCGCGGCAACGAAGCGTGGGCGCTGAGCAGGTTTTCAGCAAAGCTCGCCGCGGTACGTCGCTTCGCCCGGCTGAGGAAGCAGCAGGGCGAGTCGTTTGCCTTCGAGTTCGCTGGCGCCAAGGCTCGCTGCATGTCGGCCAGTTCGGTGCTCGTGTGCCCGATCAAGATGTATGCGGTACGCAGAAGCACGCCGGCCGCTAACGAGCCGGGCAAGGTACATCTATTGCGCGCCGACAGGAGCAAGGAACTGAATCTCGGTGCCGTGTTCGTACGACACACCAAAGACGGGTTTCGGGTGGAACCAGCTGACCTGACCACACTCCCGGCGCAGGTCACCGATGTTGGCGCGACCGTGTGGGTATCGTCGCGAAGAATGTGGACGCAGTTCGACGTCCGTATCACCGTCACCATGGCTGACGCGAACGTGGTCGTTACCAGGTTTCCCGAGGTGGTGGCCGGCAATGAGTCTGGCGCCGGCGCCATGCGTTTGTTGGAGGTGTCCCAGAGTGGCGTCCCGTGCACATTCTCGGCGTACTCGAATCACCTGCTGATCGAGCCAGCAGCGCGGTTCGACGTGGTCACGTTGCGCTTGCGCTACGCGGGGCGTGCCCGTTTGTTGGGACCACTGCCGCTGTCCGACGCGCTGGTTAGTCAGTGGTTCCCGCATACGTGGAACCTCGTCAACTTCGACGTGACCGTGTTCGACGAGACCGCGCCGCTCGCACGCCACATCGTGGCACCCGGGGCTCGCTCGAGTGCGACGGCACCGCGCGGTTGGCGTGGATACCGCTGGACGCATCGCGGCATCAACTTCGTCGCGGCCCACACGGATTCGACACCACCGACCGAGTTCGAGCATGAAGGGGTGAGCTTCAGAGTCGTGGGAATGTCACCGGGGCCAACCAAGAACGCGGCGGTTGCCGCTATCACCGCGTTTACCAAACACCTGGGCAAGGTGCCGTATCAGCGGGTCAGGATCGTCAGTCGCGGTCCGGCATCCCCGCTGCCAAAGTCGGAGCTCAGCGGTCAGCTGATCATGATCGACCAACGCCATCGACTGGGGGGGCCGCTGTTCAGACGCATCATCGCTCACGAATTGGCACATCTATGGTTCGGCGGCGCGATTCCGCCGGGCTCGCAAGCGTCCGGCCGTTGGTGGGAATCGGTCGCCAACTACATGATGCTCTGGCTCGAACCCCCCGCTGGTGCCCGTGAGCTGCGCAAAACCTGGAGCGAGCGCTACACCCGTGTAGACGCCGTCGAGGACGTTCCCCTCGACGCCAGGGACAATCTGTCCGCTGCCGCCGGCCGCACGCTGTCGTACGAAAAGGGCGCCCT
>SPJJ01044302.1_pt1 | contig 17423 bp, 14 predicted proteins | sample 3741741 | NCBI WGS metagenome assembly SPJJ01 (sample SAMN10925908, study PRJNA522277) | cold seep metagenome | isolation source: Elba SIP-enriched marine methane seep metagenome, extraction at timepoint T1 | place: Italy: coast of Elba, Mediterranean Sea | collected 2014-05 | reverse complement strand
GTCGAATCTGGTGTTTTATCTATTTCGTTATACTCTAATAAAAGTGCATATTCGTATTGGGTAATAATTTGATCAACTACTCCTACATTCATTGCCTGCATTCCTAGAAAAATATCATCATTAAAGAAAGGCAGTTTTTTTATACCAGTTGTAATAATGCGAAAGTCGATCTGATCTAGGTTTTTATATGAATCAATGCTTCCCGCAAGCTCATGAGGTACGAAATCCATAATATGTATTTATCCGAAAAAAATAATCATTCAAAATTGATACTTTCATTACCTAACGTTTTGCATAACTTGAAACCGGTTTATGCGTGAAAATAGGGGACAGACCATGATTAAGGAGCGGCAAACGTGGCCTGTCCCTCATTATTCAGAATTTTGAACGCCCTCAGGAAAGTGGCTTAAGGAAGTGTCCGGTTTTTGTTGACCATTACACTTCTGTAATGCTTGTTTTTGCTGGATCTAGCCACAAACCTTTTATAATTTCTCCTAGTGGTAATCTTCATAATTTACAATTTCGGCATCTCCTTCATAAAACCGAAAAGTTATACGCCAGTTCGCTTGAACAGTTACCTATTTGGAACGTATGGATAAGCTGCGGCTAATGGTGCGCCGCTAGTTTGCCGCGTTTTTCATTGACGCGTAGTAGCAAGGCGAGTCCGATAATAAAAAAGAACAGGGTGGAGAGTAGTGAGGCGCGGTGATCACCTTGAGTAAGGTAGTTTACAGCGCCATAACTTAACGGTCCAAGAATAGCAGAGAGGCGGGTGACGACGCCCCAAAGTCCGAGGAATTCACCGGCACGATTTTCCGGGGTGAATTTGCTGACCAGTGCCCGTCCTACCGATTGGCTGGCGCCCATCGCCATGCCGATCAGGTTACCGGCTAGCCACATGTGATAGGTTTCAGTGCCAATATAGGCGGTGAAAATAGCAATAATCCACAGCAATAGCGTGATGGAGAGTGTGGCCACCGAGCCGATTTTATCTTGCAGATGACCACAGGCGAAGGCACCGACGGCAGCGGTAATGTTGACGACCATGATGAGGATGATGAGTTGTTCCTGGGCAAACCCCATGACTTCCTGCGCATAAATGGCCGCTAGTACGATAACGGTACTGACGCCAGATTGATAAACGGCGAGTGCGAGTAGAAAGTTGAATAGATCGCGGAAGTGAGTGGCGCGTTTGAACGTCTCTCCCAGGCGTTGGAAGCTGATCAGAATATAGGATAAATCCTCATCGCTCATAATGGGGGATGCACGTTCCTTTAACCATAGGAAGGTGGGTAAACTGGTGGCCGCAAAAATAATGGCGGTTAATATTAAGGTATAAGGGACGAGCGTTGTGTCGACCAATCCCAGGTTTCGCCCCCAGTTGATCAATCCCAGGCAGCCACCCAGCGTAAGCAATCCGCCAAAATAACCGACGCTCCAACCATAGCCGGACATTTTGCCCATGCTGTCTTTATTGACCAGTTCGGGTAAAAATGAGGCGATCAGGTTTTCACCCATTGAAAACATCATGGTGGAAAACATAACCAGGGCAAAGGCAACCCACACGGCATCACTTCCAATAAATGCCAATAGTAGAGTGGAACTGATGCAGCCTACGCTAGAGATGAATAAAAATGTTTTTTTGTTAGCCAGGTGGTCGGCAATGGCACCAATCATAGGGCCAAGAATCATCGTAACAAGATTTGCCATGCCGATAGCCAGTGACCATAAAAAAGTAGCCTGCCCAGGTGAGGCTTGCTCTATATCCGCGGCAATAACGCCTACAAAAAATGCACTGTAGATTGTGGTTAAAACAACTGTGGTGTAGCCAGAGTTGGCAAAGTCATACAAAGCCCAGGCAAGTAATTCCCTTTTTTTGACGCCGCTTTTTGCAAAACCGGTGCGCGCGTTAGTCATGGGTGGCCTGGTGCTGCCAACCATCAATAAAGTTATTGACCTGCATGATCACCAGGTTTTCAGTATTGTCTATGCCGAGCATACCCAATTTTCCGGTGAGGGATAATTGGCAAATGCCGTGTACGCCGGCCCACAGTGCGCGGGCGGATAAGCGGGTATGTTGGGCAGATTTTTGTGGGGCCAGACGTTTAAATTGTTCTTCGACACGCTCAAACATGTGGTTGGCCTTTTCCTGATACCAGTCAGGGTATTCAGCAGAGGTTGCACCGCTCGCTTCAAAAACCATACTCCAGCGATGATAGTTCTGCCGGGCAAATTGCAGATATTCTTTGGCTAGCTGAATCAGACAGGATTTTGGGTCTGCCGTCGTTTCAATTGTTTCAAGTTGCTGACCCAGGTCATCCAGTGCTTTTCCTTTCAGGTGCAGGATCAGGTCGGCCATGTTTTCAAACACCATGTAAATACTGCCCACGGTGTAGCCGATGTCCATGGCAATTTTTCGCACTTTTAATTCACACAGCCCTTCTTCAATCACAATGTTTTCAGCGGCATTCATTACCATTTCTCGGATTTGTTCTTGGCTGTGTTCGCTTCGTCTGGCCATAAAATGCTTGTAATATTTGTTCTGTAGCAATACCTTACAACACATTTACCCAGTAAACAAATAGGAAATGAAAAGCGAAATTCTGGCGGTGGTTGATCAGCATGACAAGGTGATTGATAAGCGTCCAAGATATGAAATTCATCAACAAGGTTTGCGACATAGAGCCGTGCATGTTCTGGTGTTTAATGTTCGCAAAGAATTATTGTTACAGAAACGGTCTATGAGAAAAGACTTGAATAAAGGTTTGTGGGATACGTCCGCAGCCGGGCATGTTGATGTGGGTGAAAGTTATTTGGCTGGCGCAATCAGGGAGAGCCGGGAAGAATTGGGGGTAGATGTTGGCGAATGCCTGCATCCCTTGTTTAAATTATCGCCTAGTAAGGCGTTGGGTATGGAGTTTGTGCAAGTATATCGATGTACACATAATGGACCATTTGTCCCCTGTGTCGATGAAATAGATGAGCTTTGCTGGAGTTCGCTGGATAGGATTCAGCTGAGGGTCGAAAATAATGATATAACGCTGACCGAGACATTTAAAATGATTTGGCGTCAATTCAACGCATTACCCGATCAACCATGACATCAAGACAACACATACAAGAATTTTTCAATACTGTGCTTGGGCCGCAACGGTATAGTGATTATGGACCAAACGGTTTGCAGATTGAAGGCCAAAGTAGGATTGAGCGTATTGCCTTTGCGGTTTCTGCAAGCCGCGACTCGATTTCCAAAGCCTGCGCATTAAATGCTCAGGCACTGGTTGTGCATCATGGATTGTTCTGGTCATTCCACGGGGCTAGGTCGATTACGGGGGCTTTTGCACGACGTATAAAACCGGCGATACAACATGACTTAAATTTATTTGCCTATCATCTGCCACTGGACGGACACCCAGAAATAGGTAATGCCGCTGTATTGGGGGCCAAGTTGGGCATCGCTGATCAACAACCGTTTGGTGATTACAAAGGCATGCCAACAGGCATTAGTGGCGTTTTAAGCACACCACAAACAGTAAGCCAGTTTGCCCAGCTGTTGCAGCAGACGGTCAATCATTCGGTTATTGTGGCTTCAGCTCAAACACAGCAACGAATTCACACAGTTGGGATCATCACAGGTGGCGCGAATAGTGAGTGGAAATTAGCTGCACAAGCAGGACTGGATGCGTATATCACCGGGGAAATCAGCGAGCACGACTGGCATGAGAGTCAGGAGCACGGGGTGCATATGTTTGCTGCCGGGCATCATGCGACGGAACAATTTGGAATCCAGGCATTGATGAAACATACACAGGAAAAACTGAATGTTGAGTGTGTGTATATTGACAGTGATAACCCAGCTTGAAGGCAAAAAAAAGCCCGGAAAAACCGGGCTGAAGACCTCTATACAACAAACAAGTGTTAACCTGAAACCATAGTAAAGTTACGCATTCAGGTTTAAATCAATTACGCCACTTTTCTGCGTCCTACAAATAGGCCTGCAAGTGCCGAGCTGAATAACCAAATGGCCGCAGGTACCGGGACTGGCGCAGGTGTGATTGCCGATGCAGTGATCACGCGAATCCAGTCGCCTGGCTCAGAAACCGACATGCTTAACGTTAACTGGTTGTCCAAAATTGAATAGCCATCATTACCTTCCAAGCCGACAAAAGCAAAATCAAGTTCATAGGTTGTGCCAACCGCACCTAAAAAATGACTGGCAATAATATCAGCACGTTGTTGAACGATACCCAGAATATTGCCGGTAAATGTCCAGACTTTATTATTATCAGTGGCGTTTCCTGAAGCGGTATTTAAAAAAATCATATGACTGTCCACAGATGTTCCAGCGGCAATAGAACCTCCGTCAATATCCAGGTTTGAACTTAACAGGTAATTTTGTTGTTCATTAAAACCTTGCTGAGAAGTATTGGTTGCGCCTGTGTCATCGCTAATTTTAACGGGGGCAGAAATGATGTCAGAGCCTGTGACTAATGCTGAGTGAGCATGTGCAGAAAACAGCAATAAAGCAGGGATCAGTAATTTTTTAGAGTTCATCATGTTGTGTCCGTTAAGTAGGCGTCAGTGTGGGACAAATGATAGTCAGCAATGAAAAAGACAACAATTGTACCTTGGTACATATTTGTAACTAATTTAAGAGGCTATCAGAAAACAGGTCAATCAGTTCTGGATTTATGCCTTGCATCTGATCTGATAAATAAACAATTGTCGACGCCGGTGTTGAGGGTTTTTTGAAAACTGACGGTAAATAATCTCTGGCCATCTAACATGGGTGGAGCATGTTAAAATTGCTTGCCCGATGAAAAGTTCGGGCTAACTTTATCCTTCGGAAATAGCGGAGGCCTCACATTGTTTTGCTACACGAATAGATTATTTTGAATACTGAATTTTGGATTGCTGTACTGAGTTTATTGTTAATTGCATTTTTTTTTGTTGTCCCAGCTTTATGGCGTAAAACAGAAAACTCAGACGTGTGGGTTGAAAGGGATAACATCGGTATTGCCAAGCAAAAACTGGCTGAATTAAAAGCGGCATTGCTTGCCCAGGACATCACTCAGGAAAGTTTTGAGCAACAGCGTCAGGAACTGGAATTGACGTTAGATAATGATTTAGCGCTGCAACAAAATGAACAGGACTTTGCCCATCGTCAAGGCCGCTGGGCAATTTATTTGTTGGCGGGTATGTTGCCGTTGGTGTCAGTCAGTCTGTATTTTACATTAGGCCAGCCTGATGCCTTGCAGCACGCGGTAAAAGCTTCGCCTGTTCAGGCAAACCCGCACAACAAGCCCATCAATTCTGTGGAGGGGATGTTGGCAGGGCTGGAAGCGCGCTTGCAACAACAGCCAGATGATGTGCAGGGTTGGTTATTGCTGGGTAAGTCTTATAAACATCTACAACAGACTGACAAAGCAAAACAGGCTATTTTGAAAGCGTATCAACTGGCAGAGAATGACCCGCATGTTATGTTGCAATATGCGGATGTGTTATTGACTGAACGTCAGGGGCAGTTTGATGAGCAAAGCCGCAAATTAGTGCTGGGCGCTTTGCAATTAAAGCCTGATGACACCATGGCTATGTGGCTGGCGGGTATGTTAAAAGCGCAGGACAATGACAAGTCTGCCGCCTTAGAATATTTTCAGCAGGTGGAAAAAAAGTTACCCGTTGATTCAGAGTCGTACCGTACACTGCAAATGATGATGGCGCAACTTGCCTCGCCCGCAGAAAATATCGCGCAGGCAACACCTTCACAACGCCAGCAATGGATCGATCAGGGCAGGGAATATAAGGCGCAAAAACAATATCAGCAGGCAGTCGCTGCATTCGCCAAGGCAGATTTACTAAACAGTCAACAGCCGGATGATATGCTGATGTATGCTGATGCCTTGTTAATGCACCTTCAAGGGCAATTTTCAGACAAGGCCAAACAGTTAATTTTTAAAGCTCTGAAACTGGCACCCGATAATACCACTGGCTTGTGGTTGGCGGGTAAAGCCAAGGTTCAGTCGGGTGAATATATTCAGGCGCTGGATTATTTGCATAAAGCCAAAGCCAATTTGCAGGCGGACAGTGAATCGTATCAGGTGTTGCAACGTTATATCGAAAACGTCACATTAAGAGCGGCTTCACAACCTGCTGTGCAGACGCTAAGTGCGTCTCCAGCTGAGTCGCCGTCTAAACATATGGATGTCACTGCCAAGGGAATTCAGGTCAGGGTGCAGCTGGATGCGGCTTTACACGCACTCGTTCAGCCCCAATATACCGTGTTCATATATGCGCGTGCTCTGTCTGGCCCGCAGATGCCATTGGCCATTGTGCGCAAACAGGTAAAAGATTTGCCGTTGCAAATTCATTTGAGCGATGCCCAGGCCATGACACCGATGATGAAACTCTCCAATTTTGAACAGGTTAAGGTGGCTGCCCGAATATCACGTTCTGGCAACGCGATGCGACAAACAGGCGATTTACTGGGTGAAACCTCACCCGTCACTGTCAATTCAGCAGAACTGGTCAATATCACCATTAATCAAAGGATCGACTAAGCATGATGAAAAACTATGTGTGTCTACTCTTTATGGTTCTGTCGACAGCTTGTCAGAATCAAGCAATCAAAGAACCACAACAGGCACAACGATATGTAGATTCAACGGATGGCACAGCCATAAATTATAAAAGTCACGGCAACTCAGAGAATCAGGCGCTCGTTTTTATTCATTGTCTGGGGTGTAATCAGAGCTATTGGGATAAGCAGGTCGCCGCCTTCAGTAATGACTATCACGTTATCACGCTGGATCTGGCTGGACATGGCGAATCAGATTTTTCCCGAGAGGCATATACTATAACTGCGTTCGCCGAAGATGTTGCAGCGCTCATCAAGCAGTTCAAATTAAGCATGCCGATAGTGGTTGGCCACGGCTTGGGTGGCGCTGTCGCGGTGGAACTGGCATCCAGCAACAATACACAGCTTGGAAGAGTGATTACCGTCAACAGCTTTAATGCCCAACAAAGCTGGCCAGATGCCGGTCAATTGCAGGATTTTTTAAAACCGTATCGGGAAAGTTATTATCAAACGCTGTTTCCTGTAGTAAAACGCCGGTTTTTAAAATCGACGGATCGCTCATTAGCCTACAATATGGCGCGAGATATTGCTCGTGCACCCCAGGAGACGGGGGTGAGTTATCTCACGCATTATTATCAGTGGATGACGCAACAGGCGGCTGCGCGTGTTCAACGGCTACAAACACCGCTCATGCATATCAATTCATCCCCTAATGCGACTGCAGCGCAACAAAACAGCGTCATGCACATGCCGTTTGCCGGGCATTATGCGCCGCAAGAAGCGAGTGGTCGCTTTAACCAAATGTTGAAAAAAATATTGGCGCGATGAGCCAGTCAGCCATGACCAATAAACTCATCAATTAATTCCATTACATTTTGAAAGGCTTCTATAATTTATAATATGAATCCGTGACTTCTAAATTGAATACGGGGCGTAAGGTATCGGTTAAGCAGGAGTTTTTAATCCTTATTAATCAATGGTTTTCAGCCTGTGTCGTTGCAAGTCAGCAGCCGGGTATAAATTATTTGGATAAATTCAAGGATTATGATGCACATTGACGAGGTGAAAAAAAATACCCTTGCAGGGTTAACGCAAAAATTGCAGGATTTGCCTATGCTGCCGGCAGTTGTGGCAAAGTTAATGGCGCTTTCTCCTAATGATGAAGACTTTTTTGAGAAGGTTTTGGCGCTCTCTAGAGATGACCCTCCTTTCACAGTACGTTTGATTCAGGTGGCAAATTCAGCAAGCTTTGCGCCTACTGATGCGATCACATCACTGCCACAAGCGGTTGTAAGAATAGGTGCCAGGAAAATCGTTGAGCTTACCTTATCGATGGCGGTATTACGCGTATTTGTGCCTTCAACCGATGGTCAACGAAACCTGTGGGTTCATGCCATTCAGGTTGCCATTACGTGCAGAAAGATTGCCGAGCTGTTTCCATCTTTGGAAGTGGAACCAGAACAAGCATATCTATGTGGTCTGTTGCATGATATCGGCAGATTTGTTCTGTTTGATGAGTCAGTAGAAGAGTTGGGGAGGATCGATGAATCCAATTGGTCAACCCCGCAACAACTGATTGATGCAGAAATGGAGTTGTGTGGTTTTAATCATGCAGAGCTGGGGTGGCATGCGTGCCAGAAATGGGGATTGCCCAAGATTGTAGAATTATGTGTGAAACAGCATCATAAATACACGCTTCAGGCATCCAGCGCAAAAGCGGTAAAGTTTGTCAATTTGGTTCGCGTTGTGCAGATAGCTGATTTTTTCAGTGTTATGCTAATGCTTGAGGCAGGCTTTTTAAGCATGCCTGCCAGTCAAAGAGCGCAACTGATCACGCAGCGTTGTTTTCCCTTCAAAATGCAAGAAAGCGATGATATTAGTCGACAGTTAGGCAACCAGGCAGTGACTATTTTTGAGGAAAATCAAGCCATCACAGCCAGTCTTGGGCTTTCCTGACTTTATCCAATCTATTCCCCCTGGTTTTCCAATCAGACTCTTTCGCAAATGAGCTGTCCAGGTTAAAAACTATACCGGTAGCCTGCGATCAGGAAGTATCCGCCCGTTTTATCAAAATCATCATTGTCTCCGGCCAATGCAGCGGCGGCTAGCGCATCTGCATTACGTTCCTGGAACAACCAGTCACCGCCGCCTTCCACTTCTAGTTGCAGACCCTTGATAACCCGGTAAGTGAGGCGAATGGAGGGTTGGTAACCAAACACTTCAGTACCGTCATCATTCATTCGCAGGTTAAAGCGCACTCTTGGGTTAATGCGTAAATTACGGCTGACTGGATAGCGCACGTTGAGGTTTAGAGTGAGGGCATCGGAATTTTGCAAAATATTATAGCGTGCGCCAATGACATAAATATCGCCGTCAGTGAGCAGGTTGCTGCCGGTTAAGTCGCTGGCAATGGAGTATTCCAATCCCGTACCGTCTGTTTTCGCAACCCCCGCCGAGGCTTCGGTGTCAGAGAGCGTAGACATTCTAAAATCAGCGTTAAGCTGGAAATTATCCGAGAGCGGACGCGACAGACTTAAACTGCCGGTTTGACTGATCGCGGTACGGTCTTTTGCCAGAGCCTTGATTTGATCTTTACTGAAAGATTGCAGTAGTTGATCCAGGCTATCGACATTTTGACCCTGGGTGGCATTGCCGGTAGTCAGAAACGGACTGGTGCGATAGTCGTAGGACAGGTTGACAGTGGTGCGGTCGGCAAAAATCCATTGACCGGTGAATAAAAAGGTATTCAGTTCTGCATGATAAATGTCGTAATCAAAGAAGCTGAAAAAGGATTTATTTTCTTCAAAGAAACGTACTTCCCCGCCCACCGCGCGCCGATCCAGCAAACCGTGGTCGCGTTGTTCGATGAAGAAGACATTGAAATCCCAGGTGTCCAGATAGGTGCCAAAGTCGGCATTGATGCCGTAAAAATACTGGTCGGTATTCACAAAAATATCTTTGGAAGACAGTACCGAATAACCGGCCACCAGGTTTAGGTCGATCTTGTCATAAACCGGAAAGTTAAGATGAAAGCCATCGAAACGCCCCAAAATACCGCCGGAACTTTGCGACTGTCGACCGATACGCATATTAATTTCTGCGTTTTTATGGTTCAAATCCAGATAAAATGAGCTAATGCGTTGTTCATCTTCATCGCTGGTTTCCACGTTGACATTGTAGGTTCCGGAAAAGCGTAATCCGGCTTGAAACTCTTGGAAGCTCAAACGTGACGTTAAATCCAGCCCGTTTTGCAGGGAAGAGCGGTTTAAGCGGGTTTGATCTTGATTAAATTTACTTTCATTGCGGTTGTAGAATTGCGAAAAACTGCCAAAAGTGTCCCACTGTACACCGACCTTGGTTTTCTTTTTGCTGTCACCTTCCTTGAGTTTTTCTTTGGGCTCAGTCCTGGCAGTCAAGATGCCCGACAGCCGTTGTCTGACACGGCCCGCATCATCGCCTTTAGGATAGAGCTTAAGGAATTTTTCATACACCACTTTGGCATGCGCAAATTGTTTGTTGCGTTCACGCGCCAGCCCTAAAAATTCCAATGCCTGTTTGCCGAAATGGGTGTGTTCGGATTGTAGTCTTACTTTGGTGTATAGCTGAATGGCGCGGCGGTAGTTTTTGTCGAGCATGGCCTTTTTGGCTTCATTCATCATGCCTGTCAGCACCGGGTCTTCGGCTTCTTCAATTTTTTGTTCGGGAATCAGCGTATCGTCAGATGTTGCGACTGGCTGGACGTGCGTGGTTTCCGGTAATTGTGTTTTCCGGGTTGGATGCAAGACCTTGATACGAATGTGCAAGGAATTGGTTGACGGCAAACGCTGGTAACTGACGCTGCGTTTAAAATGCAGCAGGATAGAGCCTTCCAGATCAACGGTGATTTCATACAAGGGGAGCGTCGGCGTCGGCGTCCAGGGCAGGGATTCAAATACCGGTGGCTGTTCGTCAATTTGTGAATTACGCCCGGTACGTCTGACTTTTAACCGCAATAAATCACCTCTTTCAAGCGGGCTATGGGCAACCACACTGAGTTGTTGATTCAAGCGAATATCCACAATGGAATGTTCTCGGGAGGATGAATCAACCTGGATAGATTCCAGCAATCGATCTTCGGCATGGACGGTCGTGAGCGTTAAACAAATGCCCATCAAAACTAAAAGTCGGCAGTAAAATAAAACGGGGAAAGTCATGTTGGCGTGAGGGGTTATTCTTGGGCGTTTTGTTCAGTAGAATGGTTGTCCGCCTGGTAGTCTTCACAAATTTTTTCCTGTTCGGAAAACGCGTGCTCACAGACGTAAACGACAATGCTTCTGAAATCGCTGCCTTGTTCCACGGCAAAAGCGACATGGCGGCTAAACGACAGGATGAGATAAAAATCGCTTTCTGTTCTGAGTTCTTCTTCTTTTTGTTTGCGTTCACTGGCCGAGAGGTTTCCCAGGTTGGTTTGTTCATTGCCCAGGGTTTCAGCCTCGAAAACGACCGACTCCAGCGGTACCAGGTCGGTACGGTGTGGGATGACCGATTCGCGCTGAAACAGGGCATCTAAATCGACGGCACTGATGGTCATCGGTCGAAAGTTAATGCGCACAGTTTTGGCATCTTTCTTAGGAAAGTGGCTTTCGTAGCGTATCGGAAATGAAAATTGAATTTTCACTTGCGAGCGATGAATGTCATCCTCAACTTCAATACTTTCAAGAATTCGTCCGGATACCGGTGCGGCTTTAAATTGATTGTTCAGGATAAACACGCTACCACAGAAAAATATCAGCAGAAGCAGAAAGACTCGATGGTTTCGCACGGCACGCATTTACCAGGCTCCTCTAAATGGACGATGATCAGGGCCATCGCGGCGTTGGTCGATATCGGTAAAACTGTTGTTTTGATAGACATGGCAGGCACCTGCGCAGTCAGATAATTCATTGACGGTGTAAAGCACGTGGCCATCGGCGGTTTTTTTGTGATAGTGCGCCTTGAAGTCGGGTGCGTGACAACTGGCGCAGACAGCAGAGAGATTGTCATGATTAAAGGTGACATGGCTCCAGGCATTGGCACGATGGCATTCTTCACACTTATTATGTGTGCTGGGGTGATTGCCTGGTTTGCCCTCGGCTTTTTGCCCATTATGGCAGGATTCGCAACTGCCAAAAACGGCCAGGTGGTCAACCCGGTACACAGGTACCCAGGTACGTCTGCGATGGCAGTCGTTACAGGTATTATTGGTGGCAATATGGGTGAGCGACTTGGCCGGGGCTGATGCTCCGTTATGACACACCGAGCAGCTGCCGGTGACATTGCTATGATCCATGACAGCCTGTTCCCAGAGTTGCGTCACGTGGCAGTTATCGCAGTTATTGTCACTGGAAATATGATTCATCGGTTTGCCTTCAGCGGTTTTACGATTATGGCAGGAGAAACAGTCACCAATCACCGCCGCATGATCAACGCGTAGCACTGGCATCCATTGTTCTACACGGTGGCATTCATCACAAATATCTGCCGTGTTGATATGATGATTGGGTTTGCCCGTGGCAGCAACGCCATTATGGCAGCCGGAACAACTGCCTTGAACCTCATCATGATCAAGGTTGGCGGGGAGCCACTGCTGGATTTGGTGGCAGGCTTCACAGCGTTCACTGGATTTAATATGACCTGTTTTTTGGCCTTCAGCCACCGCGCCGTTATGACAACTGTTGCAGTTTTCTGAGACATCCGGGTGTTGAATTTTTTGCGCTATCAGAGGGTGCGTGTTTTCGACATGGTCGATGAGTGTCGATGATCGCGCGGCTGACGCTTCGGCATCCACTGTAGAATCTGGCTGCGTTGGGTCAGGGGAGGTCGTTGGATTACGCGTATCGGCCTGTAAGGGCTGGGCTGGCTGAGCCGTGTTGGAATCATTAATGATAATACTTTCATTATCTACCGCGCCGACAAAGGTTACCGTGTTATGGCAGTTATCACAGGTATTACTGGCGGTGATATGGCCGACTTTTTTGCCGATTGAGATGTCTCCATCGTGGCAGCTAATACAGGTACCCTGGATCACATCAGCATGATAGACGTTAGAGATGATTGTCCAGCTGGCCGCGACGTGACAGCTTTCACACGTGTTGCTGGAATTCATGTGGCGGCGGTTTTTACCCGGTGCGCCGCTGTGCGCATCATCGTGACAACTGTAACAATTGTCTACGGTGCCGCTATGGTCAAATTGTGCGCCATAGAAATCCACGGTGTTATGGCAGTCATCACAGACATTACTGCTGGGGATGTGTATTGCACTTTTACCGGTATAGATTTGATTGTCGTGACAACTGATGCAGGTACCTTGGATCACATCACTGTGGTCAACATTTTGGATGGTCGTCCAGCTGGCCGCGACGTGACAGCTTTCACACGTGTTACTGGAATTCATGTGGCGGCGGTTTTTGCCGGGTGCGCCGCTGTGCGCATCATCGTGACAACTGTAACAATTGTCTACGGTGCCGCTATGGTCAAACTGTGCGCCATAGAAATCCACGGTGTTATGGCAGTCATCACAGACATTGCTGCTGGGAATGTGTATGGCACTTTTGCCGGTGTAGATTTGATTGTTGTGACAACTGATGCAGGTACCCTGGATCACATCACTGTGGTCAACATTTTGGATGGTCGTCCAGCTGGCCGCGACGTGACAGCTTTCACACGTGTTGCTGGAATTCATGTGGCGGCGGTTTTTGCCGGGTGCGCCGCTGTGCGCATCATCGTGACAACTGTAACAATTGTCTACGGTGCCGGTGTGGTCAAATTTGGTGCCGTAAAAATCGACCGTATCGTGGCAATCATCACAGACATTGCTGCTGGGAATGTGTATCGCACTTTTGCCGGTGTAGATTTGATTGTTGTGGCAATAGTCACAGCTGGCCTGTAATACATCGCCATGATCAATATTGGAAATGCTGGTCCAGCTGGCGGGGACGTGACAGCTCTCACAGGTCTCTGTAGAGTTCATGTGATTGGGGATTTTCCCAGTTGCTTTCAGGCCTTCGTGGCAAGTAGAACAGTTATCCGTTGTGCCAGTATGGTCAAAAACGCCGTCTGTAAAAATCGTGTAATTAGCATGGCAGTCCTCGCATTTTTCGCCTGACGGGATGTGATGTTGATGTTTCCCAGAGGCAATTTTTTCATTATGGCAACTGCTGCAATCGCCGATCACGGCATCATGTGTGTCAAAATTAATTTCCCCCCAATTCATGCCGGTTTCACCATGACACTCTTCGCAATCATCGGTACTGTTGGGATGTCCCGGATTTTTACCCAGCGCGGTGATGACGCTGGCACTGTTATGGCAACCATTACAGTTGCGTGGCGTGGATTTAAACACGCCGTTGACATGACAGTCCTCACATTCTACTTCCTGGTGAGGGGGGCTGAGATAAAAACCGGTGCTGAGATGGTCGAAATTAGTATTCACATTTGCCTGATCAGTGTCTGCAAAAAGCGGTGTTGAATAACACGCAAATACCAGGGTGATCAGAAATAAAGTAAATACACTGTAAAGCCATGAAGCAGAGTGTCTGCAGAAGTCAGGGGGTAAATAAAAGTGAAACATATTGGCGGCTATATCGTAATACAGGGTTTCATCTAACCACTCGGATTTCTTCAAATCCACGCGTGACATGGCAGCGCTCACAATAGCGTGTCAAACTGCCGTTATGAATGTCATCTTTTTCATGACAGGAAAAACAAGTGGTTAACATATTGATTTCACCTTTCACCGGTTCGGTGTGGCAGGCATGGCAATCCAGATTTTCATGTTCGCCATCCAATACATATTCAGTCTGGGTATTATGGTCAAACTCCCAAATCCCCCAGCCATTAGGGTTGTGACAGGTAATGCAGGCTTTACCGAGTTTTTCTTCATGCACATCGTCAAGCCGGTGGCAACTGTCACATTGCAGTTTGGCTTCGCTATAAACATGCGACAGGTGGCATTCTTCACAGGGTGCGGTGGCATGCAGGCCCACCAGAGGAAAGCCGGTCATGTCGTGATCGAATATGACTTTCTGGTTCCAGCCGTCTTCTACATGGCAATCACTGCATTCCTTGCCCTGGTCTTCTTTATGCACATCATCATCGACATGACAATCTACGCAACTGGTTTTTAAATCTTCTTTGTAAATATCGCCTTTGTGGCAGTTGGTGCATTCCAGGTCTTTATGTTTGCCGTGCAGAGGGAAATCGGTGGTGTCATGGTTAAAGCGGAATTTATTCCACTTTGTCGGGCGATGGCATTCATTGCATACCTTGCCGTTTTGTCCCCTATGTGTATCATCTTTTTTATGACAGGCTACGCATTCGCGTTTCATTTCTTTATCAAAAATAGGGTCTGTGTGACACGCATCGCAGGCCAGATCTTTATGCGTAAAACGCAATGGAAATTTGGTTTGGTCATGATCAAACTTGCCTTTGTCCCAGTCCATTTCGGTATGGCAATCCTGGCAGCGTTCTCCATAACGCCCCCCATGCACATCATTGACGATGTGGCAGGTCACGCATTCAATAGATAGCAGCTTGCTGATGGATTCGGTATGACAGCTTTCACAGTTGACATCTTTATGCTTAAAGCGCAATGGAAAATCAGTTTGATTATGGTCAAACGCATAATCCAGTTCCTGCCAGTTTTCTTCGTTATGGCAATCGTCGCATTGTTTGCCAAGAAAGCCTTTGTGCGGTTCGTCATCAAAATGACAGGCGTAGCACTGGTTTTTGGCATCGCGGTATTTTATATCCGGTGTATGGCAGCTTTCACAGGGAACCTGTTTGTGAAAGCCGTTGAGTTCAAAATCGGTTTGTTTATGGTTAAACGTGGAGGCTTCAAACACCACAATATCGGCATCGCGACCGATGTGGTCGGTATGACACTCGCTGCATTCACGATCCCTGATTAATGCATCACCGTGATAGCCTTTGTGTTGTTCCACATCAAATTTTATTTCATCATGGCAAGCTTGACACAACCCACTTTGTGCTTCTTTAGTGAAGTCTTTATGACAGACTTCACATTCGTTTTCATAAGGGGCATGATGCTCCATCAGCTTGCCTGGCATCACCAGTTGTTCGATGCGTTTGGCCGCTACTTCTGGGCTATAGCTAAGGATAAGTAAACAAAACAGGTAAAGCAGTTGCAGCATGAATGATGTGATGGCGTTGTAAAATGTTGTCAGGGATATTGCTATGCGCTATCAGGTAACTGTACGATGAAAACGGCGTAGACCAAGCATAGCGCTGATAAACAACCAGAATGATGCAGGTAGCGGTACCGGGTTAGGCTGTGTTGTGAAGCCAACAGCCGTAATATCATCAATACTGAGGCTGGCTGCCACCTTGTCAACCGCCCAGGCGGAAGCCGCATCTTTATTGGACAACACGCGAAAATGCGTGACATTGGACAGCACCTCCTGTGCAGTTCTTTCACCGCGAAAGCGAGTTAAATCTTGCGGTAGCAGACTCAAGACAATGGAATGCCACAAGCCATCCGTATTAACAATTTGAGCTTCGCTTGTGACGTAGCGAGTGTACGCGCCGTTTGCTTTATCATCGTAAATAGCCAGACGCATATACAGTGCGTCTTCTAGGGTCGATTCGGCTTTTAATTTCATGCTGATGGCCGAGATCTGACTAAAATCACCTGTCCATTGCTGTTCGTTAAAAAATACCATGCGCGAATGTGCTTCACGGCCTGATTCATCGCTACTGCCGCCGACGGATGTAACATGAAGGTAACGATTGCTTTCATCGTCATTGGCTAAATTGACGGGCGGTAAATGAGCGCTATTTTTGGATGGGCTGCTGCCTTTAACCCAGGAAGCAGATGTCCCATCCTCAAAATTATCGCTCATCCCTGGCTGGATGATGGCGGCCTGGGCAGTGGGTAAGGCATTGATGAAAATGCAGAAAATAATCGTTTTATAGTAGTTATTCATGACGATAGACTCTAAAAAATCAGGGTTCTAAAACTCAAAAACAGAACCCGGCACACAGGCCGGATTCTGCTTATTACGTTTTTAGCGATAAAGTTTTCAGGCGGGCGACAAAGATACTATTAATCTGAGTCGGTGCGCCGGAAACGACCTTAGCTAGAACGTTTTCTGGAAACAGCCAGGCCAGTGATGCCACTCAGGAACAGCCAGGCTGCAGCCGGCAAAGGTACAGCCGATACATCTGGCGTAACAGTGGCAGCCAGTGTAGAGACTTGAATATCATCCACCCACAAGTCGGCAACCACTTCTTCACCGGCGTTGTAGCCGTCAAACGGGCCGCGACGCGCCAGGTAAACTTCACCCAACACGCCGTGCAGGAAACGTAATGAGGAAATGTTACCCAGAACTTCTGCCGCAGAAAATGCAGCGGATGATTTGCCGTGACCGCCAATACCCACCATGTGCAGATTGCTTTCCAGGTCAAAAACCACGTCGTACCATTCGCCATCGGCCGGAACGATAACGGCTTCTGTAGAATAACGTGTACGTAAACCAGCCAAGGTATTGCCGAATGCTGCTTGCATGCTTAATTCAACCGGACCGTTGTTTTTCATGCGTGCGCGAATGGTTTTCGCGCCCATTGCGTTGTAGTTGCCGCGATAATCATTGCCTGCCATGAACGTGACACGTTTATCATGCTCAGGCGCATCCGGGCCGTTTGAAATGTATCTCAGGTATTTGTTGCCATCTATTTCAGTGCCCACTTCCATCGGGATAGCGGCTGCGCTGCCTTTATGCCAGCCAGACAACGTGCCGTCTTCGAAGTCTGTCATAGGTAAGGCGAGTGCGCTTGCACTGGTTAAGGCCAGCGCTAAAACCGATAACGGTGC
>SPJJ01021143.1_pt1 | contig 17559 bp, 14 predicted proteins | sample 3741741 | NCBI WGS metagenome assembly SPJJ01 (sample SAMN10925908, study PRJNA522277) | cold seep metagenome | isolation source: Elba SIP-enriched marine methane seep metagenome, extraction at timepoint T1 | place: Italy: coast of Elba, Mediterranean Sea | collected 2014-05 | reverse complement strand
GCCAACTTGCCCTGCCCCGCGTAGTCGTCGATCTTGGCCGCACCACCTTCGGGGGCGACCAACAGCTTGTGGCGCACGCGCTGCTTGACCTCATCGATCATCGACGGGTCGAGCTTCATGTGGGCGACCGAGGCCGCCACGCTACCCAGGTAGGTGTGCTCGAACGCCCGCTGCGCAGTCGCGTCGCCGTGATGGCACGCGCAACACACGTACAGCTCGGCGATCACCGCATCACTCGCGTCGCCATCGACGCCGCGTTGGTCCGCATAGTCTGCGAAGTCGGAGCGGGACACGCGGAAATCGGGCCACGCACTTTCACCTCGCTCACAGAGCGCCACCTGGGCGCCGCTCAAAGGACGGTCGGACATTTCCAGTAATGAACACGTTAGCGCGCCGCCGGCTTCGTTGCTAGCGCCACGGACCGCCGCTACACTCAACAACTGTGTGAGCTGTCCCAACGACACCACGATCTTCGAGTTCGTCACCGGCGGCCTACGCGGTGACCAGCTCGCGTCCACGGACGCCCACGTAGATTCGTGCCCGGACTGCCGCGACCTGGTATTGGGCCTGGCCCAGGGTCTGAGCAGCAGCGATAGCGCCGACGACGCCCAGCCCGAGCTGGCGGAAACCTTCGCCGACCTGGGCGGTGCCGAAGCCGATGGGCTGCCGGCGGGGTCGTTGTTCGGCCGCTACGTGGTTCTGCGCCGCATCGGCGAGGGCGGGATGGGCGCGGTGTACCTCGCGTTCGACGCCGAGCTGAACCGCAAGGTCGCGCTCAAATTGCTGCGCACCGACGCGGCCCCCCATCAGGCCGAGCTGACTCGCGAGCGCCTGATGCGCGAAGCCCAGGCCATGGCGCGGTTGTCCCATCCCAACGTGGTCGCCGTCTACGAAGTTGGTGCCGTGGACGACGCGGTGTTTTTGGCCATGGAGTACGTGGAGGGCACCACTCTCAAGGAGTGGATGGATGACGACCACGATTGGCGCGAGGTGGTGAACACATTCACCGCCGCCGCCAACGGTCTGCGCGCCGCTCACGACGTCGACCTGGTTCATCGCGACTTCAAACCGGCCAACGTGCTCGTCGGCGACGACGGCCGCGTTCGGGTAACAGACTTCGGCCTGGCTCGGGATGCCGCCGGGGACACCAGCGTGGACAATGCAAGCGACAGCGGCGGCGGCGACGCCAGCGGAGACCGGCTCGCCCAAACCCTGACCATGACGGGCTCGATGATCGGCACCCCCGCATACATGGCGCCGGAACAGTTTGCCGGGACTCCGGCCGGGGCCCTGGCCGATCAGTTCAGCTTCTGCGCCACCATGTACGAAGCGCTGTATGGCAAGCGCGCGTTCACCGGCAAGACCATCGCCGAGCTCGCGGAAAACGTGAAGTCCGCAGCCAGCCTGGCCCAGCCCAAGCGCAGCGTACCTACCTGGTTGCACGCGCTGTTGGTGCGCGGCATGAGCGCCAAACCCGACGATCGCTTCGACTCGATGGACGCGGTCGTCGCCGAGCTGGTGCGTGATCGCGGTCGAGTCCGACGCCTCGGCTTGCTCGCCCTCGCCATCGTGGCGCCAGTCGCGATCACGGCGGGCGTGTTGATGTCACGGACCGACAAAGCCGGCGCGCCTGTTTGTACGGCGTCCGCGCAAACGATGGCCAAGGTGTGGAACGACTCACGTAAGAGCGCCGTGGCGAGCGCGCTGGGTGCCGCAGACCGCAGTTACTCCGGCGCGTACACCAGCCGAGTCACCGGCGAGCTGGATCGGTGGAGTAAGCGCTGGGTGGTCATGCACCAGCAAACCTGTCGGGCCACCCGGGTGGACGGCAACCAGTCCGAGGCGCTGCTCGACGCGAGAACCATGTGCCTGAGCCGACAGCGCGATCGCTTCGCCGCGTTGGTCACCCAGCTGCAAGGCGGCGACAAGCAAACCGCCTCGCGAGCCACCGCGGCGCTCAACGCGTTACCGGATATCGACGCCTGCGCCGACGTAACTTCCTTGACTGCCGTGAGCCCGCCGCCGGCCGCTGTACGCGCCACCACAGCCGGGTTGTATCGACAGCTCGCCACGGCGCGCGCGCTGTTGGTAACCGGCAAGCTCGACCAGGCCGACACAGCCGCGCGATCGATTCTCGGTCGCGCGAAGGCGGCAGCCTACAAACCATTGATCGCCGAAGCCACTCTGGTCGTAGCCGAGCTATGGCTCGCCCGCGGCAAGGCGCACGAGGCGGAGCGCACGGCGTATCAGGGCTTGTGGGCGGCGCAAGAATCCCGCGCCGATCGCGGCGTCGCCGAGGCCTGGTCGCTGCTCGTGCGCATCGCCGGCGAGTCGGCCCAATACGAACGCGCCGCCCAGCTGACCAAACACGCCAGCGCGAGCGTCGTCCGGCTCGGCTCACCGCCCGCCCTGGCCGCGCGGTTGCGCGTGCAGCTGGGCCTTGTCGCGTTCAACCGGGGCCGGTACACCGAGGCGCGCAAGCACTTGCGTACGGCGCTGGAGCTGCGAAAAAACCTGCACGGTGATCGCCATCATCAGGTCGCCGCGGTGCTGACCAACCTGGGCCACGTCGCGCGCCGGCTCTCCGACTATCCGCTCGCCCTGCGTTTGCACCGCCAGGCGCTAGCCACGGATCGCCAGACTTTCGGCGACGCCCACCCGCGCATCGCCCGTCACAACCACAACATCGGCGGCATTCTGCGCTTACAAAACAAGCTGGCCAAAGCTCTCGAGCACTACAAAGCGGCCCTGTCGCTACGCAAGCGACTGCTCGGCGCCGATCACCACCAGACCGCGCTCACCCACAACAGCATCGGCCTGGTCTTGCTCGACACCGACGACCTGCCCGGCGCCAAGCGCGCGTTCTCGACAGCCAGCGAAATCTTCGGCGCGAGCAAACACGGCGGTCGCGCCATGGCCCTGTTCAACATGGGACGCACGCTGCAGCGCCAGGGCAAACACAAGCGAGCTGTGTACGCCCTCGACGAAGCGCTTCGAGGCTACGGCCGCGCCCACGGCGAATCACACTTCCGTGTCGCTGAGGTGCGCATTGCCCTGGGCGAATCCCACGCCGCCCTGGGCAACCGCAAAGCCGCCCAGATCGCGTTTCAGCGGGTACTGTCCCAGGTGGACGATCGCACGATCCCCCGCACCGTCATCGAGCGCGCTCGCACCGGGTTGCGCAAACTCGGCAAGCTGAGCGCGACACCGCGGCCGACGCGACCACCGACCAAGACCGCCACGGCCCCCCCGCCCCTGGGGCCCAGGACCGGGCCAACCAGCGTCAGCACGCCGCCCAAGCCCATCCGTGGCATTACTCCACCAAAGCCGCCGACACCGAAACCGGGACCGGGCCGACGTGATCGCGGAACCTATGGCGGAAGTCAGTCGTGGCAGTAAAAAACCCTGCGCCACTGGTCCGGCCCGTGCGTTCAGCAGATGACAAGCAGAAAGAGGTCACGATGAACGACGACAATCCCTTCAAACCCGGCGCGTTATCCCGACGCGGCTTTTTGATCGCTGGCATTGGCGCCCCCGCCGTGCTCGCCGCATGTTCCCACGGCGCCGAAGCCAGCCCGACTCCCGTCAACCCCCAGGGGCCACCTCCACCGCCCGTGCCACCGCCGCGGCCCTTGGCCACCAAGACCTGCATCGCCACGGACGACAACATCGAGGGCCCGTTCTTCAAGGCCAACGCACCCAGCCGGGTCGTGCTGATGAAGTCCGGTGCCAAAGGCACCCGGTTGTTCTTGAGCGGCAGCGTCGTCGATACCCGCTGCCGACCGATTCCCGGAGCGGTCATGGAAGTCTGGCAGGCCGACCACCGCGGCGACTACGACAACCGTGGATTCACGTTTCGCGCTCGGCTGCAAACCCGCAGCAACGGCGGCTTCGACATCAAAACGATCATTCCCGGCCGCTACCTCAACGGCCGGCGCTATCGACCGGCGCACATCCACGTCAAGCTTCACGCCAAGGGCCATGCGTCGCTGACGACCCAGCTGTATTTCCAGGGCGACCCGTACAACCAGGGCGACCCATTCATCCGCCGGTCGCTGATCATGCCGCTTCGGAACCATCGCGCCGGCAAAGCGGCGAGCTATCGCTTCGTGCTCGCCAGGACTTAGCTTCGCAGAATCTAGTTCAGGCGAACCCGGGGTGCCGAATCCCATCCAGCGGGCTATCCTGGGGCCAGTGGATCTGAGCCTAACGCGCATAGAGCAGCGTCTCGCGGCCTACGCGGCCAAGGAACACTCGCGGATACTCGCGCCCAAACGCGCAGCGGTCGCCGCTCTGCTGCGCTATCGCAAAAACTCCCCCGAGGTGCTGCTCATGCAGCGGTCCGCTCGCGAGGGTGATCGCTGGTCCGGGCACGTATCGTTTCCGGGTGGTCGCGAAGAACAAGCCGACTCGACTCTCATCGCCACCGCCGTCCGCGAAACCCGTGAGGAGGTAGGCGTCGACCTGGATGGCAACGCGCGCCTGCTCGGTAAGAGCGACGCGATCCGCGCTGTGTCAAAGGGCAAATTTCTGCCCATGAGCATCACGCCATTCGTGTTCGTGCAAACCCATGACGACGACCTGGCGTTCGAGCTCAACCACGAAGCGCAAAGCGCGTTCTGGTTGCCGCTATCCATCGCTGCAAGTGGTGTGCTGGATGACTCTTACGCGTACAAGAAAGGCCCGCTGTCGTTGACTCTGCCGTGCTGGCGTTACGAGGGTCATACCGTGTGGGGGCTTACCTACCAGATGCTCACGCGCTTCCTCGAAGTCGTCGGCTGACACCGACGATCGAGTCTCCGAAAATCGGACAGCACATTGTCCCACAGGGGGCGCAATCACCAGGTGTCGCTCACGCCCCCCTACGGTTTCCCCCGACTTCGTGACCACCCAGATCGCTGCCAACGGTAAGCGCTGAGAACCAGGCAGCGCGGCTGCGTGGCACGCTCGCTGCAATACTCCCCGACATGCGGCGAGCAACGACGCCGCGTGCGCCAACGCGCCGGGTTCTAGATTGGGCGTGTGCGGGCTGGACAGGTTCTACATACAACCAACCGATAAGCGAGCATCTACCCCCAGGCCTGTCCAGCTCGCACAGACTCTCCGCCCAAAAAGCGTTTCACCCCTGGCACGAACACCCACCGGCATTACAGTTGCCAACCGCCGCGTGGGTGTTTTGCCATGGGAGTGAGGTGAAATCCCCCGATTTCCCCGCAACCGGCCGCCTGATTTCGATGACATAGATCGTCGGGAGCGGGCGCGATTGTTGCTTCTCTCCCCGCCGGAGGTACGCGATGTCCAAGCCGGCAACGAAATCGAAGATGAGTCTCGCAGAACGCTTCTGGTCCCTGGCCAAAGCAATGAAACACAAAGGGGATCCCAACGATCCCGTTTCTATCGTGCGCCACGTCCTGCGCATCCTGGATGCTCTCGACCGGGGCGAACAGGGCAATGTGGTGTCCGTCGCCACCGTGTCCTTCCTCAAGTTGCTGCGTGAATCCGAGATCAACGGAGATCTGTCCTACGCCTCCCCGGAACAGATCCGCGGCGAGATGGTCGACGAGCGCTCCTTGGTGTTCAGCGTTGGCGTGTTGTTGTTCGAACGCCTGACCGGTCGCCACCCGTTCGGTGCCGAAGCCAGCGGCCGTCGACTGTCGCGCATCAGCAAGGTCGAGTTCGGCTCGGGCGTGAACTACTTCCCGACGGTGCCGGGCGGCCTTCGCCACGTACTGATGCGGTCCATGGGGCCGTTCCCCGAAGAGCGCTGGGAGAACCTGCGCCAGATGCGCACGCGGCTCGAACAATTCGTGCAACAGGAGTCGCCTGCCCCGTACCTACCGGGCGCATCCAACACGACGATCAAGAAGGAGCGCGCGCCCACGTTCACTTCGGACGAAGCACCGACCCGCGTCGTCGACATGCAGCAAGTGCTGCTCGACAAAGCCGGCAAGGCAGGACGCGCTCCCACCGACCCGAGCGCGGTCACCAGTGAACGCGCGCCCACGGCCAGTGGAGAAACCGACACCCGCACTGCGCAGGTATCCACCCTGCCCAACGCCGCCGCCCAGGATGCACCGCGCATCTACATCAAACCGAAGTCGAAGATGACCCCGCTGGTATGGGCGGGGGCCGGCGCCGCCATCGCGTCGGTGGCATTCTTCCTGATGCAAAAGGATCCCAAGGCGACCTCTACCGCGGCCCAGGGCAACGCAGTCGCCACACCGGTTGCCAAGAACCACACGGCAAGCGCCACCCCGACCGGCAAAGCGGTGACCGGCGCACCAGTGCTGAAAGCCGTGATGAAAAGGAAAGCGGTGCCCCAGCCGACGGCCAAACCGGTACTGGGCCCCGTGACCATCGATCCCAAATCCGAAACCGATCCGATCGCCGAGCTACTCGGCCCATGCTTCACCAAGGACCGCCGAGCCAAGACCGTGCGCTTCGGGCTCAGCGTGCTCTACGGAAAACGCGACGGCAAAGTCAAAGCGATCTACTACTCCGGCAAAGGCGCGGTATCCAAGACCGAGAAGGCGTGTATCGACACAGCCCTCGAGCGTCTGGTCGCCAAGCCGTCGCCCAAGAAGATTCTCGGCTACAACATGGTGTTCCACGCAGACGGCGCCACCATCAAGCTGCTGTAGATCTGTAGTAACGCCCCTGGGCGCGATTACTTTCACCGGGCGGGGCAGCAACCCCGCCCGGCGCTTTTTCGGCCCCTCCCAAGCGGGCGCGATTGCGCTGACCGAGCTATATTGCGTGGCATGCGGGTTTGGCTCGGCATATGCGCGGCAGCATTGGTAGCCACATCGTGCGGCGGTGCGACCAAGCGCGGCGCCGTGCAGGCGGACTCGTCCCCCCAAGGTCAGATTCGCGCGCTCATGGGCCAAAACGCCAACTACCGCCAACAGCTGGGTATGGGCCAAACGGCCGTCGAGAACGGCTCGCCGGATTCGACGACCACCGCGGGTACCGCCAAGGATCCCAGCTCGCGGCCTCAGGTCAAAACGACCAGCCCACCCAGGGTGCGCCGAGCATCGACCTGCAGCGACGTCTGTCGCATCACCGCGTCGATCTGCGACAACGCGCAGCGTATTTGCCGCATCGCCAAAGACAAGCTGCCCGACGACGCCTGGGCCCAGAATCAGTGCACCAAGGCGACGCGATCCTGTACCGACGCCCGCGCCCGCTGCGACAAATGCCGCAGTAAATGAGCGCATAAACTGCGCAATTTTCAGCAGGAACCGTCATGACTTAGCCGTGTCGGAAGTTTTTCCGATCCATGACGAGATTCGAGTGGCGCTCCAATAGAACGTGTTCTAGTGTCGAGCCAGATAGTAGAACATGTTCTACCGTACCCAGGAGACGACCGAGTGAGCAACCAGACGCATCTTCCGATCCACCAGGGGCGACTTAGCGGAGGGCGGCCGCGCTTTCCAATGCCGCGCTATCCAACGGGCTGGTTTCAAGTCGGCTGGGCCGCCGATCTGCAACCCGGCGACGTCAAACCACTGCGCTACTTCGGCCAGGACCTGGTCATGTTCCGCGGCGAAGACGGCAAGCTCAGTGTGCTCGACGCGTTCTGCCCGCACCTGGGCGCTCACCTTGGCCACGGCGGCAAGGTCGAGGGGAACGATCTCAAATGTCCGTTCCACGCGTGGAAGTTCAACGGCGACGGCGAATGCACCGAAGTGCCCTACGCCAAGAAGATCCCACCCAAGGCCAAGATGGAGTGCTGGCCGGTGCGTGAACGCAACGGACTGATCATGGTCTGGCACGACATCGACAAGAACCCGCCGGGCTGGGAGCTGCCCGAGCTCAAAGAGTTCCACGAGGAACCCGAAGCCTGGTCCGAGCCCAAGCGCAAAGAGTGGACCCTGCGCACTCACAACCAGGAGATGGCGGAGAACATCGTCGACTGCGCCCACTTCAAGTATCTACACGGCACCCAGAACATGCCGGCGTCCGAAATTCATCCGGACGGGCCCAAGTTCCACATGGTGTCGCCCACGGTGATGACCACCCCCGCGGGTGCGGTCAAAGGCCAGGTCGAATCTTGGTCTTTCGGCTTCGGCTTCGCCACCAACCGATTCACCGGCATCGTGGAGACGTTTCTCCTCGGCAACGTCACCCCCATCGACGACGAGCACGTACACGTGCAGTTCACGTTCATGGTCAAAAAGATGGGCGGCGCCGACGTGACCAAAGGCGTCGGTCGAGCGTTCGTCGCGGAGATCACCCGCCAACTCGAACAGGATGCGCCGGTGTGGGAGAACAAAGTGTTCTTCGAGCGCCCAGTGCTGTGCGACGGCGACGGCCCATTCATGGCGCTGCGCAAATGGGGCCGGCAGTTCTACCCGGATTGGTACTGGCAGGAGGCGCGCGATGCCTACTACAACGCAGTCTGATCTAAAGGGCTTCGCGCGCGGCTGGTTCGTCATCGCATTCAGCGATGAGCTCGCTGCCGGTGAGGTCAAACCGTTGCGCTACTTCGGCCAGGACCTTGTCCTGTTCCGCACCGAAGGCGGTGAGCCCAAAGTGCTGGACGCGTTCTGCCCGCACCTGGGCGCGCACCTGGGCTACGGGGGCAAGGTCGAGGGCGAGGACATCAAGTGTCCGTTCCACGCGTGGAAGTTCAACGGCGCCGGCGAATGCACCGATGTTCCCTACGCCAAGAAGATCCCACCCAAAGCGAAGATGGAGTGCTGGCCCGTGCGCGAGCGCAACCAGATGATCTTCGTGTGGCACGACCGGGACAAGCAACCGCCTGATTGGGAAATCCCGGTCATCGACGCCTGCTCCGACGAGACGTGGACGCCGTGGGATCACAGCATGCTCGAGGTCAAGACACATCCCGAAGCCATCGCCGAGAACGTCGCCGACCGCGCCCACTTCATCCCCGTGCACGGAACCCACATCAAAGAGTTCCAAAACGTCTACGAGGGTCACACCGCGCGGCAGATCAATAACGGCGTGGCGTACCCACTAGGTGGCGGCGAGGACAACTTCAAACTGACGGCGACCTATTACGGTCCGGCCTACCAGCTCTCCGAGATGCACGGGTTTCTCGAGAGCAAGCTGGTCAACGCCCACACGCCGGTAGACGAGAACAAAGTAGACCTGCGTTTTGGCGTGATGATCCAAAAGCAGAGCAGCAAAGAGAAGACCGAGGCGTTCAAGCAGGGCTACGCCAACAACCTGCGCGAAGGCTTCTTGCAGGACGTACGCATCTGGGAGAACAAAGTGTTCCGGCCCAAGCCGATCTTGGCCGATGGAGACGGACCGATCATGAAGCTGCGCAAGTGGTACTCGCAGTTCTACGAATCGCGCAGCTAGCGCCAGCCGGCAGGGGAAGAGAGCCCCGCCCGAGGTTGAACAACCATGAAATCAGATGTCTGCAAACAGCTCGGCATCGAGTTTCCCATCTTCGCTTTCAGCCACTGCCGAGACGTCGTCGCCGCGGTGAGCAAGGCTGGCGGCCTCGGCGTACTAGGCGCGGTTGCGTTCAGCCCGGAAGAGCTGGAGACGGAGCTGCAGTGGATCGACAACAACGTGGACGGCAAGCCCTACGGCGTCGACACGGTCATCCCGGCCAAATACCTGGGCAAGTCCGAAGGTGACTTCGACAAGGGCTCCCTGGAGAACATGATCCCCGAGGCGCAGCGCCTGTTCATCACCGGGCTGCTCGCCAAGTACGGCGTGCCCGAGCTTCCCGAAGGCGTCGATGCTACCGAGAGCTTGCTGGGCTGGTCCGCATCCAGCGGCCGCGCCCACGTCGAGGTCGCGCTCAATCACCCGATCAAGTTGATCGCCAACGCTCTGGGGCCGCCCCCAGAAGACGTCATCGAGCTCGCCCACAAGCAGGGCGTCAAAGTCGCGGCCCTTTGCGGCAGCGTTCGCCAAGCGAAAAAGCAACAGGCCGCTGGCGTGGACATCATCATCGCCTCGGGCTACGAGGCCGGCGGTCACACGGGTGAGATCGGTTCCATGGTGCTGCTGCCTCAGGTCGTGGACGCCGTCGCGCCCACCCCGGTGCTCGCTGCCGGCGGTATCGGTTCCGGTCGCCAGATGGCTGGCGCCATGGTCATGGGCGCCGCGGGCGTGTGGACCGGGTCGATCTGGCTCACCACCCACGAGTCCGACATGATCCCACCGCTGATCGAAAAACTGCTCGCGGCCACGTCAAAAGACACGGTGCGCTCCCGCTGCATCAGCGGCAAGCCGGCGCGGCAGCTCGTCACCACGTACACCAAAGCCTGGGACAACGAGTCTCCAGGCACGCTGCCGATGCCGTTGCAGTACATGGCCACCGCCGACGCAACCCAGCGCATCTACCGCAACGCCCAACTGGGTCACGAGGGCGCCGCCGAGCTCGCCGGCACTCCCGTCGGCCAGGTGGTCGGTCAGATGAACCAACGAAAGTCTGCTGGCAAGGTCGTTCAGGAAATGGTCTCCGAGTATGTTGAAGCCATCGAGCGCGTTAACGGACTGATGGAGGAGCTATGAGCTTCGAAAATGCAGATCTAATGTCCCTGGATGTACACACCGACGATCCGGAGCCGTTCTACGAGTGGCTGCGCGAAGAGCGACCGCTGTACTACGACGAGGCCAACGATCTGTGGGCGGTGTCGCGCTACGACGACGTTTGCTACATCTCGAAGCACCCGGAGCTGTTCTGCAACGGCCAGGGCGTGATCCCGAGTCTGCCGCTGGACCTGTGGCCCGACGAGGCGATGATCAACAAGGACGGCGATGCCCACACTCGCCAGCGCAAGCTGGTGAGCAAAGGCTTCAGCCCGAGGCGCATCGCAGCGATGGAAGACACCATTCGCGAGGTCAGCCAGGAGCTGATCGACGCCATGGCCCCCAGGGGTGAAGGCGATCTGGTTCGCGACCTGGCGCGCCCACTGCCCATGCGCATCATCGGTGACATGCTCGGCTACCCGCGCGAGCGCATCGACGAAGTGCTGCAGTGGACCGACACGTACACCCACGCGGGTTGCGGCCCGGACCACGTCACCGAAGAGGTGCAGGACGCATTCGCCAACTTCGTGGAGTTTCACGAGGAGCAGCTCGAAGACCGTAAGGAAAACCCGGGCGACGATCTGATCAGCGTGTGGCTGAAGGCCGAAATCGACGGCGAGAAGCTCGACGAAGATACGATCATGTTCGAGCACAACCTGCTGCTCGTCGGCGGCAGCGAGACCACTCGCAATTCGATCAGCTACGGCATGATCGAGCTGATGAAGAATCCCGACCAGCAAACGTGGTTGGTCGAAAACGTCGACGACCCTCAGGCCATCGAGGTCGCCGTCGAAGAGATGATTCGCTGGTCCACCCCGTTCGTGCGCATGAAGCGCACGGCGACCCAGGACGTCGAGCTGCACGGTCAGACGATCAAAGAAGGCGACCAGCTGATCATGCTGTACCCGGCCGCCAACAAGGATCCGCGCGCCTACGAGCGCCCGAACGAGTTCGACATTCGCCGCCAACCCAAGGTGGCTCCCCTGGCCTTCGGCTACGGCGCCCACTTCTGCCTGGGCGCGAACCTGGCGCGCATGGAGACCCGTATCGCCGTCGAGTTGCTGCTGCGCAACCTACCCGACATGCGCCTGCAGGATGGCAATCCGCCCCAGCGTCGAGCCTCGTGTTTCATCCGCGGTTACTCGACTGCGCCCATCGCGTTCACGCCCAAGCGCTGACGCTTTTTCAGCAAAACCTCAGCCGAGATCGGCTCGCTGCGAAAGCAGCTAGTTCCGAGTTAATCCCCACGGTCGTTCGGTAGCCTGCCGCACATAACGACCCGTGGGTGGGATGTTTGTATCCCCCTGAATACATTGACCATCCCACATATCTCGGGCGATTACATAGAGCAATGCAACGACACCTGCTGTCGCTATTTGGCGGAGCTATTGGAATCGTCGCGTTGGCCGGGGGGGCCCATGCCGAGACGTACCGCGTCGGACCGACGCAGACGTACCAGCAACTGGACGACCTGCCATCGCTGTCGCCGGGCGACGTCGTAGAGCTGGACGGCGGAGCCACGTACAACGGCGACGTCGCGTTCTACGACAACGGCAGCGCGGCCCAGCCGATCATCGTTCGAGGCGTCGGCGCCGAGCGGCCGATCATCGCGGGCGGCACCAACACGTTGCTACTCGGCGGCAACCACTACCGCATCGAGAACGTGGAGATCACCGGCGGTAGCTTCCGCTGTGTGTTCCACGTCGCCGACGACATCACCCTCGAGCGCGTCGTCATTCGCGACTGCCCGCGCCACGGCCTGCTCGGCGCCGATGACGGTAGCGGTTCACTGACCTTGCGGTTCAGCGAGGTGCGCAACTGCGGCGACGGCCTGTACGACCACCAGATCTACATGGCCACCGACGAGACCGCCTACCCGGGCTCGGTGTTCCGCATGGAGTTCAACTACGTGCACTCGGCCAACGGCGGCGCCAACGTCAAGACCCGGGCCGAGCGCAACGAGATCTACTACAACTGGATCGAAGGCGCCGTGTATCACGAGCTCGAGCTCATCGGCCCCGATGGCCAGAGCGAGAACCTTGCCCGGGAAGACTCGGATGTCGTCGGCAACGTCCTGCGCAAGACGGGCTCCAATCAGAGCTTCTACGCCATCCGCACCGGCGGCGACGGCACCGGCCAAACCTGGGGCCGCTATCGCTTCGCCTACAACACCATCCTGCTCGCCCCCGGCGACACATCCGCGGTGTTTCGAATCTTCGACGGCAACGAGAGCGTCGAGATGCACGACAACGTGATCGTGCGTCAGGCCGGCGACATGACGCCGATCACGATCGCCCGCACCACCGAAGCCAACTGGGCGTCCGGCAGCGAAGTCGTGACCGGCCGCGGCAACTGGATTCCCAGCAATGCCCAGGACGTTCCTGCTGGCTGGACCGAGACCATCTCGGGAACGAACCCCGGTTTCGTCGACCTCGAAGGCCTGGACCTGCGACCGGAAGAAACCAGCGCCCTGGTCAATTCGGCGACGCCGCCGGCGAGCCCGGGCGCGTACCCGTTTCCATCACCACTAGAGGCCCCCGAGTTCCAACCCACGCGGCAGATGATGATGCCTGGCCAGCAACAGGCCCGCGCCACCAGCAGCGACGTTGGCGCCTTCGAGCTTCGAGGCGCGGCACCGCCAGATCCACCGGACCCCGGCGATGGCGGCGACCCGGGCGACGGCGGCGACCCGGGTGATGGCGGCGACCCGGGCGGTGATCCGGGCGGCAACGGCGACGATAGCGCTCCCGCCCCGCTGGTCGGTGGCTGCCAGGGTGGCCCGGAACCGTCAGGCTCGACGCTGTTGTTACTATGCTGCGTGATCGCGCTGCTGGGCCGGCGGTCAACACGCACTATTATCGCTTGACGGCAACCGGCTAAAGCGGCTTTGCTCCCGTCACCGTGGGTAGCCCAAAGGAACCGCTCTACTACGCCGATTACCTCCGTATCGAGCAGCTGTTGGACTGCCAGCATCCCAAGAGCGCCGCGGCTGGTGAAGCAGCGCACGATGAGATGTTGTTCATCATCATCCACCAGACGTACGAGCTGTGGTTTCGGCAAATCCTCCACGAGCTGACGTCGGTGGCCGAGTTGTTCCGCTCCCAGCGTGTGGACTCGCGCAGCATGGGCACGGTGATCGCGCGTCTCGAGCGGGTCAACGAGATCCAACGGGTGCTGGTCAGCCAGCTCAGCGTGCTCGAGACCATGACCCCCATGGACTTTCTCGACTTCCGCGACTACCTGGTCCCGGCTTCGGGTTTCCAGAGCGTGCAGTTCCGCAAGATCGAACAGGCTCTGGGGCTGCGCCACGACGACCGCACTGCATTTAGTCAGGATGCGTATCGCACACGTCTGCGCCAGGAGCATCAGGCCGAGCTGCAAAAGGGCGAACAAGCCGTGTCGCTGTTCGACCTGGTCCAAGCCTGGCTCGAGCGCACGCCGTTCCTCGATCTCGAGGGCTACAGCTTCTGGGACGAGTATCGGCAAGCGGTCAAGACCATGCTTGCGGACGAGCGCACCATCATCAACGAGCACCCGACGCTCAGCGACGACGAAAAGGCCACCCAGCTCGAGCAAGTCCAGTCGACCGAGGACGCGTTCGCGACGCTGTTCGACGACGGCGCCGACGGCAACAACGGCCGCCGCATGTCCGACCGCGCCACCCGGGCGGCGATCTTCATCCATCTGTATCGCGACTACCCAGCCCTACAGCTGCCGCACAAGCTGCTCACCCGGTTGGTCGACGTCGACGAGCTGTTCACCACCTGGCGCCAACGCCACGCCATCATGGTGCATCGTATGATCGGCAAGAAGCTCGGCACCGGCGGTTCGTCGGGGCATCGCTACCTGCGCTCGGCGGCTGCCAAGCACAAGGTGTTCTCCGACCTGTTCGATCTGTCGAGCTACATGATCCCGCGCTCGGCTCTGCCCACTCTGCCCGAAACTGTCGAGAAGCGCATGCGCTTCAGTTACGAGGAGACCCTGTGAACGTTCAAATCGTCGGTGGTGGTCCCGGTGGCATGTATCTCGCCATCCTGATGAAAAAGCGCGATCCGTCCCATGACATCACGGTCTACGAGCGCAGCAGCGCCGACCTGACCTGGGGTTGGGGCGTCGTGTTCTCCAGCAAAACACTTGGCTACCTGGAGCGCAGCGACGAGACCGTGTACCGCCGCCTCCAGGACAAGCTGACCAATTGGCAAGACGTGGTGGTGCTCTACCACGGCGACGAGACCCGCATTCACGGCAACCCATTCTCGTCCGTGGCGCGCATCGAGATCCTCAAGATCCTCCAGGAGCGCTGCCGCGAGCTCGACATCACCATGAAGTTCGAGTCCGACGTCACCGACCCGGCCAGCCTCAAGGACTGCGACCTGCTCGTCGGCGCCGACGGCATCAACAGCGTCGTCCGCGAAACCTGGAAGCAGGCGTTCGAGCCCGATATCCAGGTAGCGCCCAACAAGTACATCTGGCTCGGCACCAACCACCTGTTCACCGGACTGACCCTGGCGTTTACCAGAGCCGAGGCCGGCGCGTTCGCCGCCCATGCCTACCGGTTCAACGACACCACCAGCACGTTCATCGCCGAGTGCACCGAGCAAACCTGGCGCAACGCCGGCCTGGATACCGCGTCCGAGTCTCAGACCCTCGACTACGTGGCCAAGGTGTTCGCAAAAGAGCTCAACGGCAAGCCGGTGATGTCCAACGCGTCCAAGTGGATCAACTTCCGCCGCGTCAAGAACGCCCGTTGGCACCACGAAAACGTCGTGCTCATCGGCGACGCCCTGCATACGGCCCACTTTTCCATCGGCTCGGGCACCAAGCTCGCGATGGAAGACTCCATCGTGCTCGAGCGCTGCTTGCACGAGACCAGCAGCGTGAGCGAGGCGTTGAGCGCGTTCGAGACCGAGCGCCGCCCCGCCGTCGAGAAGCTGCAACGCGCTGCCCAGCTCAGCCGCGTGTGGTTCGAAGAGTTCGGCGACAAGCTCGATCAGAAACCGGTGTTGTTTGCCTACGATTGCATGACTCGAAGCGGCCGCGTCGATATGGATCTACTGCGCGAGCAGGATCCCAAGTTCGTCGCCGACTACGAAGCGGCGAGCGCCAGCTAGCTAGGGTGCCGGCGGTGGGGGCGGCGGCACAGTCGCCCCGGCTTTCTTCGGCGGTGTGCGCACGGCGCTGCCATCCGAGCAACGCAGACGGTCCGTGGTGCCGTAGCTGTTGCCATTGAGAACGAATGGATCATCGATCGTCATGTGACGGCGCTTGCCGTCGATCTTCACCACCACCTTGATGTCCTTTAGCTCCCAAACCACGCCACCGCATTCTTTGACCGGGCGCTTGGTGGCGCCGCCTTTGAAGCTCACCAGCCGAGCCCGCTTCCAATTGAACGCCTTGCCACAGCGCTGAAACCCGCGGGTCAGTCGCTTGTGCAGCTTTTGAATCATCTTGGGCCGCATCTTCATGCCCTGGCAGTGTCGAACCACCTCGGGCATGGTCGGTGCCAGAACCAGGAACCGGCGCAGGTCGTTGGCCGCCAGACTGCTGACCACATGGTTGACCAGGGCCTTGATCGTCCGCGGACGCTTCGACTTTTGAGCCTGGGCGCTAGCAGCGGCCACGGACAGGGTGAACGCAGCGGCCATGATTGCGGGCATCAAGCGGGTCATGAACCTCACGATACCACCGAGTTACAAGTCCGCCAGTCACATCTTCGGGGAGCTGTCTCCAACCGTGATAGGAGGACAAGCATGACCAAAGTGTACGCAATGATGGCGGGTTTCGGGGTAGCTCTACTGGCGTTCGCGGCGCCCAGCGCAGCGCAGAACCGCTGCAACTTCGGCAAAAAGAGCTATACGGTCAACTCGACCCGCTGCGCCAACGGCGTCAAGTTGCGCTGCAAGGGTGCCAATCGCTGGAAGGCCATCGGCAAGTGCCGCGCTCGTGTGATCAAGCGCGGCCCACGTTTTTGTCAATTGGACAAGAAGCGCTACTCCATCGGCGCGACCCGCTGCGCCGCGGGTTCGCGACTGCGCTGCACGGGCCCCAACACGTGGAAGCGCATCGGCCGCTGCGCCGTGCGCAAGATCGCCAAAGGCCCACGCTTCTGCCGGCTAGCCGGTAAGCGTTATTCCATCGGCGCGACGCGTTGCGCCGGCGGCTCTCGCATGCGCTGCACCGGCCCGAATACGTGGAAGCGCATCGCCGCCTGCAAGCTGGTCGTGCGCAAGGCGTCCCAGCTGTGCCCGCACGGTGGCAAGCGTTACGCGGTGGGCTCGACCCGCTGCCTCGGCGGCAAGCGCCTGCGCTGCGTCGGTGGCTTCCGCTGGAAACTACTCGGCCGTTGCCCGCTACGTCGTGGCGCCAAGCCGTCGGTGTTCTGCCCCCACGGCGGCATGCAGTACGCGCCCGGCGCCACCCGTTGCGTCAAGGGCAAGCGGTTGCGCTGTCGATCCGGCCGCAACTGGTACGCCGTCGGCCGCTGCAAACGCTAACCAGCTAGACGTTCAGCTCAACGGACTTTTCGTACGGCGCCTCGTCATTTGGCGAGGCGTCGCCGCGTTCGGCCGCTTTCATCAAACGCCAAATGTGTGGGCCGAGCACGTCGATGTCGGTCGACACGTACTGCTCACCGCCGAACTGCTGGATTAGCTCGGTCTGCATCTTCAGGATGCGAGCATCCTGGGAGAAGATCCACCGGCCCAGCGGCTCGAGCAGCGGCTTGACCAACCACCCAGGGATACGCCCCAAACGGAAGCTCACGGTGGCAAACAGCTTGGTTTCGAAGTCGGATACCGGCGTGCAACAAGACGTCACGTACACGTGGGTGTCATCGCCCAACGCGTAGTCGACCACGGCGACCGAGGGCAAATAGAAGCGATCGAAGTGCACGACCAGGCCACCGCCCGGGGACAGTAGCCTGGCGGCCGCTCCTTTGGGTGCGGGCTCGCCCACGTACTCGGCCTCGCAGCGATCGGACCAACGCTTGACCACAGCGGTGATGTCGTTGCGACTACCGGTGCCGCGGAATAGTCCCTT
>SPJJ01012958.1_pt1 | contig 17560 bp, 14 predicted proteins | sample 3741741 | NCBI WGS metagenome assembly SPJJ01 (sample SAMN10925908, study PRJNA522277) | cold seep metagenome | isolation source: Elba SIP-enriched marine methane seep metagenome, extraction at timepoint T1 | place: Italy: coast of Elba, Mediterranean Sea | collected 2014-05 | reverse complement strand
GAGGACCGCCTCGAGCTGTTCGCGGTTGAGGGTCGACAGATCGAGCACGGGCAACCGCGCAGTATCAGAGCGGGGCAGACAAAAGCGACCACGTGATCACCTGGTCGTCGCTTGACAGCACCTACACCATTCCCTTGGATCGGCGCGCCCTCCACTTATGCGTAATCTCCTCACAGCACTGCCCATTCTCGTCGGCCTCAGCGCCGTCACCGCGCCGGCCCACGCAGCGGACGTGGCCTCCAAGGTCTTCATCAATGGCAGCCCCTCGCCGGTCTTCTTCAACGACGGGGACAGCTTCCGGGTGCTCGCCGGGCCCTTGATGGGTCTCAAGGCCCGATTGGCCGGATTCAATACGCTTGAGAGCTATGGCGCGGTGCACAGCTGGGGCGATTGGACGCCCAAGGAGATGTACGTGCTGGCCAAAATGGCCACCCTCAACGCGCGTCGGGGCATCTGGCACTGCACCACCAACATGGACAAGGACACCTACGGGCGCGCGCTGCTGTTTTGCCCGGACCTCGCCATCGACCAGATCCGCCGCGGCCTCGCCCACTCCATGAGCGTGAACGAGGACCCCGCGGACCCCCGCTACACCGAGGCGCAGAACCAGGCGATCAAGGAAGGGCGCGGCATCTGGGCCCACGGCGTGCCGGAGTACGTTCTCACCTCCCTGCACTCCATCAGCGAGGGCGGCGGGCGCGACGGCAAGACCTATAACCGTATGGTGTCCAGCCGCGACGGCCACTCCGCCAAGTGGCTGCACACCGACGACTACTCGGAGTGCGATACCATCTGCACCACAGAGCGATCCGTATCGCCCGAGATCATCGAGGGCGCGGTCGAGGCGCTGCGGGCGGATGAGGACCTCGCGGATGTGGTGTCCTCCATGCCCAAGAGCCAGCTCACGCAAATCGTGACCGACTACAGCCAGCTGGGTTGGTTCCGAGGGGTCAAGGACGAGGCGATTGTGGCTCGCTTGACCGAGAAGATGGCCGCCATGCAGGCCGACGGTAACCTGGCCAGCACAGAGATGGGGCGCGGCTCCTGCGTGCTCTACGTCGAGTTTCAGCGGCGCTACGGGGCCGGCCGAGCCAGCTGTCTGAGAAAGTGAAACCCATGAAACGGACCATTACATTTGCGGCCCTGTGCACGGTGGCTGTGGTCGCCTTGGCCTGCGAGTACATCGAGCCGACGGTGCCCGTTCTTGGGTACGAGTTCGACGTCGAATCCTGCCAAGACGGCATCGATAACGATCGCGACGGTCTCATCGACTGCCAAGACCCAGGCTGTATCGCTGAGGCCAACGGCAACTGCGGGCAGATCAGCCTGGTCGACCCCTTCCGCCTCGAGCGCGAAGACACCTACGAGCTGTGCACCGATAACGTCGATAATGACGACAACGGCCAGTACGACTGCGGTGACCGCAAGTGCCAGGGCATCGCCGAGACCTGCTGTCTGCGGGAGTTCTCCAATGCCATGTGCTCCAACGGACGGGATGATGACGGCAACGGCTTCATCGACTGCGCCGACTTTGGCTGCACCCGAGGCAAGTTCGTCACCGTCTGCGAGGACGACGAGACCCAGTATTGCGAGGATGGCTTCGATAACGACGGAGACGGCAAGATTGATTGCGAGGACCTCGACTGCGCGAACCCGGAGGGCGTGGGGCTCAACCCCTGCCTTGAGGCGGACTGCAACGATGGCATCGACAATAACAATAACGGCAGGACGGATTGCGAAGACCCCGGATGTCTGGCGTTGGCCGCCTGTCAGCGTCCCGAAGACAGCCTTGAGACCTGCCAAGACGGCATCGACAATGATGGCAATGGCTTCATGGACTGCGGCGACTTTTCCTGTAGCCGGCTGAACCGAGACGGGACCAACCAGGACACCGTCGACTTCTGTGCGTCCATCGCCGAGAACACGATCGAAAAGTGCAGCGATGACATCGACAACGATAGCAATGGCTTCACCGACTGCAACGACTTCTCCTGCAGTCGCAGCGATGACCCTGACGTCGCCGCCCTTTGCGGTGGCACTGAGCCTGTGGACGAAGAAGACACCGTCGAAGAGTGCAGCGACGGCGTCGACAGCGATCGGGACGGCTTCGGCGATTGCTTGGACTTTTCGTGCACCCGGCTCGCCGACGATATGTCCAACCAAGCCGCCGTCGACTACTGCGCGCAGTTCGCAGAGGACACCTTCGAAAAGTGCAGCGACGGCGTCGACAACGACGGCAACGGCTTCACCGATTGCGAAGACTTCTCCTGTTCACAAAGCGACAGCATCGCCGTGCAACGTGCCTGCCAAGAGAGCCTCGCGCTGTCGACCGAGGAGGCTGACCGCCTGTGCTCCGACGGCGTGGACAACGATGGCGACGGCCAAACGGACTGCAACGACTTCGACTGCGGGTGGGACCCGCGGGTGACCGTCTGCGCTACAAACAAAGTGTGCTGCCCCCCCGGCACCAAGTGCCTGTGAGTAACTATCCATGAGCTTTTATAAACTCCCCGCCGCCGTCCTGATGGGCCTGCTTGTGAGCAGCCCTGCCTGGGCCCAGACCGAAAAGCCGGCCACCGAAACCAACTGCAGCGACCGCATCGACGAGGATGGCGATACCGTCACCGACTGCGCGGACAGCGACTGCTACGACGACGCGGCCTGCAAGACCGCGGGCGGCCTCGAGAACAATAACGTCCTGTGCTCCGACTGGATCGACAATGACGGCGACGGTGCGGTCGACTGTGAAGACGTCGATTGTCAGCACCCTGGCCTGACCGCCTGCCAAGGCTCTTGGCAAGGTCCCTTGTCCGGCACCGGCACCATGGCCCGGCAAAGCCAGGCCCCCACCTCGTCCACTGCGGCCGCAGCAGCCCCCGCCCCAGGCGGTGTGCCGATGCTCGCCGAGGGACAGACCTTCGAGGACCTGGTCGGCAAGGGCGGAGACGCAGACGGCGAGCGCAATGACTTCGTCTGCTCTGATGGCTACGACAATGATGGCGACGGGCGCATCGACTGCGCGGACATCGGCTGTCAGTTCGACCCGAACGTGACCGTCTGCCGCGGCACGCCCGGCCTGCGCTTCTCCGTCGCGGCCCACGCTCAGGTGAGCCACGACTTCCAAGCCGACGAGGACGCCGGACAGCAGCCTTGGGACACCCGCATCAATCGCCTTCAGCTGCGTGCCTTTGGCCCCATCCCCTACATTCAGGACTCCTTCTTCCTGATCTCGATTCGTGCCGAGGCCAACCCCCGCCTCACCTTCGCGTTCTTCAACATGCCGCTGGGCGGCGGGCACTACGTCAACATCAACTCCGGTGGTGGCGGCCTGTCCAACCTGCCTGTGCTCTCGGTCTCGAAGAATCCGATGCTGGATGGCGCCTTTTACCTGACCAACGCCTTTGAGCAGGGCAATGGCGCCGCGGTCGAGGTGGGTGGCCCCATCCTGCCCGGCCTTTTGGACTACCGCGTCTTTGCCGGTGGCGGCTCGGGTCGCTTCAACGGCAACATCGGTGGCCGCTTCTTCAACTCGGACGAGCGCAACTACACCTGGGGTGCAGGCTTTCAGTTGGCTCTGTACGCCTTCGGCCGCTTCGACCGCTGGGATACGCGCTTTTTGTATACGCCCGCCTCTCGCGCCCTCACCTTCTACCTGGGCGCCCGCTACGACCAACGTGAGTTCGAGCGCTACCCCTGGGTGAGCAGCAGCACCCTGTTCCGCTGGGGCCGGTTCATGGCCACCGGTGAGCTGAACTTCAAGCGGGAGATCAACTTCGAGACCAACCAGCTCGCGTGGAACCTGCTCGCGGGTGTCTTGATCGTGCCGAAGTACCTGTTCCTATCGGCGGACGTCGGTGGCTTCTTCGCCTCCGACTTCCAGAACATTGACCCTGCAGAGACCTTGCCCACAGACCTGCGTCGGCTCACCGACCAGTTCCAGTGGCGTGTCGCGCTGCATGGGTACGTCTGGCGCAACCAGGGCCTGCTGACCCTGCTGTACACCGACAACCGCACCGAGTCGGCCACCGCGGGTGAAGAAGCCACCCGGCGCCGCGAGCTTCGCCTCGAAGCGCAGATCCGCTTCTAGCTACCTCAGCGGCTCGCCAAAGCGCGCCTCATAGCGCTTGGCAAGCTGCCCTGCCTTCTTCGCCTTGCCCGTCGCCTGGTACGCCGAGTACAGCAAGGTCCAGGCCCCCTTGGTGCCCGGGCTCAGCTTCACCGCCCGCTGCAGGCTAGCCACCGCCCGACTCGGTCGGCCGCGTGCAAAGGCCGAGACCGCTAATGCCACATGCCCCTTGGCCTGCTTTGGGTGCAGCTTCACGAGGCGGCGACAGGCCCTATCCGAGGCCGCCCAACGCTTTCGGCTGGCGTAATGCTCACACACCGCGATCTGCGGGCCGGGGGCCCCTGGGAAGTCCTTGGCCAACTGCGCCGCCCGCACGTCGATCTGCTTGCTCTTGCCGGCGCGCAGAGCATCGAGCAGGGTCCGGGCTCCCCCCACGTAGGCGGGCTCCTGCTCGGGCTTCAGGCCGGCGCTGTCCAGCCAGGCCGCGCGACGCACCTGCCTGCAGTAGATCGCAATCTGTCCTGCGACATCCGGTAGTCCGTGGGCCGCCGCCTGCCCGGCCCAGGTGATGGCCCCGAGGCGCTGATAGGTCTGGGCCAGCGCGGTCCACAGGGTCGGCTGAGCCTGCTGTACATCCGAGGCGAGGCGCTTTTCGGCGCCCTGCGCCGCCTTGAGCGCATCGGACAGCTGCCCCGCGCCCTGCAGGGCGTGAGCGAGCAGCAGGTGGTGACCGGGCGGCTTGGGCACCTGCTTGGCGAGCGCGCTGCAGTACTGAAGCGCCTCGGGCATGGAGGGGTCCCGGCGCACCGTCAGCTCGCACGCCAAGCCCAGCACACCGGGTGTCGGCGGCCCCTGCTTTAGCTGTGGCTGCAGGAGCTGCCAGCCGGCCTCGACCTCACCTCTTTGCAACATCTGTTGCACTTTCTGCAGCCGCTCGTCCTTGGCCTGGGGTGTCAGCGAGGGGTCCACCTGGGTGCGTTCTTCGTTGGACCGTGCCGGTGCGCCGCCCAGGCGGGCTACAACCCAAGCCTTAGACTCCTTGTCGATGTACTGCGCATCAATGCCGCTGAGATAGTTGATCAGCGCGGCCTGAGACTCCGGGGTCGAGACCACATCTGTGGTGCGCGCATCGAGGGCCATCTTCATCGCGGTGAGGTTCTCGGGCGCAAAGCCGCTCTGCTCGACGCTATACTGCGCGTTCATCAACGATTGGGCCGGCCACATGTGCACCGCGCCGAGCAAATGTCCGACCTCGTGCAGCAGCAGCGAGACCTCTCGGTGGCGCATGCGGGCCTGGTACAGTTTGTTGCGCTCCTCGGCCGAAAACTCATCGAGGGCACGGCGCAAGGTCACATGCTCTTGAGCATCCTCAATGCCCCTCAGCACCATGTGCTTTCCGAGCATTTGGGCGCGCCCCGCGTCGTGCAAGGCTGGACTCAGCACGGCCAATGGGGAGACCAAGCCGATGACGATGTCGACCCCCTCGCCTGCGTCCCGTTCGTGCAGCGCAGTGAGGTCGACCTGAAGATCCGCCCGGCCGCCCTCGTGCGGCCAGCTCTGCATGGACACGACCTGGATACGCGCGCCCAGGGTGGCCGCGAGCACCCGGTTCGCGGCCGCGACCTGCTCCTGCAGTCGAACTTGCCACGTGAGCACGCCGCGGCGGTGCCCACGGTCGGCCCAGACCCGCGCCGTCAGGACGCGTCGGGCCGTCGTAGCGGTCGCCACCGGGCCTATCTGTGAGGGTTGTAGGGAGCGCGCGTAGACCTCCTGGGGAGACGGCTGCCCCCACGTGCACCCCGACGCGACAAAGAGCCCCAACACCCACCACCCTCGGTTCACAAGGGCACTGTAACAAAGTCAGCGGCGAGCGGATGCGCGCACTTGGGGCACGGGCAAGCCCCAGGTTCAGGAGGGTACGGACCTTTGCAGGCGCGCTTTACGCAGCTCTAGGTTGCCCAGCTGACCACAGGCCGCCATCACGCTGCGCCCCTTGGTGACTCGCCGCTGCACGGCGCAGCCGTCCTCCTTGAGCCAGGCCAAGAAGGTGGTGACCTCCTGCTCCGTCGGCGCGCGCGTCAAAGGAATAGTACCGGGGTTATAGGGGATGACGTTGACCACCGCCCGCCCCAATGGCGCCACAAAGGCCGCCACCGCGGCGGCATCCTCCCGGGTGTCGTTGAAGTCTGGCAGCAGGCAATAGTTGATGGCGTAGACGAACTGTTTTCGGCGCGGATACTCCATCAGCGTCTTTTGCAGCTCGGCGAGCTTGAACTTACGGTTAACGGGCATGAGCTGGTCCCGCTTGTGGTCAAAGGCCGCGTTGAGACTGATCGACAGATCCATGCGCCGATAGCCCAACTTGGCGAGCTCCTTCAGGCCGTCCACCCGGCCCGCCGTGCAGACCGTCAACCTAGGTTGACCGTACATGAGACCATGATCGTCGTGCATGATGCGCAGGGCCTGAAGCACCCCCTCGGTATTGTCGAGGGGTTCGCCCATGCCCATAAAGACGATGTTGCGGATGCTCCAACCGAGCACTGAGCGCGCCACTACGAGCTGGGCCACGATCTCACTGGCCTTGAGCTGGCGAATGAAGCCCATCTTCGCCGTCTCGCAAAATGTGCAGCCCATCTTGCACCCCACCTGGCTGGACACACATAGGGTGTAGCGGTCCTTTCCCATGGGGATGCGTACACACTCCACCTCGAGGCCGTCCTCAAAGTGCAGGACCACCTTCATCGTATCGTCGCCCATGTGACTGGGCTCTTCGACCGTCTTTTCAACCGTGGGCAGGGTCAGCTGGAAGGTTGAGCGCCAAGCCTGCACCGCCTCGGCGCTGAGACCCATCTTCTCGGGCTCAAATCGAGCCTGAAGCACGGCCTCTTTGTAGATCTTGGGCGCCAGCCCCGCCCCCCTGGGCAGGCGCGCCCGCGCGTGGGCCTGTAGCTCATCGAAGGTCAGGCCCAGCAGCTCGATCTTGGCCTCCTGGGCGATGGGCAACGCGACGCTCACAGCCCTCATGCAGACCATCTTGGGTGCAATCACACAAGCGCCGTGGCGGGTCTGCTATGGTGCCGCCCTGTATGCGGCGCCTACTCCCGCTCCTGCTGCTGGCCGGCTTCGGCTGCGCCTCGACTCCGACCGGATCTGCGCCAGATCCTAAGGAAGAGCCCGTGCCCGTGATGGCGCATACCCGGATCCAAATCGGGGATCCGCGCCTGCATGGCGCCTCCGGAATGACCACGGCCCCCAGCGGTCGCCTCTTCGCGGTGCTGGAGCGAGACCACCAGCTCTTTGAACTCAATCCGAGCACGCCCTCTTCTCCGATCGTGGGTGTTCGGGGCATCAGCGGGGCACCCGCCGGCGTCGACCTCGAAGCCGTGGCCTTCATCGATGACACGCACCTGGCCTTCGGCACCGAGACCACCAATACCCAGCGCACCGGCGACCTCATCCTCTTCGCAGAGTTGGGCACCGACAGCGTCACCATCTCCGAGCAAACACTGAAGTTGGAGTACGCACCCTGGGGGCTCACCCCAGAGCGCAACCGGGGCGTCGAGGGCCTATGCCACGCCGCCGGGGTGCTGGTGGCCGCGGTCGAGACCGTCGGAGTGCAAGACGGCCAGCGCTTTGCGCCCGTCGCAACCTTCGACCTGCTGCAAAAGAAGTGGACCTACTTTCGCGTCGGCCTGACCACCGAGACCGGAAAGCTCTCCGCCCTGACCTGCCGAACCAGCCCAGCCGGAGTTGAGGTGATGGCCATCGAGCGCCACTACGAAGTCTCGCGCCTTCTGCAATTTACCCTGCCTCGAGGTGTGCAAGGCCAGAACATCTCCGCCACTTCGCTGGCCGACGTATCCCCGATCTTTGAGCACGGAAAAATCCCCAACTTCGAGGGCCTCGCCGTGATGAGCGATGGCAGCCTCGCCTCCGTCTCCGACAATGACTATGGCGGCATGACCGGCCCCACGGAGTTGTTGATCTTACCTGCGCCCAACCAGAGCATCGGCGTGCGTGGCCAAGTCGCCCGCTGAGTCTGCATGCAGCGTCGAACCCTCGCCCAAGCCCGCCTCGCTCTCGCCCGCCACGAGCCCCGCAACCTCTCCCTGGTGCGCGGACCGGTGAAGCAGGCCGCTGTTGCGGCGGTGCTGCGCCACGAGCAGGAGCTGCAGGTCCTGATGATCCGGCGGGCCGAGCACCCCAAGGACCCCTGGTCCGGGCACATGGCCTTCCCGGGCGGCCGTGTCGACCCGACCGACCTGGGACCCTTGTCTGCGGCGCGACGCGAGACCAAGGAAGAGATCGACCTCGATCTTGAACACCATGGCGCCCTACTGGGACCCCTGTCGCCCGTACCCGCGGTGGCCCACGGACGAAAACTCCCCATGGTGATCGTGCCCTATGCCTTCGAGCTGCAGGGCGACCCCAAACTCACGCCCGATACCCGCGAAGTACAGGAGACGGTTTGGGTACCCCTATCGTTTCTGGCTGATGAAGCGAATCGCCAGAGCCTGACCCGCAAGGTCGCCGGCGTGCCCCTTTCACTGCCCTGTTATCACTTCGAAGGCCGGGTCATCTGGGGCCTCACGCTTCGCATGCTCGATGAGCTGGTCAAGGTCCTGATGAAACCTTGAAGGTCTCGGCCCAACTCACCGTCGACAGCACCGCGGTCAGCCCCCACCCCAGGGCCATGCGCTCAAGTCCACGCGCGGTATCGACCCGCCGCAGGGCATCCTGCACCGTATCAGCATCGAACCAGCCCGTCTTTGCCAAGCTTGAGGCCGACAACCTATCCTGCACCCAATCCGGCGTCTGGACACCAAAGAGCCACTCCGAGGAGGGCGCCATGAAGGCGCGCTTGCGCCGCCGCACCAAGGCAGGCGGCAGGTCCCGCGCCATGGCCCGCCTCAAGATGTGCTTTTCTTCGAAGCGGCGCAGCAGATACCGAGGCGGGAGCGCGGCCACCGTGTCGACCAGCCGATGATCCAAAAAGGGCACCCTCAGCTCCACGGAGTGGGCCATGCTCAGACGGTCTCCCATGCCCAATACCCAGCCCTCGAGGCGGGAGGCTTGCTCAAACCGCAGATCATTGTGCAGGTCCGCGTTCGCGCCTAAAAGAGCCTCAGGGGCCTCAGGTAGCTGGGCCACACCCTCCTGGCGCAGGTCCTCGTGCAGCATGCCACCGCAGGTCCCCTGCATCAGCCACCACTGTTCGACCCAGGGCGGCACCAGGCCGTAGCGGGCCTGAACGTGGGGTTCATGCCCCCACCAAGACAGCAGATCCGCGGCGAACTGAGGCTGGCGTCGGCGCAAGAAGGCTTTCACCAGGCCGCGGCGCACAAACATGCTGCGCCCGCTGAGCACCCGACGAAAGCGCGCGATGCGAAAGGCTCGATAGCCCGCGAGCACCTCATCGGCGCCCTCCCCGGACAAGACCACCTTCAGCCCAGCTTGGCGAACCGCCCGCGCGAGTTGGTAAAGGCAAAAGGCCACCGTGTGGATCTGCGGCGACTCCATGGCCGCGATCGTGCCCTCGAAGTCCTCGGGGCTGATGCCCGACAGCAGTACGCGGTGGTGGTCCACGTCGAGGTGCTCAGCGGCAAGGTCAGAGTGCAAAGACTCATCGTAGCGGCGGTCCTCACCACCAAAGACCATGGAGAACGTCGAAAGGCCGGCGCTGTGCTGAGCCGCCCGGGCGGCCACACTGACCGAGTCGATGCCGCCAGAAAGATAGCTGGCTACAGGCACATCCGCCATGAGGTGGCTTTGCACCGCCTCATCGAAACGGCTGTGAAAGTCCTCGGCTGCGCGCGCCAAGCCAGGCACCACGGCAGCGCCGCTCACTTCGGCGCCCGCATAGGGCACGTCATAGTATCGCCCGCGCCTGGGCTCTCCTGTCAGGTTGTATTGCACAAAGCTTCCAGGAGGTACCGAGCGGATGCCCTGGAACATCGTGCGAGGAGGCATCGCATAACCCGCGGACCATACGTCTTGCAGACCGCGCGCATCGAGCCGCGGTGTTATTCGACCACAGGCGAGCAGCGCCTTTATCTCTGACGCAAAGAGCAGCAGCCGCCCATCATCGCTGTGGGCGACGAATAAGGGCTTGATGCCAAAACGATCCCGAACCAAGAGCAGTCGTTTTTGGGGCTCATCCCACAGAGCAAAGGCAAACATGCCCGCGATCTGCTGGGCGAGCTCTACGCCATGCTCGCGGTACAGCGGAAGCAGGACCTCGGTATCCGCCTGGGTCGAAAAACGATGCCCCCGGGTCTGCAGGCGCTCGCGGTGCGCGCCGTGGTCGTAGATTTCGCCATTATAGGCCAGCGTGAGCCCAGCCTCCGGGTCCTGCATGGGCATGTGTCCGCCCTCGAGGTCCACAATGGACAGCCGGGTCGCCCCCAGGCCGCAGTGGCTGTGAACCTTGAGCCCCTGGTCATCCGGGCCCCGGTGCTCAATGGCCGCCATCATCCGGGCGACCAGGGCCTCACCCTCCTCAACCCGCAAGCCCTCCTGCGCAAAAAACCCTGCGATGCCACACATGACGGATGTCCCAGCGCACGCTACTCGGCCTGCGCGGTGCAGGGTACCCGTCAAGGGGTAAAAAACGCTCGGTGGGCGGCCGGCTCGCAGCCTACGACGAAGTCCGTTGGCACGGGCCGCACAAACACCTAGCCTCCAGCAGCGCCGCGCGGCGCCTCCCTACGCCATGAGCCTGCTCGCCGCCGATGACCTCCACCTCGCCTTTGGCCCCCGCTCCATCTTTGACGGAGTCTCTTTGTCCATCGAACCCAATGACCGGCTCGGCCTGGTGGGGCCCAACGGATCTGGCAAGAGCACCTTGCTCAAGATCCTCGCCGGCACAGGCAGCGTAGACTCCGGCCAGATCACCCGCGCCAAGGGCATCCGGGTCGGCTACCTCGCCCAGGAGCATGGCGACCCCGGTGAGGGCGGGCTGCTCGACAGCGTGCTGCGCACCGCGCCGGGCAAGAGCACCGTGGAGGCCAGGCTGCACGAGGTGCAGCACAACCTGCAGTCCAACAGCGATGAAGACGCTCAGCTGTCGCTATCCCAGGAGCTGGCGGACCTCACATCTCAACTCAACGCGCTGGAGGAGGACTTCGCGACCCACCGCGCCCAGCGCATCCTGGTCGGCCTCGGCTTTTCGCAAGAAGACTTGCATCGACCCGTGCGCGAGTTCTCGGGGGGCTGGCGCATGCGCGCCGCCTTAGCGGCCCTCTTATTTCAAAAACCCGACGTGCTGCTCTTGGACGAGCCCACCAACCACCTCGACATGCCGAGCGTGCAGTGGCTCAGCAACTTCCTGAAGACCGTGCGCCACGCAGTGGTGCTCACCTGCCACGACCGCGCCTTCCTCAACGCGCACGTCACCCGGGTGGCCAGCCTTGAGTTGGAGGGCGTGCGCACCTTCCGCGGCAACTACGATGCCTACCTTGAGCAGCGCGAGATGGACTTGGAGCACCTCGAGCGGCGCATCGAACGAGACGCCCAGCGAAAGAAGGAGCTGGAGGCCTTCGTGGAGCGTTTTCGCGCCAAGGCCACCAAGGCCAGGCAGGCCCAAAGCCGAGCCAAGATGATCGAGCGCATGGAGGCCGGTCAATCTGAGTTGCCACAGATGCGGCGGCCCATTCACATCGAGTTTCCGCCCTGTGTGCGCACGGGGGACCCGACTGTCGCCATCGAAGACCTGCGATTTGGATACGGCGACACCCCGCTCTTTGATGGCGTCAACCTCACGGTGCGCCGAGGCGATCGCATCGCGATCGTCGGCGCCAATGGCATGGGTAAGACCACCCTGTTGCGCTTGGTGGGCGAGGAGCTGACGCCGGACGCGGGCCGCATCAAGCAGGGCCGCCACGCACAGATGTCCTACTTCGCCCAGCACCATGCCGAGCAGCTCACGCCCGGTCGAACCGTGCTGGAGGAGGTCTGGGCCTCGCAGCCCGAGCTCAGCCAGACCAAGGTCCGCAGCATGCTCGGCGCCTTTCTCTTTGGTGGAGATGATGTGGACAAGCCCGTGGACGTGCTCTCGGGCGGCGAAAAGGCCCGCGTCGCCTTGGCCCGAATCCTCATGTCCCCGGGCAACATCCTGCTGATGGATGAGCCGACGAATCACCTCGATACCGAAAGCGCGGACAAGTTGACACAATCGCTGGAGGCCTTCGATGGCACCCTGCTCTTTGTCTCCCACAACCTCGACTTCGCGCGGCGCCTGTCGACCGTGGTCTGGGACGTGCGGCCCGGCGGCGTCGAGACCTACCCGGGCTCCCTGGGGGACTACCTCGACCACCTCGATCGCCTTGAGCAGGCCCAGGAGGCTGCGTTCAGCGACGGTCCTGCGCAGGCCCCCACTGGGGATAAGGCGACCCGCATCGCGGCCCGCAAGGAAAGGAAGGCCCAGGAGGCCGAGCATAGAAAGCAGCTATCCCGCGCCACGCGGGCCATCGAGGCGCTAGAGGCTAAGATCGCGGCATTAGAAGGCGAGATTGCGCAGCTGGAGCAGACCCTCGCCGACCCCGCCACCCACGCGGACGCTGAGCTGTCTCGTAAAGCCAGCCTGCGATACGACAAGGCCAAGACGGACCTGGAGGCCGCCATGGACAGCTGGGCCGAAGAAGAGGCCACCAAGGAGGCCCTGGAGGCCTCAGGACAGTAGACCTGCCCTGAGCGCGGTGTCAGAATCACCGCGATGTCTCTGCCGGAACACATCACCGAAGTGCGGGAGAATCACCGCCTGGACGAAGCGCGCCTCAAGGCCTACCTCGACGGCCGCCTGCCAAAGCTGGGCTCCGCGCTCAGTCTGCATCAGTTCAAAGGCGGGCAGTCCAATCCCACCTACTTGCTGACCTCGGGTGATTCGCAATGGGTATTGCGAAAAAAGCCCAGCGGAAAGCTGCTGCCCTCAGCCCACCTCGTCGAGCGTGAATTTCGGGTCATTCAGGCCTTGAGCGAAACCGCCGTGCCGGTCCCTAACGCGCACTTTCTTTGTGAGGACCCCGAGGTCATCGGCACCGCCTTTTACGTCATGGACTACGTGCCCGGCCGGATCTTCCATGCTCCGCATCTGCCCGACGCGCCCCAGGCACAGCGCGCCGACATGTACGACAGCATGGCCGAGACGCTGGCCGCTCTGCACGCCGTGGACTACGCGGCGGTGGGGCTCGAGGACTTCGGCAAGCCATCCGGCTATATCGCCCGGCAGATCAAGCGCTGGTCCTCCCAATACACGGCCTCCGCCACGGATGAAGTGGCCTCGATGCAAGCCCTCATGCAGTGGCTGCCCGAGAACATCCCGGCGGGCGAACAGACCACGATCGCCCACGGAGACTTTCGGCCCGGCAACCTGCTCTTTCATCCCGAGGAGCCGCGGGTCATCGCGGTGCTCGATTGGGAGTTAGCCACGCTGGGCCACCCCTTGGGCGACCTCGGCTACTTTTGCTTGGCCTATCACTTGCCCAACATGAGTAAGGAGCTGGGCGGTCTCGTCGGCATGGATCTCAAAGAGATGAACGTGCCCGATGAGGCTAGCTTCGTGGCCAACTACTGCGCCTACGCAGGGCGCCCCGTGCCGGAGTCGTTGAACTTCTTTGTCGGCTTTTCGCTGTTTCGGCTCGCCGCCATCTTGCAGGGCGTCTATCAGCGTTCATTGCAGGGCAACGCGAGCGACCCAAAGGCAGGAATGTATGGCATGGCCGCAACCATGCTTGCGGACCTAGCTTGGCAGACGGTGGGCGGCAGCCGCTAACGCACCGCGAAGACGAGCAGCGCGGGCACGCCATAGAACAGAGACGCGACGTAGATGATAGCGCCCACGCGGTTCTTGGCGGCGTATTTGGCCAGCCGCATCGCGGCGTACATCGGCCACTTTCGTGTCATCGGCGGCACGTAGAAGACCATCATCGCCACGAGGTTGAAGAGCAGGTGCACCAAGGCGATCTGCCGGCCCACCATCGCCCCCTCCCCGGAGACCGCCATGGAGGCCAGAAGCGCCGTCAGGGTGGTGCCAATGTTCGCTCCGACGGTGATCGGGAAGACCTGCCACAAGCGCACCAAGTTTGCGCCTGCGAGCGGGACCATAATGCTGGTCGTGATGGAGCTGGACTGCACCGCGGCGGTGATCCCGGCCCCCACGCCCATCGCGCTGATCTTGCCGAAGACCCCACGACTGAGCACCCGCTGGATGACCCGGTCGACCCGCGAAAGCACCAAGGAGCGCATCACCCGCACGATGAGGGACAGCGCGGCAAAGATGAGGATCACCGAAAGCACGATGAGCACCACCGATTGGGCCGTCTCATGCGCCGTGATGCTGGAGACCGCGCCCTGGATGCCCTTCACCGAAGACTTGAGCGCGCCCTTGATTGGGCTGTGATACGCAAGACCGCCTGCGGTGGGCAGCAGGCCGTTCACCCACGCGGACAGATGGGCCAAAAAGCCCGTGGCCATCTCGAGCGGCAGCAATGCAATCACCGCGAGATAGTTGAAGAAGTCGTGACACGTGGCGGCGGCGAAGGCGCGGCGGAACTCCCGTCGGTTGCCCATCTGCGCCAGCGCCGCGATCGTATTGGTGACCGTGGTGCCGATGTTCGCGCCCATGATCATCGGAATGGCGCTACCGATGGGCAGCACGCCGCTGGCCACCATGCCCACCACCAATGAGGTGGTCACGGAGCTAGACTGAACCAAGGTGGTCGCGAGGATTCCGGTGACGACTCCCATGAAGGGGTTTTGCACCGCGGTCATGAAGGCATCGAGGGTGCCCGCGCCCAGACCTTTGATCCCCGTGGACAGGCTTTGCACGCCAACCAGAAAGAGGAAGAGCAGCAGCAACGCCGCGACCGGTCGCAGCAATGCCAGCGGTGAGGGCACACCTCGAGGCGAGCGGCCGGCAACGGCGAGGGGCTCGCCCTGCTCTTCGGGGGACTCCAGGGAGGGCGCGGCGGCGGTTCCTGTGCTGGCCATAGTGAGTTGCCAACAATCAGGGGCTAGCCGAGCGAGGCGGTCAACGACCCCAACGGTGACGTTTAGGTGACACCAAGAACGCGTGAATGTGTCATCACTAACCCCTCAGCATCATGGAGCATTTCCGCCCCACCTAGCCCTACATGGGCATTGAAGGCCGCCCCTGAGGGCCTAAGTGAGACAGTGTGAGGTTCAGCCGCAGCACCGCCAAATCGTCCAAATCGGCAGGCCGGCCTCCAGTGTCTGGAGGGTGACAAGCCCCCGACGATCGCTAATGAAAAGGCATGGCGCCTCAGCCCCCAGACGTCGCCGCAAAGGATGGTGAGCCGAGCCGCTGTGGCTTGTGCGGCCGCGCTCTGGTGCCGGGGCCCAGCGTCAATCGTCATCACCTGGTACCCAAGACCTTCGGCGGCCGGAAGGTCGTGGACCTGCATCGCATCTGCCACAACAAGATCCACGCGGTCTTCAGCGAGCGTGAACTTCAGCAGCACTACCACACGTTCGAAAGGCTACTTGCACACGAGGAGATCAGCAAGTTTGTGCGCTGGGTGCGAAAGCAGCCCCCGGAGTTCTACAATCGAAACGTGCGCCCCAGTACCCGCCGCTCAAGGCGCTGAGGCCTACTGCCTGGTGATTCGCCAGACGGACTCAGTGAGAGCTGTCAACCCAGCCTTCTTAAAGCGGGGCGAAGCCTCAAGGATGTCCTCGTGCACCAGGCGGTCCACCCTGCCGAAGGCGGCAAAGCGCTGCTGCACCTCTTCATCCGGCACCGAGAAGGGCGGCCCCGACATCTGCGCCTGCTCATACGCAAAGGTCAGCAGCAGAGACTCGGCCCCGGGGGCCAGAAAGCTCATGAGATGGGGCACATAGCGCGCCCGCATGGCCGGCGGCAGAGCGACCAAAGCGGCGCGATCGAATACCCAGTCGATGGGCCCCACCACCTGTGGCTGGACCTCGAAGAAGTCGGCGACGTGAACCTGGACTCCGCCGCCTTCGAGCACGGGGTAGCCCCCGTCGACTCTTCGACTAAAGGGGATCGCAGCCTCATGAAAGTAGGCCGCGCCCGCCGTCTCCACGATCTCCACCGCCACGACGTCGTGCCCCATGTCCCTCAAATAAGTGAGGTCCTTGGTCTTGCCGGACAGCGGAACCAGGACCCGCCCACCCTTCGGTCGAGGCATCGTGCTCGCGAAGTCCTGCAGGTATCGGTTGTACTCGGCTTGATGAAACCCGATGCGGCCCTCTTGCCACCGGCTGTGCCAAAAATCTGCTTCCACCTTCCCTTCCTCGCCCCGCGACCCTCGGGACGCAAGCCCTCATGCGCCAGCGGTGCGCGAAAAACTTCACCCCTGCCCCGGTCCTCTGTTACAAGCGCCTAGGGACCTCCTATGGCCGCAGATCCAAGACGCACCTTCCACGCCAATCAGGCGGTGCACCTCAGCGATCTCATCAACTTGCGCTTTTCACCAGAGCGCTTCGGCACGGCCAATCCACGCTTCATCCGGGTCACTGAGCCCGATGGCCCCAGCACCGATGGTGGGCGCAAGGCACGTCAAGCCATCATGCTGTGCGCCCAATCGGATCCCGATGACCGAGGCATCGTCTGTGGCCACATCGCCATCAAGCTCAAGCAGGCTGAGTTGCGCTCCTATGCCTACGTGAAGCACCAATTCGAGACCCGCTTCAAGCGCGACATCGACATCAGCCGCGGAGAGTACAACCGCCTGCTCGACCTGCTTCAGAACTTCCTTCGAGGCCAGGAGTATACAAGCTCCATCATGAACAGTCCTCGAAGCGGCAGCTTCATTCAGCCTGCCGGAGTTCCAGCCGGAGCGGCACGCACCGCCGCGCCTCAGGCCAAGGGCACCGGCCTCGCCCTCGTGCTCAGCTTCGCCTTCGGGTTTGTCACCTGCTACCTGCTGATGCGCTACCAGCTCCTGTAGGCCCCACCCAACTTGGCGTACCCTGGCCCCGATGCGCTCGGTCCTGCTTTGCACGCTTTTCATCAGCCTCGCGATCGGCACCCTCGGCGGCTGTAAGGCCCGGCCTGCCAGCAATCCTCCCGCGGCGACTCCGGCACCGGCACCGGCCGTGCCTCAGCTTCAATTTATCGAAAAGCTGCTTGCGCCGGTTGATCCGCAGGCTCCCTTGCCACTCATCATCGCACTGCACGGCCTGGGCGATCGGCCGGAGTCCTTCGTACGCCTCTTCGATGGCTTCAAACGACCAGCTCGACTCATCGTGGCCCGAGGCCCCGCGGACTGGGGACAAGGCGCAAAGTGGTTTGATAGCCGCGTGCGAGAAGGCCGCCCCGACCTTGTGGCCAAGGGCATGACTGAAGCCGCGCAGGCCGTCCTCAAGCTCATTGACCGCCTAGAGGCCGAGCGCAAGGTGCTGGGAAAGCCCATCATCACGGGCTTCTCGCAGGGCGGCATGGTGACCCTGGCGCTGGCGGTGCAGCACCCAGAGCGGGTGGGCTACGCGCTGCCTATCGGCGGCTGGCTGCCG
>SPJJ01008013.1_pt1 | contig 17650 bp, 14 predicted proteins | sample 3741741 | NCBI WGS metagenome assembly SPJJ01 (sample SAMN10925908, study PRJNA522277) | cold seep metagenome | isolation source: Elba SIP-enriched marine methane seep metagenome, extraction at timepoint T1 | place: Italy: coast of Elba, Mediterranean Sea | collected 2014-05 | reverse complement strand
GGACAGTGCCTCTCTCAAGAAGATTCGGACCGCGATTAGCGAAGACAGCGCAGGCTGGAAAAGGGCCATTGGCGCCAAGGCCTTCAAGGCACGCTACACGCTCACGGGCGAGTCCCTCATGCGCCCGCCGCGTGGCTTCGACGCCGAGCATGCGCTCATCGATGACATTAAGCGCAAGGACTTCGTCGCGACGTTTACCTTTAGCACCAAGGACTTGTGTCAACCTGGCTTTCTCGGCGAGTACGTCAAGGCCTGTAAGGCCGCGAACGGCTTCATGAAGTACCTCACGACCGCCCTAGAGCTTCCCTACTAGCGCTTTTTCATCTCAAAGCGCCCCGCTTCCGCGTAGCTAAAGTAGTACTTGTGCGCCGCCGCGGGCTCCACGAGCACGTGCCGCCCCTGCAGCTCGGTGCGCGCCAGAGACTTCATGCGCTTGGGCAGGGGCGCCGTGGCCGTCAGGCCCACATCATCGAAGAGCAAGACCCGAACATCCGCCGCAGGCCCCTCCGGCTTCCAGCTCGCACCGAGCACCGCCAAATCCGCGTAGCCATTGTCATCGAAGTCGCCCATCACGCACCACGCGCCCTCCGTTGACAGGGCGGCCTTCGTGACGCCTATCTGCGCCAGGGCATTATCTCCGTAGAGCAGGCTGCCCTTACACTTGCAGGGCGCCTGTGCTGTGCAAGCTGCATTGACGTACTGCACACCCGAGATGTTCTTCAATCCGTGCACCTCGGTCTCGGCTGGTGCAGGACCGGCCTTCTTGTGCGGAGAGGCCATGGCCGGCTCACCCGTCGCTTCGCCCGCAGGCTGAGACGCTGGGGCCACGGGCTGCGAGGCCGCCTTCGCGGGAGCTGGCGGTGCCGCCTGGGTCTCGGCCGTCGGTGATACGGGCGTCGTGGACGATCCCTTCGAGGGACAGCCATAGAGCCCCGTCGATGCAAAAAGGGCGAGCAATAAGGCAGCGCTTCGGTTCACACTCTAATCTTAGCGCTGATCAGCCGGTGAAAGTGGTGCACGCCGGCCTCATGAGCCGGAGCATAGCGGCCGCCCCTATACAGGCGGGACGACAAACCTCGCGCGACACGCTGCACCACCAGCTCATCCTCCATCTCCACCGTATGAAGGTCCGCGCCCGCGCCCTGCTCGAGCTGCTCGCGGTCCGCCACAAAGGTCAAAAAGCGCACTCGGCAGCGGTCGTGCCCCGTGGGCTCCACGACGTTGAGAGACAGTCCCCAGGGATACAGATTCACGAGGGTATTGGGGAACAGCGCAAAGTAATACGCCGCCACCGCCTCACCACAATCGGGGTGGCCCTTGGGCAACTCGAAATAGCCTTCGCCGGGCGCCGCGCCTCCTACCTGCAGGATGGCCTGCGCAAAGAGCTCAATGCGGTAGGCCGCGGCGTCCAGCGCACCGGCCAGCCCTGGGTGCACATAGGGGATATGCATGCCCTCCAAGTAATTATCGCAATAGGCCACCCAGGAGGCCTGCACCTCATATGTGCGGTCCCGCTCAGGCGCGGCCACCATTCGGGTGGGCACAAAGAAGGCCAAGCGCTCTACGAGCGGCCGCACCCACTCATCAAAGGGCACTACGGGGTCGAGGCTCGCAAAGACCAACGGACCCCATTGCCCCAACGCGACCGAAGGCAGGTCATCGGCAGGGCTCGGAAAGTCCAGCGCACCCTCGAACCCGGGCGCCGCCTTCAGTCTACCATCGAGGAAAAAGCGCCGGCCGTGGTAGCCGCAACGTAGGCTGCGCATCTTGTCGCAGGGCGTATCGAGCAGGAGCATGCCCCGGTGCGTGCAGACATTGCTGATGACCCGCAGCTCACCCTGGGTATCGCGCAACAAGAGCACCGGTTCATCCAAGGTGCCCTGGCCGAGCACCTTGGGCACCACCTGGCCAGGCAGCGCGACCTCATCGCAGCTGCCCACGTAGTGCCAAGCGCCCGCGAAGACCTCGCGCTTCATCTGCTCAAAGCGCTGAGGGTCCGTATAAAAGGCCTTATCGAGGGTCCTGGCCCGCCGGATATCGGGATCGACAGTCATGAGCGGGCCCCATGCCGGCGGCGACGAAGCAGGCCCAGCAGCAGCCCTGTAAGCAGCGCTCCGCCGACACCCGACGTTGCCCCCGCCTTTCCCTTGGGGGCCGAACAGGCGCAGCCCGCCTCGGATTCATCCGGTTGGCAGGCGCTGGCCAAGTTGTGCTCGCAGCGGCCTTGCACACACCGGTCCTCGCTGCAGGGGTCCTCGTCTTCACAGCCCACATCGTCGGTGCAGCAGCCCTCGATGGGCGCGACGCGGCAGAGGTTGTCAATACAGACTGCAGAGCTGCAAGCGCCCGCGCCATCGCACTCCGCATCGCCATTGCAGCATCCCGGCACCGGGACCTGTCTGCAGCCATCAGGCTCCTCGCACTGCCCCACCGTGCACGCATCACCATCATCGCAGTCGAGGCCGGGGCTGGCCACGCAAGCCCCATTGCGGCAGACCTCCTGACCGTTACAGGCCAGGCCATCCCCGCAAGTCTGTCCATCCGCGGCCAGGCCATCCGCGGGGCATTGGGGCGCCTGACCGTCACACAGCTCTGGCACATCGCAGACCTGCTCAGCGGCCCGGCACGTCACGGTGCTGGACTTCACACGGTCCGGCCCGCACTCGACGCTGCGGCCATCACACCAATCGTCGACGTCACAGGGGCCCGCCGCAGGTCGGCACAATCCCTCCCGCAATCCATCCTGCGGACATTGTACAGAGAGACCATCACATAGCTCCGCCTCGTCGCAGACGCCCGCCGCGGGGCGGCAGGCCGCGCCCGCCGGCGCAAGGGCGTCTTGAGGACACAGCACACTCTGGCCATCGCAGACCTCGGCCTGATCACACATGTCTCGCGCCGGGCGGCATGTGAGCCCGGCGCCGGCCGGCTGATCTGATGGACAGGCGGCTTGCACGCCATCGCACTGCTCCGGAGCATCACAGGGCCCTGCGGCGGCGCGGCACACGCCCATGCGCAGCACATCGGGCGGACACATCGGTTGCACTGCATCGCAGAATTCAGCGACGTCGCAGGCCCCGGCGGACGCCCGACACTCGATGCTGCTGCCCCACAGCTCATCGGCCGGGCAAAGATCACGCAGCCCATCACAGGACTCCGGCCGATCGCAGGCTCCGACCGCAGGTCGGCAGATGCCGCCAAAGCGAGCGTTGGGCGGGCACTGGGGGCCTGTGCCCGTGCAGGCCTCGGCCAGGTCACAGGCCCCCGCGCTGGGTCGGCAGCTGTGGCCCGCAGCTCGCCAGGCATCCGCAGGACAGCTGGCCGCCAGCCCGTCGCAGAGCTCCGGCAGATCACAATCCCCCTGAGAGGATCGGCAGACTTGGCCCGCGCTCGCCACAGTGCACTGACCGTCGACCTGAGCGCCCGCGGCCTGACTGCAGGCCATGCAGTCCACGCTGCCGGCCCCGCAGGCTGAGTTGCAGCATACTCCGTCCGCGCAAAAGCCGCTTTGGCACTCGGGGCCTAAAGTACAAGCCTGGCCTAAGCCAAAACTTCCGCAGGCGGCGACCGCGGGCAGGATATCCAGGCGGGGCCGAGACAGCCCATTGACCGGATCAACGATCGTCACCGGCGACGTTCTTAGGCAGCGTTCGATCGTCGGCACGGGGTGCGTGGCATTGTTTTGCTGAATCAGGGCCACCGCCGCCGTGACATGCGGCGAGGCCATAGATGTGCCGTTGAGGCTGGTGCTCGTACCAAAGATGAAGCTGGACTGAATCTGACCGCCCGGCGCCCAAAGGTCCACGGCCGCCGTACTATTGGAAAAGCCACTCATAATATCCGCGGCATTATTCGTGGAGCCCACCGTGAAGACATTGGAGAGGCAGCCCGGTGCCCCCGATGCGGAGTGACTGCCATCGTTACCCGCCGAGGAGATGGGCAACATGCCGGCCTGACGCACGATGTCGAAGGCCAACTTGAAGTTAATCATGAACGCTGGCGGGTTATAGCCCGCGGCGGGCACATCGCAGTCTGCGGGAAAGAGCGCGTTCGTGCCGAGGCTGAGGTTGATGGCGTCCACCTGGGGATAGTTCAGCCGCACCCACTCCAGGCCCGCGATGATGTCGCTGGTCGCAGCGAAGTTTTGGTTATTCATGACGCGTACCACGACCACGTCTGCGTCTGGGGCGATGCCCAAGGGTGCGACCAGTCCCCCCGAGGTAATGATGCCCGTGACATGCGTGCCATGACCGGCGTCATCTTCGGCGCTGGCCAGCCCGGCGCCGGTGGTCGAAGCCCCACAACACGTCGGGGTCGCGGTGCAAAAGCAGGCGCCACCCAATAGGTCGCCGGCCAGATCTGGGTGGTCTGTGTCCACACCCGAGTCGATCACCGCTAAGACCCGCCCCGAGCCGGTCAAGCCAGCTTGCCGGGCCGCGCTCGCCCCTACAAAGGGCGCGCTGAGGTTCAGCTGCGCACGGCCGCCTTCATCCGGCCCCACAGCGCGCACCAAAGGGTGCGCGGCCAGCCGCTGCCGAACGCTGGGCTCGCTCACCCGCAGCGCGAGGCCCGGGACCAGCGCGAAGCGCCGCACAACTTGCACCGAATCCGGCCCCAGGTCCTCAAGCAACCTGTCCTGCATCTTCTGCAGTTCAGCCCGGTAGCTGGGATCCATGACGTCCCCAGAGAGCTCGAGATTCAGCGCGACAGAGAGAACGACGTCGCCGTCGTCGAGCGCCCACACTGAAGTTGGGCCGGTCGTGAGCAGCGCTACGATGCCAAGCAGGGTGATCCTGCGCGCGGGATGACGGGCCCTGCCCACAGCCTACTTTTGTCACAGGCCAGGACATCGCCACAAGGCGGCCTGGGCTCGGTGACGTGGTCCTCGCTGAGCGTGCCCCGAGCGCGGGCATGCCTTGAGCCTAAGCGGCCCTGTCGCCAAGCCGGCGGCGCTGTGCAAGGACGCGCTCAGGGACTCCAGGCGTTGACGGCCAGACCCACAATCTTGGGCCCATCGTCCGCATACTCGAAGAAGAGCGTGAAGGCGGACCAATCGGGCACGTCGGCGACGTCTCCGGAGTCATAGATCGTCACGTAGCGAAAACCGGCCAAGCGGCTCGGAGGCGCCAGCACCGAGGCGTTACCCGCTGTCTGCCACCACCCAAACTTCAGGACACGGTCCGGGTCCTTGTAGGCCCCGAGGAAGGTGCCGCCCAGGACCTTGAAGGCGGTGCCCTTGATGCACGCGTCATCGCAGGCCGGGCCTCGCCAACTGCGGGATTGTTCACCCACGAACAGGCCGGCGGCCTTCGTGGGAGCCCACCATTGGGGCGCATCATAGTGCGCTAGGTACAGCCCCCGGGGGGAGATCATGGAGGCGATAGAAGCGCGCGCCGCAATCGCGGTTGCAAAGTCCTCAATGACAGCCTTGACGCGAGGGTCCGCCTCGAACTCGGCGGCCGTGACGTCCTCGGTCAGGAAGGCTGCGTTGACCCATCCTTGCTTACCGTCGTGGGTGATTTGCCGCCACGTCGCGCGGCCCACGGTCTCGGTGGCCCCCGAGGCCCTGATGCCACGGGTGTTCGGCGCCAAGGCCTGCACCAGAGCGGCGTCCGCGCGCGGGGCGCTGCGCTGATTGAGCACATCGTCCGCGCGCACAAGAACCACCGCCCATGGATGTGGGCGCGCCACCACCGCCGGGGCCTGGGTCGCCGTCTTCACGGCCGGCTCCGGCTGCGCGACAGCGTCCTTGGGTAAAGGCGCGGGCGCATCCGCCGGAGCACGAGGGCAGCCCAGCAGCAGCGCGCAGAGCGCGGGTGACCCCAGCCACCGCCATGAGGCCCAGAGCCTCATCTCACCACAGCCCTTCCAGCACGCGCTCATCGATGGCGGCGAGCTTGTTGCGAATGCGCCCCTCAATGTCGGTGAAGGTTGGGTGCTCGAAGACTTCATTGAGCATGCGCGCGCCCTTCATGACCCGCGCCAGATAGGTGAAGAGGCTGCCCTCTTCCTGGCCGAGGTCCTCCTTTTGCACAAACTCCATGAAGGTGAGGTCTTCATCATCCATGGTGGCCCAGATCGTCTTTTGAACGCGCCCCCCGTGCAGCTCGGGGTGCGGCACCTTGGCCAACATCTCCTGCTGGACCTGCTCACAATAGCTCAGCTCGCGGGGGTTCTCCTCCCAGTACTCCTCCTCGATGTCATCGAAGGTGATCTGGGGGTTGTCTTTGCGGCGCTCCCTCAGCCGCGTGAGGATCCACTCCCGGCGCTTGGCGGCCTCTCGACGGTCAAAGATGCGCTGAATACTATCGTGGTCGATGAGCAGCTCTAAGAGCTCACGCATCTGCTCGGGCTCAAGGTCGCGCTTGGTCAGCGCGTACCAGACAAAGGGGCCATCCATGCCGCGCACGTCGCCGATCATCCAGCCATCCACCTGCTTGCCGCGACTATCCAACACGCCCAGGGCCTGAAGGTTTCGGGTGATCATGGCCAGGCGCTTGTGGGCCTCATACTTATCCAAAGGCGGCATTAAGCAGTGCTCGATGACGGACGCGATATCCAATCGGCGCTTGGTGGGATCGTCCTGGGACTGAGTACGCACCGGAGGCAGGGCCTCGGGCGGCGGTAGGGGTAGCGGCGGCGCTACAGGCTCGGGCGCCGGCGCCTCGACGGGCTCGTGTACCGAATCCTCCGGGTGCTCGCCCTCCTCTGCCTCTTCAGCCCGCTCAGCCGCCGCAGCGGCGGCCTCGGCGGCGGCAGCCTCGAGCTTGGCCTGCTGCTCAGCTTCCTTCTTAGCCTCCTCAGCGAGCACCACCTGCCCCGGCAAGGCCTCTTGGGTCAGGTCAGGCAGGCCGATCGCCAAAATCATCTCCGCGGTGATCTTGGTGCGACTACGGAGCCCCGCAGGCTCACCTTCGAAGAGCTTTTGATGCTCCTCCGGGCCCCAAGCGACCGTGCGCTTGCCCTTGGCCTCGGTGCGGGCCTTTTTATAGTACTTACTCTTGATGCGGTTTTCGTCCACATTGTGCGCACCGCGTTTTTTGAGGTCCCGAATCTCCTTACGGAACTCTTGAACCACCTCTTCGGGGGCCAGCGTAATGGCGATGCCCTCCTTGTCGAACTGAGGCCGCCCCGCGCGGCCGGACATCTGGTGGTACTCGGCGGGATAGAGCAATCGCGGCTCACGTTTGATGACCTTCTTCAGCGAAGGAAAGATCACCCTCTTGGCGGGCAGGTTGATGCCCGCCGCGATGGTCTCGGTGGTGACCACAAACTTAAGCAGGCGGTCCACAGTCAGCTCTTCAACCAAGCGGCGGTAGGCCGGCAGCACCCCTGCGTGGTGCACACCACTGCCGTGCTGCAGCAGCTTTTCGAACTCAGGCCCCTGCCCCGTCGGAAGCAGCACGCCCTCGGAGCGCACGCGGATCTCCTCCCGCTCTTCTTTGGTCACAAAGCGCGGGCAGCTCCTGAGCAGGCGGGCCCGCTCAAAGCAGAGCACGCGCCCAAAAGAGAAGATGATCGCTGGATACTCTCCGCCTTTGTACAGCTCCTTGACCGTCTCGATGAGATATTGCTCTCGAAACTCGTGGTGCAAGGGAACCTTCCGCTCGCTGCTTTGCACCAGCTCCAGGGGCACCCCGCGCGTGATGCGCACCCACTGGCAAAAGGCCTGGGGCGCGCCGATCGTCGCGGACAGGATCACCAGCTAGGCGTCAGGGTGCAGGCCGATGATGCTCTGCTCCCAGACGTAGCCTCGCTCAGGGTCATTAAAGTAATGCCCCTCGTCCATGATGATGATGTCGGCGGGCTTTCGCTCCTCGGAGCCGTAGATGCGGTTCCAGAGGATCTCCGCGACTAAGACCTGAATGGGCGCCTCGGGGTTGACCTTGTAGTCCCCCGTCGCGAAACCCACGTTGTCTTCCCCGAAGTCCTCACATAGCTCGCGGAACTTCTCCTCCGTGAGCGCACGCAGCGGGGTGGTGTAGATGGCGGTCTTGCCCGTGGCCAGGGCGAGCTTGATGCCCGCCTTGGCCATCATGGTCTTCCCCGTGCCGGTCGGCACGGTGACGAGCACGCTCTTGCCGGCGAAGATGTGAGAAAAGGCTTCCTCTTGAACGGGATAGGGCTCCAGGTCCCGTTCGAAGAAGAAGCTCTCGTAGAACTCGAGTTCCGCGTCGGCCGGCGTGCTCATCGCCTTACTTAACGTCCAGGAGCTGAACGTCGAAGACCAGCCAAGAGTTGGGCGGGATCACCGGGGGAAAGCCGCGGGCCCCGTAGCCCATCTCGGGGGGCACGGTGAGGCGGCGCTGGCCACCGACCTTCATGCCGGCCACGCCTTGGTCCCATCCCTGAATGACCTGCCCGGCGCCGAGCAAGAAGTCGAAGGGCTGCCCGCGGTCCAAGCTGGAGTCGAACTTGCTGCCGTCGGTCAGGGTGCCGGTGTAGTGCACGCTGACCTGCTTGCCGGATACGGCCTCAGCCCCCGTGCCTTCGTTCAGATCCTCAATCTTCAAGCTCATCGTGATGTTCGTCCTTCCGCCGCCGAGGCATGTATCGGCCCCGATCGTGCGGCCGGACCGTCGCCGCTGGCCCCAGTACTCGTCAAGATCTGGCGGGGGCTTGCATTTATCTACCAGCGAGTAGATAAACAATGCAGTGGTTCGCCCCCGTGTTGAAGCCGGCCAAGTGGCCACACCCGAGCGCCTGCTGGAGGCTGCGGAGCTGGAGTTTGCCCGCCACGGCTTTCATGGCGCCAAGCTTCAAGCCATCGCAGAGCGGGCCGGCATCAGCCGCCCCTCGCTGCTGTACCACTTCAGCTCCAAACAGGTGCTGTATAGCGCCGTCGTCGAGAGCGTGCTGACCCAGATCGGGGCCCGCCTTCAAAGCGCCATGGCGCTGGGCGAGCACTTCCAAGTGCAGGTCGAGGCCATCGTGAAGGGATTTGTCGACTTTTTGAGCGCGCGCCCCAGCGCAGCCCGGGTGGTGCTTCGAGAGCTCATGGATGATGAAGGCCCGGGGCAAGCTATCTTGCTACAAGCGGGCGTGCCTCTGCTCGAGATGGTCGAGGCTTTTCTGCGCGACAATGGCGGCGAGCTTGTGCCCCAGGACCTTCCGCTTCGAGGCGCCGTGCTGCAATTGATGAGCAGCGCCTTCGTCAAAGCCTCCTGCGGACAACTGGAGTCAGCCCTGTGGGGCGACGCGGACCCGCACCTGCTTTTGACTCGTCAACTCTTTCAAAGGACCCCTTCATGAAACCCACCCAGATCGCCCGCAACGTTGTCGACAGCTTTGGCGCCCTCAAAGACGCCTCAAGGGTCAAGAACCTCAACGTGCTCAAGACGATGCTAGGGCCGGCCTGGCGCGGGCTGATCATGCAAAAGGCCAAAGCCTCGCAGGTCAGCGAGATGCCCACCCAGTACCGCGCCGTCTTTGACTGGGGCTATGAGCGTGACCAGCCGGAGCTGGCCCGTCTGTACTCCAAAGCCAAGGAGGGGCAGTGGAACGCGGAGACCGATGTCGACTGGTCCATCGACGTGGACCCACACAACCCCGAGGTCTTGCTGATCCACGATGACATCCTGCCGCTGGCCAGCATCCCCACCTACCGGGGCCTGCCGCGAAAGCAACAAGAGTTGCAAAAACATGCGCTGCTATCCTGGATGATGAGTCAGTTCCTGCATGGCGAGCAGGGCGCGCTCTTTGCGGCCTGTCAGCTCACAGAGGCCGTGCAATGGATGGACGGCAAGTTCTACGGCAGCACCCAGGTGGTCGATGAAGGTCGCCACGTGGAGGTCTTTCACCGCTACATCGATCAAAAGCTCGGCAAGCTCTACCAGATCAATGACAACCTCTACGTGCTCATCGACGCCCTGATGAGCGACAGCCGCTGGGACATCAAGTTCTTGAGCATGCAGATCATGATCGAGGGCCTGGCCCTGGGCGCCTTTGGCACGATGCGCAACCACACCGAGGAGCCGCTGCTGCGGGACATCCTCAAGTACGTGATCACCGACGAGGCTCGGCACGTGCACTTCGGCGTGGTGGCCCTTCAGGACTATTACACCCAGGTGCTCGAAGATAAGGAGCGCCGAGAGCGAGAGGATTGGGCCTTTGAGACCTCCGTGCTCATGCGAAATCGCTTTTTGGCGCACGAGTTCTACGACGAGTACTACGGGCACGCCATGTCGCGGCGTGCGTGGAATAAGCTCATCCTAGAGTCCAAGTTCATGACCCGCTTTCGCAGCTCGATGTTTCGGCGCATTGTGCCCAACCTCAAGCGAATCGGGCTGCTCACACCTCGGATCCGCCCATATTATGAGGAGCTGGGGCTGCTTTTGTGGGAGCATGAGCGCGCGGCCCCCGAGCTGACCGAAAAGGATATGCTCGCCGCCTGAGGATCCCGTGCTCCTACCTCTCATCGCGCTCTCGACCCTCATTGCAGCCTCAGACGGGCCCGAACGCGTCGCCGTGCTGCCGGTGCTCCTGGGGCCCCATGAAAAGGCCCAGGTACGCCCCATCTTCGACGCCGTCGAACGCGGCGCGGCGATGCGCACCGGCCTGCGCATGATGTCCATCGACGACTTTTACTTCCACGGCGGCCAGGAGCTGGCCTCCAGAGCCCTCGCCTGCGGCTCCGACGCCGGTTGCATGGCCAATGAGCTGGCCCCCTTCGGTGCCCGCTTCGGGCTGGTCGTCGTAGTCAACGCCGAGCTCTCCCCACCCCTGGTCTCCCTGATGCTGCTCGATGGCAGCGACAAGAACATGGCCGCCCAGTGGGCCGGACAGGTCAAGGGCGGGCCCCAAGCCGTGCAACAAGCGATCACGGAGCAGACCGCAGCCTTCATGAAGGGTCAGGGCTTTTTGCAATCCGGCCTGCTTCAGGTCCAGGTCAAGCCCGATAACGCAACCGTGCTTGTCGAGGGCCAGTCCGGTCCGGACCTCGGCACGGCCCTGTCCTTCACGCTCCTGCCCGGCACCTATACGGTGCGCGGCGAGGCCGAAGGGCACAGCCCAGCCAGCACCCAGGCGACCATCCTGCCCGGGGCCCTGACGGAGGCTTCGCTGTCCCTCGAGCCTGAGTCATCGATCTGGTCCTCTCCGTGGCTGTGGGTGGGCGTGGGCGCCGTGGTGCTCTCCGCCGCCGCGACCGGCGCGGTGCTCGCCTCCTCGGGCAGCGGCAATACGTGCATCTGTGTGCAGACCAAGGACCAGCCCGACTGCTCGATGTGCCCCTGAACCCGGGTTCCAGCTCTAGGTGAGGCGCCCGTTGACGGGGCGCACGGGCTCGGGCAGCTCGGACTCGCCGAGGCGCTCTCGAAGGTTGATCTCAATCATCGTCGAGAGCTGATCCAGCGGCAGGTCATTGGCGTCCGTGCCAAAGGGATCTTCAATCTCGTCGCCGAGCGCATCGAGGCCCAAGAAGGCATAGCTGATCAACAAGACCACCAGCGGCGTCAGTACGCCCACCTGCCCTTCAATGCCAAAGGGCAGGGTCACGCAGTACACGCCGACAATCCTGTGCATCAGCACCGTATAGCCGAAGGGGATGGGCGTGCTGCGAATGCGCTCACAGCCACCCTGGATATCGGCCAAGTCTGTGAGGCTCTGCTCCAAGACGGGCAGGTGCAAGGTATCGATCCAACCCTTGCGCCACGCGCTGTGCAGCCGGTCACCCAGGCCCTGAATCAAAGCGATGGGGCGATTGCTCTCGTGCTTCAGGGCCGCAATCTCGCTTGCATCGAGCAGGGGCTCCAGCTCGCTCAGGTCGCTCAGGCCGCGCAGGTGCAGCCTCAACACGTGCACATAGGCCACCAGCCGATGCACCAGCTCCCGGTGGGTTTCGGTGATCACCGGCGATTCCCCAGGCTGCACGACGACCAGGGTCAAGATCTGCCGCGTCAGCGAGCGTGATGTATTCACCAGCCGGCCCCAGAGCTTTCTGCCCTCCCAGAAGCGGTCGTAGCTGGTGTTGTTGCGAAACCCGAGGAAGATCGAAAGCGCCAGGCCAATCAGCGTGAACGGCAGGGGCGTCAGGGTCAGCTCAAAGTGCCCCGCCTGATGGGCCCAAGTCTCGACCACGCTCACCAACGTGACGAAAGCTACCCTGCGCCAGATCTTCGAAAAGACGCTGCCATTCCAGGCGAAGAGCAGCTCAAACCAACGGAGCGATCCGCGAACAATCATCGAAGCAGGTCTCCGCTGAGTTGGTGTTGGGTATCAGGCGCTGTCGCCTTGGGTGCGCTAAGTTCATTCATGAGCACGAACGTGCGGGCCGCGGTATGCGCGTGGGCATTCGAGCCCCGCAGGCGACGCACTTTAGCACGGAGCCCCGCTCTTTCTGTGCGTTGGTTGATCTGCGTCGGCTCGCACTCAATACTCCCCACATGCAGAGAGTGCTCCTGCCCGTCCTCATTGGCCTCGCCTCGACTGCGGGGTGCGGCCTCGATGACAGCAGCCTGTTGGGCTCTGGCACTTCGGCCCAGGTGCAAACCTGCGACTCCAGAAATGGGGAGCGCATCCCCCACTGGGAGCCCGCCCAGGGCTGCATCGGCATCAGCTACGAGCCTACACTCAGCCCCTACCTAGATGACCTGCAGGCCGGCCTCGACGCGTGGAGCAACCTGTCTTGCAGTCGACTGTGTTTCGAGGCCCCGGAGGCGCTGCAGCGCGGCGATACCATTGACGGCACCGGCTGGATTCATTTTCAGCCCACGGCTTCGCCGCTGCCGCAGGCCCGCCAAACCGAGCTTCGGTATCGAGAGGACAGCGGCAAGGTCATCATTGGCATCGTCTCTATCGCGCCCGACCAGCTCGAGCGCCAGCCGCCCGCCATTCGGCGGGCCGTGTGGGTGGCCGCGGTCGCCGAAGCCCTGGGCCTCGCTAGCTCTGACCGCGGCATATCAGCCCGGGCCCGCGTTTTGGACGACCTCATCGAGACGCCCACGCCCGAAGACGCCGAGGCCTTTTGCGGCTTTTACGGTGAGGGCGGCATCTGCGCCCTGCTGCCCTAAGCGCTGGGCTCAATCCTCGAGCGCGCTCAGCTGCGCGGCTAGGGCCTTGATCTGAGAGGCGCCATCGCGCACTGAGCCCGCCGCCTTGAGCATCGCCACCCTCGCCAACAGCAAGTCAACCTGCGCTCGACGCGGATCATCTGCAGCCATGGATGCCTTGAGCTTCACCGCCTTCGTCTGCAGGCTATCGAGCTGCTGCTGCGGCGCACGGGCCGGAGCAGACAGCGCCTTGGCTGGAGCTCGGCGTACACCCGCAGGCGCCGTACGCGTGGGGCGTGATGGCGCGGGCGCTGTCGTCTCAGCGGGGTCCGGACGCTCGGGCTGACCCCGGGCTGCCTCAAGTGGGCGCGCAGAGACTCCGGGCCCCGGCGTCACCGCCTTGACCCCGGGGGTCGGCGCGACGGTCGGCTTGGCGCGCGCTGGCGCGACGGTCGGGCCGACGGGCGCTGCCACGGGCCCGTTGGTCTGGGGCACCACGATGGGCATCGGTCTGGACACCAGCCAGGCCACCGCAGCAGCCACGCCCAAAGCCACCATGCCCATGGTGATCACCAAGGGGCTGAGCCCACGTCGAGCCGGCTGAGCGTTGAAGGGCACCTCAGAGTGGCTAGCACCTGACAGGGTACGACCGCTGTCCGGGTTGAGCGGCGCCGTCGTGGCCGCGACCGCCGGAGAAGCGGCGCGCATCGCCGGTCCGGCGACTCGCGTGGGCACCAAGGCGTGCCCCTCGGGCTCCGGCTGAACACCCGGGCGCCGTACAAAGACTGTCGCCGGCTCGATATCGAGCACGTCCGGCAAGGGTTGTTGCACCAGCCGCTCGACCTCCGCGCGGCGCGCCTCATAGTTGTCTGCGAACAGCTCCCGCAAGTAAACTTGCACCTCTGTAGGCTTCGCCGGCGCGGGCAGCGCTCGGGCGAGCGCTGCAGCATAGTCCGCGGCGTCCGTCCAACGGTCTTGGGCCAAGGGCGCCATCGCGCGTTTGAGGACCGCATCCAGCGCCGCAGGGACCTCGGGTCGATGCCGAGAGACGGGCACAAACTCACGGTGCAAGGCCGTGCGCAGCATCTTCAGCGGCTCATCCTTGGGGATGTACCGTACTGCGGTGAGCAGCTCGAAGGTGACCACGGCGAGCGCGAACAGGTCCGCGCGACGGTCTACGGCTTGGCCTTGGATCTGCTCGGGCGCCATGTAGCCCGGAGAGCCCATCACCCGCCCCGCCGAGGTCTGCCAGGACTGAGCCCGCGACTTCATCAGGCCGAGATCAATGACCCGCACCCGCCCCTCTTCGCCGACCATGAGGTTGCGAGGCGAAAGGTCCCGGTGCACCGGCGACAGCGCGGCGCCGGACTCATCCCGAGCCCCGTGCAGCGCCGAGAGCCCCAAGGCAGCGTCCCGCACCATCGCATGCACCACAGACAGGCTCGCCCGAGCACGGCCTGCCTCCTGGCCGATAATGACCTTCGCCAAGGTCCAGCCCGGCACGTACTCCATCGCGATATAGAGCGTATCGGCGACCTGCCCAACGTCGAAGACGGCCGCGACGTGCCGGCTTTGCACCATGACCGCCACGTCCGCCTCATGGCTGAAGCGCTGCACAAACTCGTGCCTGCCCGCCAAACGAGCGTGCAGCAGCTTTATGACGCAAGGGGTGGGCGTGCCCGCCGCCCCGTTGAGCGGCCGCGCTAAGTACGCGGCGCCAGCGGCCCCCTTTCCGATGCACGCCAGCAGCTGATAGGCCCCGAAGACCCGCGGCAGGACCTCATTCATGATGAGCCCCCCGGCGAGCGTCGACTCTGCACGTGCTGCACGGCTGCGCCATGCAAGCCCAACTGCAACATCGCCCGCAACAGGGCCGTAGCCTGCTGCAATAAAAGGGCGCAGATCAGCACCCAGAGTAGGTCCAGCCGCATGTGCGTATGCACAATCGAGCCTGCAAGGCTCACGGCCAACCCCAGCCCGAAGAACGCAGCCACGAAGACAAAGGGCAAGACCGGTTGACGCCCCGCGGCGACAATCTCACGCACCACGATCCTCCACAGCGCCAGCTGCGGTTGCAGCACCGCTGCCGCCCGCATCAGGGCGACGCTGCCGCGCACCCACGCCCCAACGGCCAAGATGAGCGCCAAAATGCCTAACCTCAGCCCCAGCACCGCGCGCTCAGAGGTCCACGCCTGCACGCCCTCACCCGCAACCTTCACCGCCAGCGCCCCAAGCGGGACCAGTACAGCCGCCGACCACAGCAGGGTGAGCGGCCACAGCCGCAGCAAGCGCCCATAGTACCGCCCCGCGTGGGCCGCCGCGCCGCCTTCCGCCCGGCGCACCGCGCCCAGACCGAAGCCTTGCATCCAGGGCGTCAGGACCAGCCAAAGCAGGACCACCCCCGCGACCACGGGCACAAATGCCAGCAGGGAGGAGCGCTGTGAGGCGAACAGCTCCGCCCCGTACAGCGGTAAGAATCGCGCCGCGATCGACTCGGCGATCAGCGTACGGCCGAAGACCCGGTGCACCAGCTGAGCGGTCATCAGCCCCACCGGCAGGGCCATAACCAGACCGAGCGCCCACAGTCCAAGGGCGGCGGTCGTGCAGGACATCGCGGCGCTGAGACCGGCGCGCATCGCACGCAGTGCGCGCATCACAACAGCATCCCCAATACATCGAGCGCGGTCTGCGCCCAGTACAGCACCTGGGCCCCCCACGACAGCCCGGGTCCTGAGCTGGCGTGCAGGGTGCGCGTATCATTGCTGGGTCGAACATCGAGCACCTGGGGCTGCACGGTATACAGCCGCGCGGATACGGCCTGAGGAGCGTCTTCAAAGACGAAGCGCTTCCACCGGTACTCACCGTCCCAGACCACCGTCTGAGTGGAGCCATCGGTGAAGTGCACGTCCATCGTATGCGCAAAGGGCACATCCCCGTAGCGCGCCACTATCACCTCGGTGCGATAGGCCTTGGACTCTGTGGCCGCCTCTGCCTCTGCCTCGGCGTGCTCGATCGTGACCTCATCATGATCACTTGGCCCAGCGTTGGGCCCTACGCTGGAAAAGATGCCCGCGAAGGGCACCACCTTGTCGCTGCGGAGGCTTTCGATGCCGTAGTCCACCTTGCCGGCGGTATGCAGCGCGCGCTCGAAGAAGCGGGACAGGTCTCGGGCCGCGACCTCCTCCACAACCGCGATGAAGTCCTCGGTGGTCGGGTGCCGGTACCTGAAGCGGGCCTGGTACACACGCATCGCCTGCGCCATGGTGGACTCGCCCAGGTGCCCCTCCAGCTGTTTCAGAACATTGGCGGGTCGTGGATAGGAGTTGACCGAGTAGGAGCGCGCGTCGCGATAGCCCCAAGATGGCCTCACCACCGCATCCTGCTCAGGCCTCCACATCGTGCCCATGCGAAAGACATCGGCCTGGGTATAGCGCACGTTCGAAAACCACGGTGTCAGGGGCACCGAGAGCACCTTGGGCGCGAAGACAAAGGAGCCGTAGGCCCGGTCTAAGACCTTACCTGTACTATAAGTAGTGAAGCCCTCATCCAGCCAGGACTCTTCAAACTCATTGCTGCCGACCAGGCCATACCAATACTGATGACCAAACTCATGCACGGTCACCGCCTCGGGACGAGGAACACTTGGCGGAGATGGCCAGGAAACACCGCCGGTCACCAAGGTGGGGTACTCCATGCCCATCGCCCCCCCCGAGCCACGGGGCCCATCCACCAAAGTCAGTGTGCGATAGGGATAGGCACCGTACCAAAGCCCGAACCATTTCAGCCCGGCAAAGATCGCCTCAAAGTACCGCTCCGCATACTCTTCGTGCTCGGGCTGAAGCAGCAGCCGAACTTCGACCGGTGATAGCCGAAGATCTTGAGCCCGGGCCTCGATGAGCGCCGCGACCTCGGCGCGCTCCTCATCACGCACAAAGGTATCGTCGAAGCTACGGACCTTTTCGACGAAGCGGCGGTCGGCGGTCCACGCAAAGTCATGCACCCGGTCCTGGGCATACTCATAGGTGATGGTGCCATCCTGGTTGTCTTGGGTGCCGACGCGAACCCCAGTGGCGCCTACTATCCAACCTTTGGGCACACGCAGGGCGGCGCGAAAGACGCCATAGTCCGCAAAGAACTCGCTGTGCGCGTGGTACTGGTGGCAGTTCCAGGCCGGCTCACCAAAGCTATCCAAGGCCACCGTCTGGCCCGGCTGAGGCGGGCGAAAGGTCTCTTGCAGAACCCCAAGCTTCGGGAACCACTGGGCCACCATGAAGAAGTCATTGGCAAAGCCAGAGCGCGCAAAGACGTAGGGCAGCTTGCTCTGGAACTCGAAGCTGACTTCGACCGCGGCCCCCGGCGCCACAGAGAACGGCAGCGGCGTACGCATGACGGTTCGGTCTTGAGTGTTGTCATCATCGGGGTGCTCGAAGCTGCGCGTCGGCAGGAGGTCGGCCGGCCCGGTGGCCGAGCCGGGGCTCAGGTCGCGGGCCGACATGGCGGTGACCTCAATCCAACCCCACTGACCGGGTTTCATGCTGTCGTTGCGCAGCGCACCCTTCGACGCCCTCATGAACGTCGAGGCCTCGTTGCGAAAGGCGTTGAGATACAGGTGCCACCACAGGGCGGAGATCGGCTGCGACCCGGTATTGGTCCAAATCAGC
>SPJJ01023679.1_pt1 | contig 17735 bp, 19 predicted proteins | sample 3741741 | NCBI WGS metagenome assembly SPJJ01 (sample SAMN10925908, study PRJNA522277) | cold seep metagenome | isolation source: Elba SIP-enriched marine methane seep metagenome, extraction at timepoint T1 | place: Italy: coast of Elba, Mediterranean Sea | collected 2014-05 | reverse complement strand
GGTTTGATAAGTCGCATGCTTAGCCGATGTAGATCCGGAACTTGCTACGCTCGAGCGCCGTGGTGGCCGTGTCCGGGTTATGCTCCACCGCTCGCAGGGTCAGGTTGCTCGATGTGAAATCCCCGTCCCCACCGACCACCGTGCGGATCTCGCAGTTCTGTGCGAAGAACGCGAACGTGTTGCCGCTGTCCGCGTGCTTGATCACAGCAACTTGCTTGTTGGTGTCGGCCGCCTTGTCCACATACCAGGACGTATCGAACGGGAATACGTCGACCTCTAGCAGCGTGTCAGCGGGCGCTGAGCTGTAGAGCCCATAGCCCTCCATGTCGCCCAGGTTGTCCGCCATGCACTCAAGGGGCACAACGGGCACGCCAGCGTCGATGGTCGCAGAGCCGTTGCAGACCGTGCTCAGGGTCGTGGTCCCCGCATCCTCGATGATGATCGAGCTGTCCGGGCCCATCACCTGAGGCGTGGGGAACGTCGCCGTGGGGTAGGTGGGGTCAGGCCCCAAGCTCGGATCGGTGTGTCGCGCGCTCCACACGCTGAAGTCCACCAGGGGGAACTCATTCCGCCCGAACGTCAGGGTGCCCAGCTGAACCTTGCACCCATTGACCTCCCAGCCTGCGTTTCCGTTGGCGCCCTTTTGGATGCTTCCAGACAGCGTGCTGCCAAGGTTGCTAGACGTGTCGCCGATGACATCCTCGTCGATGTATCCCGTGATCCCTCCGCGCATCAGGTCGGTGTCGACCGGGGTTGCGGGCAGGGCCGTGTTCAGGGTGACAGCGAGCACGGTGATATCGGTAATCACGCGCGGATGGCACAGGCCGTCCGAATCCTCCCATGAGATAACCTGGCCCACCTCAAGGCCCGTGGCGTCGTCCACGTTGACCACGGTGGTTGTGTGACCGCCACCTGCTAGGGTTCGCGTCGGAGCGAACGAGACGCCACCCAGGGCGTTCAGGAGCAGCCGGCTCAGCGACGTAGCGGTAGCCGTGACGCCGTCAGCGAGCGCTGAGCCAGTGCCAGTCATGAAGGACTGAAATGGAAACTGCGTGTTACTCAGAGCCTCCTGGGACCGCTCGGTTTCGAAGATCCGTCGCTTCACCTGGTCAGGCGTGACTTCCTCGGTTTCGATGCTCGAGGTGCTCAGGCTAGACGCGATGTGCGGCACCTGAAACGCGGTGGTGGCAGCCTCTGCGGCGACCCACTGGGCGCCGGTCGAGACTCCGGAGACACCAGACGGCCCAATACCTTGGGCGACGGTCTCCTCAAAGAAGGTCAGGAGGGATACGGTATTGAGTACGGTCATGGTCTAAGGCAGGGGTAGGAAAAGGGTCACGGTGAAGACGTGCGCACCCCACAGGCGCCCGTCATCGGCCTCGCCTTCGAAGCCAGCTTTCTCATACTTGGGGGCGCCGTCGATGGCGGCACGGTGGAGGGATCGCCAGAGGTCTTGGTGGTCTCGTGCGACCATGACCTGTTGCTCCGCCTCGGAGAGGCCGCCGTAGCTGGTCCACACTCGGAGCTCGGAGGTGTGCTCAGCGCACCCGCCGAACACGTCGCCCGTCTCCAGGGGCACATCGAGGTCAACGAAGTAGTTTCGCAGGTCGCTACTTGGCACTGATGCCTGCGACTTGACGTGATTCCAGCACGCCCCCGCGTAGTGCGGGTAGGTGGGCGTGATGCCGCGGATCGCCGTTACGATACCCGCGCGGATATCGTCAAATGTGGCCGTGGTGGACATCAGGAGAGGCTAAAGATCGAGTGGCCCTTAGGCTGGGCTACGTGGTCAACGTCGTCCCGAGTCAGCTCAGCCTGACTCTGAGGCATGCGACCGTTGAGGATGCTGCCGAACTTCTCCCGGGCCAGGTTTTCCTGACGGTCAGCCTCAGCAATGTCCGCGTCGGTCCCAGATGCCTGACGGTTCAGGTATGACAGGGCCATGTGACGAACCGCGACGCGCACGGGAAGGGATGCGGGGAGCAGGGAGGGGTCCTTGCCCGTTAGCTCCACCTCAGTGATCCAGTCCTCCCAGGCCGTAGCGATGGCGTTGGCGATCTTGGCTCGTCCACGTACACGCTCAGCGATGTCCGGTTGCGCCTTCAAGACAAACGCGTCGTCAATCGGCGGGGGCATGCTGTATCGGTCAACCCACAGCGTGGTGGGGAGTACGATCGTTTCCCCGCCCACGACGTAGGTCCACGTCACGAGGTACGGGCCGCCCCTGTCCTCTACCGAGTCCTCATCATCGGCCTCAGCGCTGGGAAAGGTGGCAGACAGTTCCACGCCAAGGAGGCGGGAGCCGGCGGGGAAGTTGCCACGGACGGGATAGGTCGAGCTCGCAGACGTGGCGCCAACCGTGGAGAGTTGTACCGCCTCTTGCTTGCCGTCGGTGTCCTCGAGCAGATACGTTCGACCCACGACAGCTAGGCTGGTGTGTGCGCTGATCGCTTGCGGGTCAGCCTGCGAGTAGCCAGCGGCAGCCGTGAGGGTCGTTGAAAACGTGTCCTGGGAGATCGCAGTGGTAGCCAGGACCGTGTGATCGGTGGCCTCGTCGTGCTCCCGCAGGTCCACGATCGTGCACGTGACAGAGCTGCCGGAGTCGACCACAACCGGGGCACCGGTCCGGGGATGAATCGGGACCACGCTAATGCGCTGGTCCCCCTGGTTGTAGATGACTCTCATGGTCAGGCCTCTGTGGTCGCGTTGGCGTTTCTAAGTGCGCGCTCAACGGCACGCTCAACGTTTCGGCGGGCGACGTACTCGAGCTCGCTGAGATCGCACTCAGCGACGCGGTATGTGTCGCCGAACTCGCCGTGTGGCTTCACCCGCATATTGGGGCTAGCGCGCAACATGGCGAGCTCGTCGATCTCCATCTCCTTGCGAGCTCTACGCGCTTGCGCTTCGCTTGCGGGCACTCGGCTTCTCTCCTGCGGGCTTCTCAGCGGCCGCCTTGGCGGCCTCAGCGGCTTTCGCCTCGCTGGGGAATACGAACTCAGTGCGCTCAGCCTTGGACTTCTCAGCCTGCTTTCGGAGCTCCTGGACTTTCTTGGGCAGGTACTTCTCCGGAAACTCCTTGCCCACCATACTGGCGGGGTCTTCCATCTGCCGATCGGTGAAGGCCTTGAAGTCTTCCCAGTGCTTGCTGCGCTCGCTGTCCTCCGCGTACATGTCACGGAGCAGTCGCCAGCCTCGCTTTTCGAACTCAGCGGCAACCTGGATGCGCTGCACCCTCGAGCGGGTCTTTGCGTCGTAGTATTGGACGTCAATCATGGGACTCGTCTTGTGCCGGTCCCAGTGCACCCATCGGATATCTCCGAGCTTGCAACCCTTGCCCTCGTCTCCAACGACGACAAACTCAACGAACTTAGTGCGGCTCTTGCCGGTCTTGATGTCTACCAATGCCATGGTCTGTATCTCCGCGGGTATCCGCCCGCACGGTTAGAAAATGGGCACCCCCAGCAATGCCAGGGGTGCCCGTCAAGCCAAGCTAGGCCAAGCTATGCGGCGCCGAGGATCTGTTGACCCTTGCGCGGGTTGGTCACACCAACGCCGTACCAACAGCGCAGGATGTGCTGCGTTGCGGCCCGTCGCTCCATCTCATCCCCACGCGTGGTGCGAACGTTCGGGAGCTCGTTGACCACTACGCCGAGGGGCGATACGCGGCTACCAGCCGGGAACATGGCGCCGGCACGACCAGCACCGGACACCGGAAGTCCCTGGGTCTCATACAGGGCGAACCCGTGCATGCTGCCGATGAACCCGTCTTCAGGTCCAAGGGCCAGGGTGTCACCGGATCCGGTCACAATCGTCGCACTCGACGTGTGCAGGTCGGTGATCAGCTCGTTCGCCATGCCGCTTGAGACAAGCGCAACGTGCCCGAGGGGACCCCGGCGCAGGTTGAGGAGCTTGTACGCGGCAATATCGGCACGGAACCGGGTCAGGTTGTACGTGTCCGTAACGAGACCCTCCGAGGCGGTGATCGAAGTGATCGAGCCCAGAACAGCGTCGTCCATGTCGTCAACGAGATAGTTGATACCCTCGACGAGCATCCCAGCCTCGACCCCAGCGGGCGAGCCCGCGTCGGCCTCGTCGGAGCGCTTCAGCGCAAAACCGAACATGGCCGGGGTGATGCTGGACTCGCTCATCGCGATGTCCCGCTCCTCGAATTCGTCCGTCTCAGCCTTGGCCGAAGGGACACCGCCGACCATCTGGTCCCAGCGGGGGTAGTTCACGGGCACGTTGCCGCGACCTGGGCGACCCCACGAGACCGCAAGGCCCACGGGGACCTTGAACTCATAGGCTGCGATGAAAGATTCGATCAGCTCGCTGGGGATAACCTCTGCCTCATCGGCGACCCCCTGGAAAGTGGTAAGTGGCATTCTAGTCTAGTCCTATTGTCAGTGGGCCTCAGCCCGTACTAAGGGATTTGGCGAGGGCGCGAACCTTAGCCTCAGCCGGGTTCGTTGAGTCCTCGCCAGCGTCTTTGTTTGCGCCGTTCAGCCCTGGTACGCCTGGCGATCCGCCTACGCCCTTCGTCTGAAACAGCTGGGGTGCACTCAGCTTGAGTGCTTTGGCGAGGTCGGTGACACCATCGTCAGTCAACTCGCCCAGTGCCACATCCGCGCCACTGACCTGCCTCTCCCGAAGCAATAGGGCCTCAGTGAGCACCGGGTCTAGCCCGGTCTTTGCGCTCACCGCTGCCACGGTGTTGGAAAATCTGCCTTGCCATTTCATCTGCTCGAGCTCACCCAGGGCAGCGGCTAGCGCCTTGTCCCGCTCAGCGATGATCTTTTCGTTCTCGCCCTGGGCTCGGATCTGGGCCTCTTCTGCCTCTTTCTGGGAGGCTTCGAACTCAGCGAGTCGGGCCCTCAGTTCAGCCGCCTCACTCTTGGCAGCCTGACGCTTGTCAATGGCTCGTTTCAGCTCGGAGCGGGGCACCATGTCGTCCTTGGGCTCCGCCGTTTCGGTTGGGGTGTCCACCCCGGTTTGCTCGTCGCTCATAGTCTATTCTTCAGTCTCTGAATCGCGCACCTGTGGCCCCTGTCGTCCATTGCGCTGGCTATCGGTCTCGCTCGCGGGTGGGGCCATGGACTGGTCCCGCGTTGTCATCAAGGTGATCAGGGGAGCCTGTTTCTCCAGGTTCTCCTTGATATGGGCGCTGAGCTCCTCCTCAGAGGCGCCCGGCATGCTGTGGCGCAACAGGTCCTCGAAGGACACCAGGCCACGGCTCAGGGCGTTGTCCTGCCATTTGATCTGCTCGTCCACACTAGCGAACGATCTGGACAGCGGCGGATACTTGACCAGCAAGCCTTCGCGGATGGCGTCCGGCTCTGGCAGGTCGAGGTACAGCGGGTGGCGCTGCGCCTTGCAGGTCGCTACGGACTTGGCCAGGAGTTCGCGCGTGAAGTCCACAGCGAACGGGATCTGTTCGTTGCGCTGCTCGGTCAGCGACTCATGCGAGAACGCAATCTCGGCCTCGAGCAGGCTGGTGGAGCCCGGACGACTCGCGACCTGGCCACCGTAGGACCGGGCGATCGTTTGCATGATCCAGGCCTGCTGTTTGATGCTGTTTTCGGGGTCCAAGTCGAGGTCCAGGACGTCGATCTGCACACTCTGTGGGCTTTTGGTACGGCCCACGATGCCCTTCTCTGGGTCCTGAACCTGGCCAGCGGGGACACCGTCGAGGTTGCCCAGGAAGGTAATCAGCCGCTTGTTTTGGCTCTTACGGATGAACCCAAGCACGGCATCTATGCCCCCGAGACGGATCGTGGCGTCGATAAGTCGCTGGTGGCGCTCACACTCCCACCGCGTGGCACCGTGGGAGATGTCAAAGTCCAGGGTTGAGCCCGGGAACTCGCCAATGCCGTGGGGCACGGACGCGATCAGCTCGTACTGCGGGGCAGATGTGGCGCCCTGCTCACCCCCGCCGGCCTTGTAGTACCGCCAAGAGTCCGCATCGAGCAGGATGGCCGTCGTCTCGCCACCGTAGGCCGCTAGCGTGTTGGGTACGCGGCTCTGCTCGGAGACGTCCCAGGCGACCGCTAGCGGGGACCCCCAGAGGTTGTCGGGGTTGTCGATTGTCCCATAGAAGTGGGGCAACAGGGTCTCAAACACGAGCCGCTCACCGCGGATCACGGGGACCACGGTGACAGGGCCGAGGAGAAAGGCCTCACGGTTCCATGAGCGGGCGTGGCGATGAAAGTGGGACTCGTCTAGCAGCTTGCGCAGAGCCGCATTCTGGGTGTCACTGGCGCCCTCTACGTGGATGTGAGAGACACTCGAGTGCTTCCAGACGTTGCAAACCGCGTTGCTGATGTCCAGCGCCAGGTTGTTGCCGACATCGATATGGTTGCAGATGCGGCGTCTAATCTCGTGGTCGTGGTGGGTCGTGTCGATCTGGTCTTTGACCAGTGCCTGATACTTCTCCGAGTAGACGAGCCACCGATGGTAGCTCTTTTGCTTCACCGGGTCCGAGGCGAGGAACCGGAGTTCCTGCAGCAGGTCGGTGGCCTCGGAGTCATCCAAGGCAAGGCGCGGCCGAGGGCCGTAAGCGGGCCCTCTGAATCGTTGTCCTAGCTGATACATTGGCTATTCCAAGCGAACGCCGTTGCCGCCATCCGGAAACAGTGCGTCTTCAAGTGGGTAGACCCCATAGCAAAGGGCGTCAGTCGGGCCTGAGACCCTATCTGAAACCGTGTTGGGCTCTTTGGCAGGGTTTCCGCGATCGTCCGACTCTTGGACCCTGAGAGAAATGAGCGTCTTATGGGCTCGCTGGTGGATCAGGAAACGGGGGTACAGGTCGCCGCTAGGCAGCTGGATCCGCTCCATCATGAGACGGTGAACAAGGCTGACCCGCTCGAGCTGGGCTGGGTTGCTTGGCTCACCAGAGCTGCCGATCCGGCACGGCTCGCATGCAAACCCACGGCGCTGCATCTCGAGCGCCTGGGTGCTGTTCTTGTCCTTGATCCCGTGATTGAGGCGGTAGCTATTCAGCTGGGCGCCCGTGGCGTCACATGAGATCCCCGCGTTGGCGTATCCACGCCGCTCGAGGTTGTCCATGTGCTCGTAGATTGTGCCCACCTTGTCCACAACCTCGTCAGGGATGATGAGGATCGGGGTCTGGTATGGGTCGTCCGGATGAATGGCAACCTGGATCTCAACCGTGGACATGGGGTGCAGGTTGAAGTCCATCCCGCAGTACCGCTTGACGGACTGGCCAAGGAAGAAAGAGCCCACGACGTTTTGCGTGACGTCCATGAGGCCCAGGTCCTTCGGGAGCCGGTAGGAGAGCGTTGTGATGACGTGCTCGCCTTCCTTGAAGTGGCGCCACAACAGCGGACCAGAGCCGACCCATTCACCGTAGATCTCGCGCCTGACACGCTGGGGATCGTTGATCGCCTCGATCGTGTCGTTGATCATCTGCTCCGACACCCAGGGGTTTTCGAAGCAGGTGATATGGGTCCACGCGATTTTCTCGTTGGCCCAGTTCTCGATGTCGATGCCGGCGTCATACACCTCCTCCTTGAGAAAGTGGCCGGCTACGGGGGTCGTGCTGATTAGCAGGCGACCGTCCGCCTCCATGAGGCGGTCTAGGAGTTGGTGGTAGTTCTCTTTGTTGTCGACCTCGCAGCCCTCATCCAGAATGGCAAACAGGGGCGGGTCGCCCTTGAGGTTGCCACCGTCTCTGCTGGCGTACTTGAGGTGGATTCTGGTGCCGTCGATGAGCTCGATGTATCGGCGGTCGGACTTGGCTGACGAGGGGACATAGCGGATCAGTTCGGGCGGGATGAGCGGGGCAACGTGGCGCCGCACTCGCCCCTTGCCGATAACCTCGCCCTCGATCAGCTTGCGTAGGCTGATCTCCGTTTTCTCGAGGGTCGGAGCTACCCACCAGATCTGAACACCGAAGCCCCCGTGTAGGAGCGCCTGGTCGAAGATCTCGTCAGCGTTGAAGGACGTTTTACCGCCCCGAACACCGCCGAAGATTGCCAGGACCTTGGCCGTACAGGCCATGGCGGCCAGCTGTTTGCGGCTGACTCGTCGGGGCAGGGTGAGCTTTTTGGCCTCGGAGGCGAGAGTGTCGAACGTCTCGCGGTCCTCCTCGGGGAGATTCTGCCGGACGACCCGTGTGCCCTCTCGAGGGTCGATCAGGATGTCGATGTGATCCCGCGTCTCCGTCGCGAGGGCGAACATGCTGTCACATCCGCACGGGCATTTCTTCCCGGTGTCGTTCCTGTCGTGGACGATCAGGGGCCGGTGTACCCAGATGCCCCTGTGGGACAGGACCTCTTGGAGCTTGTCAAAGTCGGCAAGCTCCTTGTGATGCGCCCAAGTGGCCACCTAGATCAGCTCCTTAGCCTTGAGGTCCTTGAGGGCCTCGGACCACGTGGCGTTACCCGCAACCGCGTTCACCAGGACTGGCACAACGTCGTTGCGGCGCTTGGTGGTGGCCGCCCGCATGTTGGTGGCCCACTTAGTGGCCTGCTCACCGGTCGTCTTGAGAAGGGCCTTATCGTTCGTCAGGATTGCGACCTGTTGGAGCTTGTTATAGGCCTGCTCCATGTGCCCACACTGGGCGATCTGGCGCTTCATTTCGCCCAGGTCTTCCCGCCGCAGCACCTCTTGGGCGTCCGCCATATGCTGCGCTGCCTCGAGCTGTAGGAGCTCGATGCGTTCTGCTTTTGAGGGCATCCGCCCTACCTTTCTGTTAGAGCCCGGAGAGGGATTCGAACCCCCGCGCATCGCCTTACGAGGGCGCCGCTCTGACCAACTGAGCTACCCGGGCTAGTCTGTGAGGCCTTTACGCCTCAGGTCGCGCTCAAGCACCTTGTCAACGACCTCGTCAACCTTGCCGTCAACCTCGAGGTATTCGACACCTCGCCGGCGTTCGCGCTCCTGCCAGTCGTCGTAGAACGCGGCGGCAGCTACATCACCCTCACCCTTGAGGGCATCGCCGCGGGAGGTGCCCTGGATCGACTTGGGGAAGCGACCCTCGCTACCCATGCCGCGCTGTGAGTTGCGCTTGCCCTTGTTGGCCCGCTGTCTCTCCTTGGGTCCCAGGGCCCTCTGTGAGCCGCCTGATGGCTCCCGTCCGGCCTCGATGGCTTCGCGGTGATGCTCAGCGACGGCCCTTGTGATGCGGCCTACGGTGTCCCGGGCGTCGAGGGTGACTGTGAGGTCATCTGCGGAGTATCCGCGGGATCGGACGCCTCGGAGGACTGTGATTCGCTTTGGCACTTGAGCGAACTCTCCATCATTCGGAGGACTGAGGCGGACATTGGGTACTCGTCGCACTCCTCTTCTGTTCGGAAGAGCTGGTGTGCGAACTTGGCGCTGGTGATTCTGAACTCTCGTTGCATGGGATCCGCTTACTCAGCCACCGACTACGGGCGGCACCGTGGAGGCTTTGGGCCTTGCGCCAGAGTCGGTGTCGGCCCTCAATGGTGGCGCCGTGTGCGATATCGATCAGCATTGGCTGCACCTGTGTCCTGTGGTCCGGGCACCAGAAAAAGTCTATCTTCACTCGTGGCAAGCTGGCTGGTGCTTCTCTGCCAAGATCCAACTTCTTTCCAAGAGTCCGGGGCACGATACTCCGAAACGAACACGTCTGCACCTAGCTCCGACCACCTCGCCGCTGACGCCTTGAACGCATCATAGTCAAAGCTGTCGAAATATCCGTACTTCGTAGTGCCCTGGTATGGCGGGTCGCAATAAACCAGGTCCCCATCAAAAATCTCGACCGATGTGAAGTCTCCAGTTGAAAACTTCACATCGCTGCACTTTTTGAGCTTTCGATCAATGGATCGGGAGGCCGCGCCAGCGTAATCATCCCCCCTGCTGTTGCGGGCGAAGCCGCGGAACCACTTGCCGCCAAACGAGAGACCGAAACCCGCAAATGCGGTGTGCGGGTCGTCGGGATCCTGCCTCTCCTTGAGCTCAGCATAGCGATCCTCATCGATCGGTCCCGGTCTCCATCCATCAAGCCAGGCTCGGTATAGGTTGATTAGCGGGGCGCATCCGTCGTTCGCCAACCTTGGCCCTGTCATGCCAGCCGTAATGCTCAACCCGCCACAAAACACGTCTACGAAACGTGATCCAGGCCTACGGTGGCGCTCCAGGATTGCGCATATTCCCTTGGCGAGTCTGTGCTTTCCACCTAGATACTGCATCAGAACTCTTTGTGCTTCCAGAGCATCAGTTCAGAATCCCGTCACCCTGCGACATCACCACGGCCACCTCCTGGTCCCCTGTGGCGACGGTGGACATTGCGTAGATCTTGGCCTGCTCGAGCAGGGACACGCCCTCACAGAGGGCCCTGATGGCCTCTGCGGAGTCACCGGGCTTGGAGGCGGTGATGCGCTTGAGGAGGCTGGCGATCGTGGTGTCGTAGGTGCTCATAAAGTTGCGAAGATCGGCGCAAATGGTGCTCTATTCGTGCATTTGACAGGCACCATGTGCGCCTAATGCGCATTTAGGGCTTGAACCCCGGTCAATAGGTGCGGTTTGCGCACCTACGTCGGAGTCGGCAAAATGAACCCAGAGGGGGTGTGTATTCACATGTGTTCATGTGGTGGTACATGGCTACGCATCACCATGACCAATCGCTATCATCCACTGTCACTGTGGTGATGCTATTGGTGCGCACCACTGGCACCACAGCGTTGGACCTGGCTACGTAGACAAGGCCCACAAAGATGTCCAGGTCAGCAGGGGGTACAGCCGAGGCGAGCGCACTAGACGTTCCTGAGACCGTGCTAGCTAGCTCTCCGATGCCAATCAGGAGGCCCGTAGCGATCGAAATGCATGGGGCACCTGAATCAAGCTGCCCGTAGCCTTCGATCGTAGCCGTAGCTACTGCGCTACATGCGGAGGTGCCCCCTAGTGAGACACCGCCCAGTGCTGTTGAGCTTGCAGTAGATGAGCCATTGGCCTGTGCATCACACGCACCTGCTCCACCTAGCGTACCCACACACGTAGATACACATGCCTCCGTGCTGCTGAGGTTGCCCCCTGTGCTGGACAGGGTAGCTGTTGCAGTAGCACTAGCAGGGGATACGCATGATAGCGCCCCTTGCCCCTCGAGGAGGCCCGTAGATGTAGCAGCACCCCCAAGGGTGCCGGAGATGAGCGACGTACCACCGACACCTGCTGAGGCCGTAGAGGTTCCGTCTGCTTGGGCCTCGAGCTCTCCGACCCCCTCGACCGTAGCGGTTGCAGAGGCAAGGCCAGCGGTTGACCCGTCGATCTGGACCGATGCCGAAAGGGTGGCCGTAGCGGTTGCTAGGCCTGGGCTCGAGCCGTCGATCTGGGCAACGCCCGATGTTGAAGCCGTAGCGGTCGAAGTGCCAGCGATTGAGCCATCCAGCTCACCAGCACCCAACAGCTCAGCGGTCTCACTCGAGCTGCCAGCCGTAGACCCATCGAGGGCCGCGATGAGCTGTCCAGTGCCATCGACAGTAGACGTGCCGTCGACCGTACTCGACAGGGCGCCAGAGCCGACCAGTAGGGCCGCTGCCGTAGCGAGGGCAGCAACCGTGCTACCGAGCTCGCCAAGCGCTGTGAGCGTGCCTGTGGGGCTTGCTGAGCCGTCAGACTGGCCTGAGATCGGGTCGACACCGCCAACGGTCTCAATCCCGGTCAAGTCCATGACCTGGATGAGCGTGGCGATCGTGTTACCCGACCGATGGGCCCACAGGTTGACGTTCGTCAGCGTCGTTAGCTGGGCGTTGGCCCAACCGCGACCATAAGCCGTTCCTCCTCCTGAGGAGTAGCGCGACACCTCGATTGAGGAGTGCGCCAAGTCCGTAAGGCCAGCCGCAATGGTGACCGACATGTCACCGGCTGCGTTTTGCGTGTCTGCGGCAGGGCGGGTGACCACCATGTCCGCATGCTCGAGCACCTGGACAAAGTGGACCTCATGGCTACCTGCGCTTGCAGCACTGGTGTGGTTGGCGTGGAACGCCCAGTCGACCTCACCATTCGTGACGCCGATCCCGTAGACAGCGCTCGTATCAGAGATCGAGTCGTCAACCTCGTTGAGCAGGTTTCCACGGAACTGATGGAAGATGACCGCATCGGCCCAGTCCGTAACGCTCGAGGTGGACCCTGCTAGGCCGTCGCTCTCATCGCGTAGGGTGATCGTGCCAGAGTCAGCGTCTGAGCCTTCCTGGCGGCCGTGGTGGACAGTCCAGTTAGAGCCCGTGAACTCTACGACCGTGACCCAAACGTCGACGTTGTAGGCCTGAGTGCCGCCGTGCTCAACCTGTAGGTTGTCGGAGCTGTCGACCCATGCGATCGCGGTTGCAGCGTCCGCACCATCGCTGCCATGGTCGCACAGGATGCCCGTGACGAACGCAATACAGTTGTTGTGGTCAACGACACCAGAAACAGCCGCAGAGGCTGTCCGGGCTGTCGTCATGGACAGCTGAAAGCGCCCGCGGACGATGAACTCATTCGCCCCCGATGATGGCCCGGTGTACTCCCAGGATTCCCACGCAAACCGGTTGTTTGCCGAGATGCTGCCGGACTCGCGACCAAACGTGATCGTGTCCACCGCGGTGATCTGCAGTGCACCGGCCATGTCGTCGATCTCCATGTTGGCCCCGCTGGTAACGGGACCGCCGGAGGTGCGACGGTTGTTTAGGTTGCGAATGAAGGTGGAGGTGAGCGACCCGAAGTTAGTGCCCGGGCTTGCCGTGCCTCCTGTGTTGCCGATGTCGGCCGTACCGCGTTGTACGGTGATATCAGGCATGCGCTAACCGATCTGGATGGGGATGACGCTATTGACGCGGGACACCGCGATGACCTCTACAAACGCCTCACGTTCGAACGGTTCGGCCAGCAGGACAGCGGTTGACGTTCCTGCCTCAGTCGCTGCAAGCTCGCCCGCTCCGAGGAGTGTCCCCGTGGCCGTCGACGCTCCTGCAATGACCGTCTGTGGCTGCGATAGCGTTGCGGTAGCACTTGAGGTTCCTGGAACCGTGGCGGACGCTGAGGCAAGGCCTGCGAGCGTCGCCGTGGCCAGTGCAGATGCGGCAAGAAGTCCAGCCGCAGCAGCAATGCCAGTCAGCAGGCCTTGACCAGTGGACGTGCCACCTGTTGAGGCCAGCATGGCTCCCTCAACCGGGTTGGCTGAGGCGGTAGAGCTGCCTGAGGTTGAGCCCTCGAGCTCACCCTGGGCGACCGGGGTTGCCGTTTCGGTGGCTGACCCACCAACGGTAGAGGCCAGCTCACCTGAGGCCAGCAGTGTGCCCGTAGAGCCCGCAGACCCGTCAGCCTGCGCAGCGACATCCGCAACACCGTCAAGCGTTGCGGTGGCCGTGGCAGAGCCTGGGACCGCAGCCTCGAGGCCCGCCGGGGGCTCAAACTCGGTTGTGCCCGCGTTGTAGTCGTCAACGGCAGCGACAATCCGGTCTTGGATCTGCTGCTGGGTCGTTAGCGACCAGTCGAGGTCTAGTTCCGAGTCGGGCGGACCGCTCGGGTTGACGCCTGTGTCGTAGGGAAAGTTTCCGTCGCCGGTGTTGTGGCCGCCATAGATGCGGTCACCAGCGGCGTTGAGCATGTTGTCAAACGGTGAGGGTAGACCGCTCGGCGAACCCGAGAACGTCGTATCACCGCGTGGGTCGATGCCCCACAGCGCGTACCCCCACAGCCAGCACTGAACGATGGTCGCGATCGCGTTTTGGTGGCCGTTCCGGTTGAACGGAGCGACGTCACCCTGTGACCGGTTTAGCCATGCTTCGTTGACTCCCCCAGACTGGAGACTGTTCGTGTGCGTGAGGCTAGCGAACGCCGGAACGGGAGTCGTAGGAGTATTCCCAACAGAGCCAAAAGCACCCCACTGAAGGCGAGACCAAACGTAGTGGTCAGGCACCACAACATCCGCAACACCCTCCAACTCCAACTGACGAGCGCCAAGGACCTGTAGGCGAACAGTTCGCTCAGAGTCTGCAAGGTCTGCGTCAGCATTGGCATTGAATCCCTCGTGCGTCATGCGCACGATTACTTGGGCAGTCGATCCGTCGTCTGTGATGATCTCGGTTCTAACGCGTCGCTTTACTTCTAGGAACACCCCGTACACGTTGGGGTTGGTCCCACCAGCACCGCTGAGGACCTCGTAGTCAATCGTGCCCGGCACTTCCGTCTCTTGGCGGAAGCCTGAGGTCAGGACTACGAAATCATAGAAGTCGTTTGCGACTGAATCGACAGCATCGGTTGCATCTGTGGTCCCGCTGTTCGACCGTTGGTCGATCGTGGGGTAGAGGGCCATGCCCCCGAGCGTCATTCCGGGGTAGTAGCCGTCCGTGTCGTTGGCGATCGAGGTGCCAAGGTGCGGCGGTGGCCCCAGTGAGACCGTGTTCCCTGGGAGTCGTTGGTCTAGGTAGTACTCGAGCAGGGTCGGGAGGGACCCATAGTTCTGCGTATAGCTGTTCCCGATGAACGCGATTACCGCGGCCGAGCCAGCGATACCGCCAGAGGTGGTCAGTGCGGCGGCAGCCGACCCAGAAACAACAGCCGCAAGCTCACCAACACCGCTAAGAGCGCCCACCACAGTGGACGACCCGGCCTCGTTGGCTGAGATCGCATTGGACCCACCTAGAGTAGCGCTAGCAGTTGCAGAGCCGGGAGCGCTGCAAGAAAGATCACCAACCCCCAGGAGGGAGGCTGAGGCGGTTGCGGATCCAGGGGAGTTGGAACCCAGCTCGCCCGTGCCGTCGAGTGCGCCCGTAGGAGTTGCAGATCCATCGGATTGTCCGTCGATGGGACTGACACCGCCGCCGGTGCTCGTCTCCATGCCCCAGCTGATCGTGACGACGGCCGTACCGTCATCCACACCACCAGGGTTTACGCCGCGCTCGTGACCGATGCGGCACTGTTGTAGCGTGCCCTGGAAGCGAACCGCGGTATCAAATGCGGCTGAGACCGACTGACGATCCCACTGTGCGCCAATGAGCCCGTAGTCATCCGTGGCGGTGTTGCCACCGTCCACCAGCGCGATGCCGAAGGGTCCGCTCAGGTCGGTAGGGGTGCCACCGGGGTCATCCCGTAGGGTTGTGATCGTCCACGTGTTATTGTTGCAGTGGACAAGCGACGCGAGACACAGGAAGTCCTGCGTGGAGCCTGGGGCCGTAGCCGAAGCGGTATCAAACGTGTAGTCCTGGGAGGCTGCACCCTCGACGTCTCTCGAGAACGAAAACTCAGGCCAGACACTGAGGTCCAGCACGAACACGCGGGCACGTCGATAGCCTGTGTTGGCCGTGGCTGCCTCAGCCTGCCACTCAGGCTCAAACCGATACGTGGTGCCTGAGGTGAGCTCGAGGACGTCAAGGAAGCGCTGAGAGTGTGCGTACTCCCCGAAGCTCGAGCCACCTGTGATGGCAGTCTCGGGGCCTTCGATCGCGGAAACCGTGTTCCGCATCAGGTTGTAGGACGTGGGCGAACCGCTGGGGTCTTCCGTGACCCGCAGCCGTTGCATCGACGTGTCGGCGCCCGTGTGGCCTGAGGTGAACTCAGACTCAGCGCCGCCGATGATCAGGAAGTCGCCGGTCGCACCTGGGGTGACATCGACCGAGATGCCTGAGCCGTTCCAGCCGCTTCCTGCGGTGGGGTTGCTCAGGGTGTCAGTGTTGCTGCCCTGGTCCTGCCAGTAATGCGTGTTCTCCGTGAGGGAGTCCAGCGGGCTACAGGCGATGTGCGCGGTCGTATTGACCGTCTGTGACCCACCGGTGCGACGATGGTTGACGGCCAGCGCGTCGGTGCCATTGCCCGTGACCGTGAAGGCCACTTGCATTTGGCCACCGGTGCCACTGTTTGGCGCACCGTTCGCGGTTGCACGCCATCGAGCGAACCCGTAGCGCGTGCTGCCAAAGGTGGCCTCGATCTCGCACGTGGAGCTGTTGCCCGCGATCGTGTTCGCGGTGACAATGACCAGGTATTCGACCGTATTCGATAGGGCAGCGGTCTCAGCTGCCGCAACGAACGTGGTACTTGTTGTCGTTCCCTCGTTGACCGAGTCGAATAGCGCAGAAAGGACGGGCACGGCTCAGCCCTCCCCTGGGCTAGTCTTCGGTAATCACTAGAGCGGACGCGGCGAAGCTGGGCGTAATGCCTGAGCTCACCGCAAGGGAGCTGGTCAGCGCTCCCGAGTACAGCATTGCGTTGCCGGTTCCGGTTCCCACGGAGAAGTGGGTCACGGTCTCAGATCCACCCGTGGCCTGAGGAAAATCGATCTGCGCAGTGTTGCTCACCTGGTTACCGGAGACGGTCCACCCGCCACTGTTGCGGTTGACGGCCACTCGAGCGTAGCTGGTATAGGTGGCCTCACTGGTCGCCTGGGTGCCAGCCTCGCCAGGGTCCGCGGTGTGCAGCGCAACCGTTAGGGTGGCCGCAGGACTCGCACCGGCGTCGTCGGCAATGTTGGCAAAGGTGGTGCCGTTGAACAACAGCTCGAGGAGGTCGGTTTCGCAAGTGTTAGATTTAGACATGGCAAGCGCACAAAAAAAGCCCGCGCAAAGGCGGGCTGTTGGGCAGGGTGAGACCCCTGGTTAGGATTCGGTTACCTGCGACGTGGTCGAGAATGAGCCAGTCACCAGGGTTTTACGAAAGTTGAACTGTGGCGTGCCGTCGTGGATCTCCACGTCCCACACGCCTGCAATGGACGCATCGGTATCGGCACCATTGGCGGACACAGTGACGTAGCCGGTGGTGGCCATGCCTGTTCCCGACTGGTCAACGTCGACCGTCAGGGTGAGCAGCACGGTGCCACCAGGACGCTCGCGTACCTCAGCCACACCCTGGAGCCCGGTGAGGGCTACACCCTCACCAGCATCGTTGACCACCTGAAAGACAGTCTCGAAGCTGTCCGCCTGGGTGATCAGGATGTTTTGGACCTGAGGGAGCCCGATCGCATCAAGCTCAGTGGGCATCGTCTAGCAACCCTTTGCCTGTGCACACAGGTTCTCCGCTTCACACTTTGCTTCCCAGTGGCGCCGCCATAGCCGGTGATGGGCCAAACGTAGCCGGATCGCAAAAGGCCGCTTTCGGCCCATCGCTCGAGCTCGCTGTTCCTTGCGCTCGAGCTTTTCTATCATCCGCTGGTGATGCATGTGGTTTCGGCAGGGGCGTGAGGCGTACTGTTTCACCAGCGCGAAAGCGTCGTCTCCCAGGTCGGCCAGCTCCGATGGAATATCTGCGCCCGGTAGTGCTTTCTTGATCAGGTCTCTGATGCTGTCCTTCATTGCCTTCGCCTCCGTTGCCGCTCTCAGCCGAGTCAAGGTGGCCCTCCACCCGCTCCATGAAGCTTTCCAAGCGGTCCAAAAATGCGCCCAGCCGTTCGACGAATGACGATCCGGCCATCCATAGGCGACGCAGTGCCCATATCGCGATGAATAGGCCAACAGGCCCACCTGCTGAGATCGACTCAGCGACATGCCAAGCGGTCTCAGCGTCCACTGATGCCCCCTAGAGGATTTTGAGGCCTTGTAGGGCCAAGTAGGCAGCCGATGCGAGTCCGGCCAACGCGCCAAGCAGAGTGACCACAGCTTGCGCGTCACGCTTGTCCAGCTTGCCATCGGTCAGGACCTCGATAGCGCCCTGGAGTTTCTCAATGTCGGTTTTGGTATCCATGAGTAGGCCTAAAAGCAGGCGCCCTGCTACCAGCCGGTTTACCCGACTCAAAGCAACAGGGCGCCACCCGCGCTAAGCTATGTGCGAACGACTGCGGGGACCGTCGT
>SPJJ01029251.1_pt1 | contig 17784 bp, 21 predicted proteins | sample 3741741 | NCBI WGS metagenome assembly SPJJ01 (sample SAMN10925908, study PRJNA522277) | cold seep metagenome | isolation source: Elba SIP-enriched marine methane seep metagenome, extraction at timepoint T1 | place: Italy: coast of Elba, Mediterranean Sea | collected 2014-05 | reverse complement strand
TTGAATGGCAGCTCACCTGACCTATCGAATCTGAAATCTGATAACGGTCAACGAGAGCTCAATTCATACTTAGCTGATGCTTTGTCTTTCGAATTATGGCGAGAACCGTTTCTCATTGATCACGCGGAACTTGTAGAACTCGTCCAGCGTGGGTGAGTCGATCACCCTGGCGTAGTCGGGGATCTCCGGATCGTTCGGCTCGATGTAGCGCTCGATAAGGGATGAGCCCCTGTATTCTGCGACCACGGTATCGAGTTCTGGATCCCAGATTTCCGGTGGCGTGCCACGAGTCACAGGCGATCTTGGTGTAGTAGAGAGTTGCGGCGAGGTAGGTTGCCAGGGATTTACCCGAGGAAGACCCCCCGCACACATGAAATCCACCAGTATCGAGCCCAAGGGGCTCCACCATCGGCGCCGCAAACGCGGTCCCCAGGGAGAACACCAGCACGGGGGAGATTGCGAGGCTCCTGATCTGCTTCTTCCACTCTTGAGCCGTGCCCGCGATGCCCCCTGCGAAATCGTCGCAGATGCTTCTTGAATCGCTGCCAATCACGTTGGAGCCGTACACGAATGAGTATTCCGTTTCCTCATTCGTTCCGCGTCCTCTGCGGATTTTCCACCCGCATTTGTTGAACACCTTTGCAACTGGAACGTCTTTGCCGCTGATGGACCATTCCACAAGAGCGTGTGCCCAATGCTCCCCTTTCCCTGGTTTTATCACCACACCATTGTCCGAGGCGTCTCTAGCGGCGCCAGTTGCGGCGCTTTGATCAGAAGCCGCTGAAGCGGGCAGGAGACCATACCGGGCGGCGCCGTCGTTCCTGCGTTTGTACCTGTACCTGATGAAGGTTTTGGAGTCGTCGGAGCGTCCTGTGTCGTGGCCTTCCATCGTTTCCACGACCTCCACGGGCCAACAGTTCACCGCTACATCGACCTTCTTTCGGGTCTCGTTCATCGCGCGCTTCCCGAGCGCGTCAACCACATCCTTTTGCGTGGGTTCTACACCGCGCCACAGATCGAGGTTTTCGGGGTCGTTTGAAAACGCCGTAACCCTCTCCTCTACGAGATCAACCACGCTTGGATGGTTGATCAGGTTCTCGTGCTTCATCGCCCCCATGCTTTTCTGTTTCCACGAAATATGTGTCACAGATACGCCCTTGTCGGTGAAGGCGATCACCTGATCTTCGAGGTTGACGTACTTCGGTTTTGTCTCTTCGATCTCCACGAAATCTACGAACGCGCCTGGGTTGGCTTCGTAGATGATGTTCGCTTCCGGCCTCTTCCTTTTGAACTTTGGATATCCCGCGACCCTGATCAACCTCGACACCTGTTTGGTGCATTTGTCAATCATCAACTCTTTCTTGTCTTCCTCGGGAGTATCCGCCCACTCTTTGTTTTCGGCGAGAACGCCCTCAATGGTATCGGCGATGATTTGCCACCAGCCGAGGTACTGAGCCTGGGAAGAGGCTTTCTGCGTTGATTTGAAGTAGAAATGGAACTTGGCGCGCTCGGGTTCATTGGGGTTTTCGTCCTTTGTGGAGATGAAGGACGAGATTGCTACAACAGCCGGTGGAACCCCGGCTCTCTTGAGGGAGTGGGCAAGGCGAAGAACGTCTACGATCTTCGGTCCCGGTCCCTGGATGTACTTCTTTGTCCCGGGGATGGGGGTCTTGGAGCCGTCGAAGTCGAAAACGATGTATCGCCCCGCGTACTCGCTCTTTTTGAAGGCTTTTTCTGTGGCCTCCTTCGTCCACCCTCCGAATTTTTCGTAGAACCCGCCTTCGTCGCTCTCCTCAAGCGCGGTCATCACGCGCTGTCCGTAGTCAACGATGCCGGGAGGCCAACACAGGGCGCCAAACTCGTTTGTGACCTCCCCTGTTTCCTTGTCCTTCTCCCGTCCGCACATCATGCAAGCGGACCACTGATCCCAGGGAATGCCGAGGGCTTCAAAGAGGCGCCCTGCCTCCTCCCGCTGGGCTTTTGGCACCTTGTCTTGCTCGATGGCGTCGGCGATCTCTTTACCCCAGGAGAAGGGGCTCTGCTTTTTCCCCGGCTTCTGGGCGATCTTGCGCGCGTATTTCCGGTGCTCGATGAAATCGAGATAGAAATCACCACGGGCGGCGATGTACTCCAGAGCTTGAGCGTAGATTCTCGGATCTGTCGTGGGGATGTGGTGGTTCAGGTAAAGCATCACCAGATCAATGAGATGCCCGGTGTGAGGCTCCTCCGGCGTCTTATGATCGGTGAACTTTCCATCGTCGTGAAGCTGTATAGCTCCGCTACTTTCCTCGTCAAAGAACCTGTAACGGATCTCCCTGCTACCTTGCACAAGGAGGCCCCATTCAAGAGCGATTTGACACGGTGTATTGCGGACCTTTTCTACATCGACGAGATTGCGGGGGGGCGCTTTTTTCGTCGTCATCTATCCCTCTGTTGGGAAAAACCACGTCATGCGTGGTTCGTTTTGTCGGACAATGCTCTCAGAGAGCCCGAAGGCTTCCGCGAGCAGGGGGATACTCTTCGGCCCGAGCGTTCCTCCCTTCTTGATGATCAGGGCAGTCTGGCGTGTGAGCCCGAGTTCTACCCCCAGCTTTGCCAGGGTGAGCCCTTTGTATGCGGCGAATGCCTCGATTGCCCGGGTTGGCCTTCCCAGCGACACGGGCACAGTACCTTCTGGTGCAGATGCTTCTATCATTATTTCTTCCTCGACACGTCAAAATGTCGCCCGAAAAATAGGATCGGTCGTCGCAGAATGGCAGCGGCGCCTCGGGTTGTCAAACGTAAACCATACTTTCCATTCGACAAGTGTTGACGATCTGAACAACCGCGGTTATCTTCCACCGGACACAAGTTGGAGTGATCTGATCAATGAGGTTTGACGTTAGAAAAGCGTGGGGCAGGGGCTTGACCCCCCGAGAATGGCAAAGAGAGGCCCTACCACTGATTATTGACGCCCTTCAGGCGAAGGGTGACACCCTCGCCGTCGCCGTCATGGGCTCGGGGAAGTCGTATCTTCTGCGAGAACTGATCAAGTGTGCGAACACAGGAAATCGAGAGTGCATCCTTGTCGTGGCCCCGAAGAAGAAGATCATGCTGGATCTCGCCGAAGACATACGGTGCAGGATCGGCGGTCAAAACGTGGGGGTCTTCTACGCGGCAAAAAAGGAAATCAACAAGGTCATCTGCACCACATATCAGAGTCTTACCTCTGTCACAAAGGCGCTGATGGTTCGCCGAATCAGGTGTGGACTTGCGGTTCTCGACGAGGCACACCGCACAGAAACCGATGAGGTACACAGGGCAATTCGGGCGCTCAAACCATCCTATCTTTTTGGAACCACTGCGACCCCCTATAGGGAGTCCTCCCGGGAGACGTTGAGCCTGTTCTCAAACATGAGCTATCGCCTCTCTGTAGATGAGGCGCTCGAATCGGGGATCATCGTCCCCTGGGTTCCGATCAACTACACCGGCAAGCCGACGGGGGTTGATCAGGCGGCTTACTCGATGGTGAGAGACGCCATCAAAAACAGACGCGGACCCATTCTTGTCAACGCCGATGATATTCGTGACGCTGAAAGATTCGCACACATTCTGAGGCGTGGCGGGGTCCGCGCTGAGGCTATACACTCCAGACACAACGACGTGCAACAAGCGTCTCTCATTGAGCGCCTGAAAACGGGGCAGTTGCAAGCCCTTGTTCACGTCTCCCTGCTCACCGAAGGGGTGAACCTGCCTTGGCTCACAACCCTGGTTCTTCGCAGGGGGGCGGGCGGCAAACGATCCAGAGTCGCCTTTGCGCAGGAGGTGGGCCGCGTCCTTCGATCACACCCCGGGAAAACCGTTGCCTATGTGTACGACCCCCTCGACCTCTTCGGAAAGATCAAGTTGACCTATGCCGCCGCTGTCGGCGAGCCGGAGGAGTACGAAGGGACCTTCAGGCAAACCGCAATCCGCCTCTCTGGCGGAGGCCGGAGAAAACACAATCTCGACACACCGCAGACGAGGCGCGCGGCGCGCGCGCAGCACCTTGAACTTGCAAAACACCTGCTCCGCCGCCTCACCATCGCCTTCTCCACTTGTGGCTTGATCGAACTGGAGAAGCACGGGTTGACGGACTCCCGCTTGACCGACCTCAAGACGGGGGAGCGTTTTGCGCGCATCTCGGGGCATCTCGTCAAACTTCGAGTGGCACAGAACGTGCCGCATCACATTCGCGTTGCTCTGGCGGAAGTGTGGGATGAAATCCCCTGCATGACCCGCGCAGACGCGCTCGATTTCCAAAAGATCCTCATGGTGATCGCCCGGGACGGGTGGCCAACGAGGGTAGAAAAGCTCCTTCATTCAGGAGCGTATGGGAGACCTCAACAATGAAGCACAGGGACAAGCGCCCCCTGGACAAGGCAAGGCTGATCGTGCTGATTCTCGCGATCGGGCTCTTGATCGTGGCGGCAAAGTTCTTCGGCAAGGGGCGGTATATCGACCCCGACACACCGGAACCTGCACCGTCTTACATCATCGTCCAGCACGCCACAGAGGAGGAGTGCAAGGGCGCCTCAAAGTTGATCAGCCTCATCCAGAAGGTTCGCAAAGGAGAGGCGACAGAGGAGGAGATCAAGCAGCACGACGCAATTATACAGTGCATCGCCAAAACAAGGCCGATGGAGCTTGACACAAAGACCGAAGATATCGACGCAAACGATTGATCAGACCACACGCAGGGGTGAAGAGATGAGCGTAGAGACAAACACCAACGACCCTATAAAGCCCTCCTCTGAAGAGGATGTGCAGCCCTCCGGGCACCTGACAGATAAAGAAGTTGAAGAGGCAAATGCTGAAACAAAGCGCCTCGAAAGGATCAGGAAAAACGAGCACAGAAGAGAGGCCCGCGCAGCCCTTCTCGGGCTGATCATCCTCAACGGGAGAATTACGAAATCCAAGTTCCTGAGCCTCCGAGAGGAGTTCAGCGAGAGCGACTACAACGCCGCACGAACCCACCTCGGAAAGTACAAACTCATAGAAGGCAGGAAGGACCGCGACGAACAGGGCAGGGTCCACCACTACTACGTTGCCACCTCTACGGGGGTCGGTGTGCTCTGGTCTGGTAGGTACGGACAGGAGATCAAAGAGAGCCTTCTGCAATTGCTGTATCAGCGCATTTGTTATTCTGCACTGAAGGAAGTCCAGGGCAAGAACCCTATTCCTGCCGAAGAGGGCAAGATGTTTACACATCACCGCGAGGTGTGCGTAAGGCTCGGAATCATGCGCGAAGACGGCTACCTCACCGCTCGCGGACTTGGCCTTCTGGACGTTCAGGCCATGTTCATCTCCCTTGTGGCCTCAAGGAATTTGGACCGAATCATGGAGATTGCAGAGGCGGGCGGCATGATGCAAACCGAAGACCTCAACCCGCCCTGGCACGCCCTTGATAACGCCTTCGTGTCTATGGGGCTCCTCAAGCGCGACTCTGATCAAGTTGGCCTCGGTGATCACCTCCCCGCTTCACAAAAGGCGATGAAACAGGTTGCAATGCTCGCCGTCCCCCTTCTCTACGCCATCAAGACAGAGGAAAAAGAGGAGATGGAAAAATGGGCGAATGTTACCGCCTACAGGTTTGATCAGAGGGTTATAAACCTCGCAGCCTACCTGGGATTCATCGAAAGCGGCGCAGGCGGAGAGACGCTTCGCATTGTCGGTAAGTACCGCGAGGAGTTTGGTGAGGAGTTCATGGCCTTTGTGCGAAGCCTTGCGGACGATGGGGAGATCACCCTCAAAACTCGGGTGATCACCGACAAAGAAGCGCGGGAGATGGACTACAAGGGGGCCATCGCTGGCCCAGAGGGGACACAGAACCCCGTGGGAGGCAAGGACCCCGCGGCGCCGAAAACCTGCACCTCTTGCGGTGTGACCGCTGATGGATACATCGCCAAGAGCGTGATCTTCGGATACCGAAAAGCAGGCTTGAGGTTCTTTATCTTCTCCCATTGCAGAGAGTGTCGCAGAGCGAAGGCCAGGGAGAACGATGCGAAGAAGGCGGCGAAGAAAGCAGGCCGGAAGTAGATCAAGAGACGCAGGAGGATCTAGCAATGAGCAAAGAGAGCAAAGGCCAGACGTGCCAGGAAGGCGAAGTACCCAAAGAGACCCCAGAGGGGGAGAACTGCGAAGGGCTGGTGGAGGTTGACTATGAAGCCCTCGCGGCGCAGAAGAAGCCCCGTGTGGTCTACAGATTTGCACGGAAGATAGATGTGATCGTTCACATCCTCAAGGATCACGAAGGGGGGGAGAGGGGGCGGAGTGACCTCTCGGGGACCATGACGGGGGATCTGGACTGGCCATGCCTCGCCTCTGAAATGAATCTTCCCGCAAATGCGATTCGCAAGATCATGCAGAAGATGATTGAATCTGGAATCCTCAAAAAAACCCGGTGGGAGATTCGCCACGACGACAAGCCCGTACTGAGCGGCTTCATGTACACAGGCGAGAGGGCGACCGGGAACTATCCGCTGAAATGGTTTGGTGTGGAGTTGAAAAAGGGAGTTACATTCGCTACATTTCACGATTGAACCCGTATGGGCATTTCGCCCAGAATAGCTAGAGAGAACAAAGGAAAATGGCACAACACAGCAACAACGAAAGCGGCAGCGGTAGCAGCAACGTCTCTTTCAACTTCAACTTGACCGACAAGCTCGGCCTTGGCGTTGTTGATAGCCTCCGAAAGGCTCACGAGACCCACCTTACATCCTTCAACAGAGCCGCAGACCGCGGCCTCGAAGTCTTCAAATACTTCGGCGAAAAAGCCTACGGCATCTTTCAGGAGGGCCTTGCGGATCAGCGCGAGTCCAGAAAGATGAGGCACGAGAGGAGCACTCTCGAAAGGGAGGGTACGCGAATCATCGAAGCGATCGAAGAGGCAACGAAGCCCCTTGAGAGAAGCCTGTCCGGTGTGAATGCGGGGCTGCACAACGTCTCTGGCCAGATCGCAAGCCTCTGCGATCATGCCTATCAGCGAGGAATGAGCGAAGGCCCCGCTTGTGCGTCTCACAGCGTGAGCCAACCTGTTGACTCCGACGATTACGCCGCCAGTGAGAAAAACCCCAACCTCTCATAGAGTCGAAGCCGCATGAAGATCAGAATCAACCACATTCAGGTATTGTGCCTCATTCTCGAAAAGGAGGCGATTGAGGCCAAAAGACCCTACGGGCGGGTTCTGATTTCTAGCGGCGTCTCGAAGTCCACATATCACCGAATGAAAGCGGCTGATTGCCCCGCGCGATTTGACCTTTTTGCGAAGATCGCGCGGGAGTTGGGATTGACCCTCTTTGAGGTCATGGCGGAGGCTGAAAGATTCCTTGGGGAGCAACCGGGCGGAGTCTGGTGCTACAACAAACCGGACGCCATCCCCCACCATCCCTATCTCTCTGCCGTCGAGATCAAGCGAAGACTCTAAGGTCTGGATCTTCTCCCGGGCTTGAAACCTCCGCCGTTTTCCCTCACCGTAGGGGGGAGCCAGTGGAGGTTTTTTTATGGCCAGAATCATATCCAAAAAGTTTGGCGTGGATTATGCGCTCACCCGAGAGGATCGGCGCTGGGCTTATCGAATGGTGATCGGGGAGGGGTGCGACGAAGCCCCCGAGGTTCTCTGGACCATGATCAATCGCTTTGTTTTTCTCCTGGGGGCAGACCTCAAAAGAAGCAGAAAGCCCCGGTATCCCACGTTTGCCTCCCTGATCAAGGCATACTCGCAACCGATCAACCCCAAGTGGCGTAGGGACGGTTCGGCGTGCGAGGGTCGCTGGAGAGGGACAGATGCTTGCAGTCCTGCAAGGCTCAAACGGCGGGAGGCGCTCTCTCGCGCTTCGAGATCGGCCTTAATTGGGCAGGGAGAGTGCCAGAGAGAGGCGATTCTGGCCGTGGATCTTCTCTTTGATGGAAGGCTCCCCAATCCGGTTCCCGGCGCTGTAGATTTCGCTGTGCCGCGTCTGGTGGCAAGAAGGGTGGCGCAACACTCCCAAAATAACCCCTCTTTGAGCGGGTCTGACTCGCCGCTGTATCGCTCCAAGGCTGGAAACCATTTCATCGCTCACCCCTCCACCCTGGGGTGGAATCGAGCCACGGTGCAGGTGGTTTCGGTGGGCGGATCGATCAGGAAAATTGCCACGATGGCGGCTGTTGTCGGCGCAGCCTCAGCGGCCTATTTTCTCACCTGATTGAATAAGGGCGGCTTGACCTTCGTCCAACACCGAACCTCATTCACCGAGCCCCTATTAGACGGGCACAATAGCCTATACCAGCACAATAGATCAGTATTGAACAATTATGATCTATTGCCTATATTCCCTCTACACATGGATTAGGTTTGTGCCGGGGGGCGCTTTTCCACATCCAAAAAGACCGGGTTTCTAAGCCCGGTCTTTTTTTGTGCTCAAAACGCCTTGATGGCTTGCTTTGCAATCGGCTCATGCGTAAGACTTTCAGCGGCACTTTGCATTTGCAAAGGTTGCCAGTGTTGTTTGATAGGCGCAGGAGTCCAGGCTATGAAAGTTCGTGCCCTTGCCGTTGCAACCGTTGTTGCACGGCTTCAGTACAGTCTTCCCGAGGTTGAGGGGAAGTTCCCGTCCGAGGTTTTTGAGGAAATGCTCACCTCCGGCGAGTTCCCCGAACACAGGCCGGTTTCCACGGCGGATATCATCAAAGCGGTAGGTGCTTTCACTCCCGAAGGTAAAGAGCAGAAGAACGCCACCCGAAGTGCATTGAGCGATGCGGTCAAGCTCGGTTTTGTCAGGCGACCCTGGGGTGCCCGCGGCCTCTATGTCGTCAATACAGATCGGAACTGGCTTGAGGGTGTCTCCGGCGTGGAGCTTCTCAAGGCGAGCCGATCGAAGTCCAGACGGGAAGCCTTCCATTACCTCTGGTGGCGCGTCCTGATCAATGCTCCGGCGATACCTGAGCCCTGGAAGCTCCGTAGGATCTGCGAAGATTTCGGGCTTGAATACAACCTCATCTCCCTGGTTGAGGATCTGAACCTCTTTGGCTCTGACTTGATCGAAATAGAGGCGTGCTCGGGCATCTTCAACGGCGAAGACCCCATAGAGGTGGGCTGGGTCAAGTACCGCAACAAGGGCGGTGAGGAGTGGACTGTCTTCGATCCTGAAGCCGAAGGCAGGGACACCTCTTTGTATGTGGAATGCGCGAGCGTGCCCCGACTTGAAGAGGCGGAGCGCAGCAACCGTGTTGCTTTGCCTCCGAACGGCCTTGCCCTCAAGACGATCCTGAAGATGACGGGGCGTGATCTCACCGCGGGGCGTGGTCTTGTCCCTTTGTGTGATGTGGTGTGGCTCGGCAAGCTCCCAGAGGTTCTTCTCGGAACCGCAGACGAGTTCAACATCATCTGGCGGGAGTTGGCAGACGCGGGGCTTGGGGGGCTTCTGAGGGCAGAGGAGAGCTATATCATGGAAAGGTTCAGGGAGGACGTTGCTCTTTGAGCAAGGAAGGGCAAGAAAGTAGAAAGGCCGGGAGCAGAAGCCCTCGGCCTTTTCTTTTGGTGTCTCACCCGCTCGAAGGGTCAGATGTGTTTCGGTTTTATCTCATCGTAGAAGTTTGGAGGCACTTCGGTTTCCATGAGGAAGCCGCGGAAGTCTGCGTCTCTGAAATTGGCGCCTCCGAGTTTGCATCTGTAGAAGGTCGCCCCCTCCATATCTGCCGAAGAAAAATCAGCCCGAGGCATTTTGCAACGCTCAAAGACCGCTCCGCGAAGATCGGCATTTTCCATATTGGCTGCTCCAAAATCACAGTCAACAAATCGACCATGTTTCATTTTTGCATGTTTAAGGTTTGATTTGCGAAAATCTACCCCTGTGAACTCCCCGCCCTCAAGGTAGGCAGAGTTCAAATTTGCGCTGAACAATTTTGAACTCTGGATAGTGGCTCCTGTGAAGTTGGCACCTGTAAGATCAGCGTGTGAAAACCACGATCCGGTGATTCTGGCTCCTGCAAAAATGGTCAGAGGTAAATTGACTCGTTTGAATCCTGCCCATCGTATCCTTGCACCTGCAAAAGAGGCTCCATGAAGATTTGATTCGAGCGTTACCCACACATTATCCGTGTGAATACGATCAAATCTGGCCCTGAAAAAGTTTCCATGAAGAGTGGTGTGCTTGAGTACCGCTCCCGTTAGGGAGAATTTGCTCCAATCCCCCACAAGGGCGGTATCTTCGAGGTTTTTTCGTTTGTCCCCGGGGGGTACAAGGCCGAACTGGTGTCTTTCGGCGAAACTGGCCTCGGAGGCGTTCATTCTGATCGTCTTCCTGTGGCTCTCTGCTACCCTGTTCAAGAGATCGGCGTTAAAGGTGAGAACCTCGTCTCCATTGGTGATTTTATCGCCCAGCTTTGCGCACTTCAGGGATAAGAACAGGGTCTCACCGGCCTTTCGTTTACCGAGAAACCAGACCCTTTCGTTTGAATAGAGATCAAGCGTTGTCATGGTTATCTCCCTCCGATCCTTTGACGATTGCCCCTTTGGGGAGTTTCGTGCTTTTGCTGGCTTTGCACCCGATGAACGTGGGGTTACTCGATTTGCAACTTCTGAACTGAGCGCCGTTCAAAGTGCAATTTCTGAACGAGGTTTGAGCCAGATTGCACCGCCTGAATGTGGCCCCTGTGAGGTCGCATTCTGAGAATACCGCCCCCGTGAGGTCTACTCCATTCATCTCTACGCCGATCATGCGACAACGCAAAAGACTGGCCCTCTCCAGAGAGGCGCCTGTCGGGTTTGATCCATCGAAAACTGCCGAATGGAAGTCCAGGCCCGTGAGGGCGGCCTCTTGCAGGGATGAATCATAGAACCGTGTTTTCCTCATATCTCCCAGCTTTACAGGGAAGAGGTTTGTGAAGGTCGCCCCGTGGAGACTCGATTTGAAGAATTTAAGGGGCACTCCAGCATCGGCAGGAACAAACCACTTTGAGCCGTGAAAGCTGCATTCCTCGACTTGAGATACGCGCCAGTCGCACAGATAGAAGGTCGCCTTGTTGAAGTCGAGGCGCCCCACGACGCCGACCATTCTGCAAAACTCGTATGCGGTGTCTCCGAGTTGCATGATGTTCGTGTGGGTGCCCCGAAAATTGAACAGATGGCCCGCGAACTTCCTTCGCCGTCTGGTTTTTGAGACGTATTCAAGATCGCAATCGTGATGCACCTTTCCGAACACCTCAAAACCCTCGGGGACAAGGGCGCTCTGAAAGGGGGACGAGGCAGGGTATCCGAATCCGGTTCTTCCGTCCTCGTCCACCATCTTTGGTACGCCTGCCTCGAAGATGGCGTTTCTTTTTGGGGAAAGCTGGAAGTAGTATATCTTCCCGCGGATCTTCACCGCCATTTGCGGTTCTACGTTGAAACCGGATGCCCGGAGGTTTTCGAGTTTCCGGCCTTGCTCGATCCTTTCCGAAATGCGGTTCGTCGTCTGGGCTACCAGGGTTTTTGCAGCGGCGCCTGCCTTTGCTTTGAAGGCTGCTGCCGCTGCCTTGAGGTAGGACGCATCTTCAGGGTTTACTTTGTAGTCTTTTGTCACGGTCTTTCTCTCCTGCGCTTTCTGATCAATCTTCGTTTGTGTCGTCGTCTTCGTCCTCTCTGAGGCTTGCATAGTGGGCCTCAATGACTCCTGAAGGTTTCCAGTCCTCGCCCTCTTGTTCTTTCTTTAGCATCTCGGCCTCCTCTTTTTCGAGGTTTGCACAGATGCGAGTGAGGACGCTTCGGAGCTTGCGTTTGTAGTCGTTTCTTCCTTCCTGAACGCGCTCTTGGTTCTGTTTGTAGATGTCTTCGTCGAAGTATTTTTCGGTCTTCTCGTGTACGAGGTTTGCGATGTAGTCGGAGGGCAGAGCGTCAAGCTCCCAGGCTCTCTTAACTCCCGTTTTCCTGACGTAGGCTTGATATCGAGAGGATGTTTGCTTTGCGGCAAAAGGCGGCGCATTGAGTTCTTTGATCTGTTTTTTGTTGATTCCGCACCTTACGAACTCGATACGCTTTGTACCAAACCCGTGATGGTATATGTGCTCGTCGTTCTCCTCGTCGAGGGTGTTCATAATGTTGCGGAAGATCAGACTCCCATCCTCCTTTCCGTTCTCCCTGATCAACCTTCTCTTGTATGTGGGTGTGTCTCTGAAGGATTGATGGAGGTCGAAGAGGCGGTGTTGCCAAATGAGGTCTTCGAGGGCGGAAAGCGCGGCGTTGGGGATCTCAAGCCCATCGGGATCATGGTCTCCGAAGTACAAAACTTTGGCACCAGCAAAGGGACCGAACCCCGCTGCAATGCGTTCGTTTTGCGCTTTCTGATAGAGCTTGAGCCAGCCCCATATCCCAGAAAGGGAGGTGTAGCCGCGAAGGACGTAGAGCGGAACTCCGGCCATTTCGCAAGGCTGCTCGAAGACGCCCACAAGGGCCTCTTTTTCGATCATCACAGAGACAAAGTATTCTTGTCCCATCCACCTATCTGACTTGATATAAAGTTCGGGGATCTGCTCAAGAAGGATATCGCCAATCTTGAGCAGGGGCTTGTTTGAATTTGTTTCGTGGTCGAGGACAGATCCGCCCACAACGCGACGGGTTCGGTCTTCGATGAGGTTCATGGGGAAATGTCCATGCTTCCGACCGTTGGCCAGGGTGTTCACGAGGTTCTGATAGAACCTGTTTGCCGCCTTTGGGTCGTCTTGGGGATCAAAGAGGCCGCGTGCGATGAATTGATAGTAAAGCTGTCTGACGGTGACTCTCTGAGGCAGGTAGGACTCTGCAATGGTTTTGGCGATTGAGAGGATTCTGAGGCTCTCGTTTCTCACTGGTCTCTCCTTTTTTTGGTGCTTCTGATCAAGTTTTGCTTGCGCTTGAGCGCGCACTATAGATTGCGCATTCCGTCGCAGCAGTCAAGTTTGCGCGATTCTTAATCCTGAATGTGTGACCCCTTGTCACGAATTGAAAAGGGTATTACTGTCTGCTCAGACGAAAAGTGCAGGCCAAAGCACTGTAGCCAGAGGAGGGAAAGTTTTGCAGTTGGGAGAGTGGATCGAGAACCGAGGGACGACCGCCGTTTGGGTATCCAAAAAGGTGAGTGATGTGCTTGAAGGATGGGGGCGAAAGCGGATTACCGATTCTGCTATCAGAAGGGCATCTTCTGGAAAGCTCGTATCCCTGCCCGTTGCCTGTGCAATTCAGGTTGTAACCGATGGTGACGTGACCTGCATGGATATCCTCAGAGGCGCGTTGGGGTTAAAGATGGTTGTTCTTGATAATGTTGACCTTTCTGAAGAGGAGGAATGCGAGTTCCTCAAGGATTGGGATGACTGGATCAACAAGTGATATCTTTTTGAGCGTTGGCGATCTGGTGAGGGCGCCCCTGCGTCCAAGCCAGAAACCGAAGACAAACTCTGCCGGTCCCTACAAGGGGCGCGTTGTGGCTCTGATCAACAACGCAACCAAAAAGCAGGTAACAGGAGTCACCAAAGAGGAGCTTCAGACGCTTGAGATCGTAGCCAGGGTCGAGTTTGGGTTCCCCAATGGGGTACGCGGCCTCCTCATTGGGAACTGGTCAAAACCGGCTGATGAATTTGAAATTATCGCAAAGGGCCAACGGCCCGCGGTGGATACAGAGGCTACATGGTGCCAACGGGCTTCTGAGAAGATTCAGAGAGCGGGCTGCGCCAAAGAGCCCGAAGGAGGGAGTGTAGAATGACTGTGTTTGAGCGCCCCAGGCTGGGGTTTGAGATTGAACGAGGGCGGCGGGCTATGTCCTTCACCGCGGGCTTTTTGTCCCTGGTTTTCGTCTTCGTCATGCTCGCCATCAGCACCAATCAGATGACGGTGGAACTGTTCATCTCTGGGGGCGCGATTGTGGCGGCGTTGATCGGCTTCTACCTCTTCAAGAGGTGGCGATATATCTGGTCCGCAATCAACGCCGGAAATTGGACGTGTCCTGTCTTCGACGACAACGGGGAATACATCTACCGCGTTGTTTTCGAGGAGGAGACCGCCGAGATCGGTGAAGGGGCCTCTAAAGTGCCTTCATTATGCTCTCGGATGAGCGCGAAGCAAGCGATGGTGAGGGCTCGAACGCTCGGGCGAGCCCTCGAACTTAAAGATATCTGGGAGGATCGACCCGAGCGGATCTATGCAAAACCAAATTATCAAATTGAGATCGTGGCGCCCTCCTACAAGATGATCGACGATTTTGACGAGAACCTGAACTACGTCATGTCGATTGGAGGCCCAACGGGTCCTGACTTCATCTGGCACACTGACGGGGATGGGGAAATGTCGGCGATCCCGAGGAAATAGAAAACCCCGGGTCTCTACTCGCAGTTGGAGACCCGGGGCTCTGTGTTCCGAAGGAAAATGAAAACGGAACTCGCAGACAGTAGCATAACCTGTGCTGCGATGAGAAGAGGTAACAGGCAATGACAGCAACGACGCCTGAAGCAGTGGAGGCAAAGACCCCCCTTCGGATCAAGGTCCTCGGGCGCCTCTGGTGCATGGATTGGGTATCCTGGGAGATCCTCAAGGAGATCACTACGCGGTACTCTGCGCGAATTGGGGAACTGAAGAAAATGGGGTTTGACATTGAATCCCGGCCTTTGGCCGAAGACGGCTTGCAGGGGAAGGAATACCGGCTCATCTCTCGGGAGCCTGGGGAGTTGGAGCAGTACAAGGCGCGCGTCGATCTTACGACCCTGGAAGCGTCGTTGCTCCTGACACAGCCTCTCCCCGGTGTGGTGGGGTACAAGGTCAAGGAATCCCTCGCCAGAGCAAAGCAGAACGAAGCCTCCATAAGGGAGCAGAGGCGCAGCGACCTTGAAACCCTCGCGGCCCTGGGGTTCATGGGGGACGAAGCGCCATGATGCAGCCCGGCGACGCAATCGAAGTCGAAGCGACAATCCGCGGAGTCAGAGACGTTTACACCATCCGGTTCTGCACCTGGGTCAAGGAAGTCTACGAGAACCCGAGCAAGCCCGGGGAGTTCATCGCCGTCCCCGCGCATGATCCAAAAAACCGTACATTTGAGGGAGACCAGCGTCCCGCGTGGAAAAAGGAATTTCACGCCGAAACAGGAGAGTGCGGATTCCTGATGCGCGGTCGCTGGGTAAACCTGATGAACTCGCCCATGAAGGCCAGAGCCAAGGGGCTTGGTGTGCGAGGTCCAAGCGTCCTGATCAAGGAATGTTTGAGGTCGAGAAAGTCTCGCGGTGAATCTGAAGAGGTGGAGCAACTCTCTCTCCTGCCTCCCAATGAGGAGCCCCGGGAAAAAGCCGAAGAAATCGACGATAGAAGCGAAGAAGAACGCGAGCGAGACACCGCGGCGATCAAGTCGTGGTGGTCGAGCTTCGCCAGAGCTTGAGGAATGAAGAATGTCGGAGAGATCGGCGATCCCTATTGTGATTTTGATTGTTTGTTTCGCCATCTTGCCCCCGCCCTGGAGTGGGATGTGGGATTCATGGGCGAAGAACACCGTGTATTCAAAAGAGTACCATTGTACGGACAAGGACGGCGAAACCGTTGTGTATGAGAGGGCGTTCTTTGCAGTTCCCGCCGACACAATCGAGACCATGTGGAAAGTCGAGTATCTCGACGGTGATACAATCAGGGTCGATGTTTTGCCGCATAGCATTTGCTGGGAGATAAAGAAAAATGCCGAAGTGGAATCAGGGGATGGTGATCCAGAGACAGAGCACGATAAGTCTTCGTGACCCCGAAAAATGGGCGGGGTTTGAACCCATCCCGAACACGAATTTTCTTCGCAGCCGCGAGACGGGCGAAGTGATCAACATGCCTCCCCATTGGGAGTACAAATCCACGCTGCGTCCGAACCCTATTGGGAACGTCGCCGAGACGTGTTTCAAGATCGAAAATGGAACGTACAATTACGAGGTGTTCGGGGCAGGGTCCACGCACTACGGCTTTGCTTTCGACACCGAAGAAGCGAGAGATGAGGCGGTAGAGCTACTCGAAGAGTGCGCCCCCGTCTGGCCCTTCGAGATTCACGAGTACATGACGGACTGTGGAGCCACCACCTACGGCATGTAGAGATTGATCAGCCCCCTCTGGGGGCAACACAAAAGGAAAATGAAATGAGAGACAATGCGTTGTTGCGAAGGCTCAAAGAAGGGCATCACAACATGAAACCCGTTGAGGCTATGCTTCTGCGGAAGTTTCTGGAAGAAAACGAGAAGGACCGACAGGCCGGAAGTGACTGCTTTTACGTTGACGAAGACGGGGAACAGATCCTCCACGGGGAGACGCTTCGGCTTGCTGTCGCCGATATCCTCGATCGTTTCGATCTTGAGGAGGAGGAGTTCGAGAGCGCGCCTATCGGCTTCATGCCGTCGCCCAGGAAGGAAGCGGCGGATCTTGTACAGGAGTTCCTTGACGATGGTCTGGAGAGCGATTGCTCCGGCTACCATTCCATCCTGAGTCCCTTCATCACCTACCGGGATATTGACGGGGAAGCGTCAAGCATATTTTGCAACATTGCCCCCCTCAGAAGGGCGTTGGAGCGCGTTTTTGGCGCTGGCCTCACCGCAAAGAGCATCGGCGGCAACCTGGGTACAAGGCGGCTCACTCTCACGAAGGGCATGGTAGACTTCATCTACGACACATGGACCCACAAAGATACGCCTACCTCAATCCTGTTCATGGACATTGACGGCCCTCTGATCACGGCGCCCTATTCGGCGTTTCTTCAGGAGAGAGGACACCGCCCCGAGGATCAGTTTGACCCGCTCTCTGTCGCGGCCCTCAACAGGATCTACGACGAAACGGGCGCAAGCATCGTCGTCTCATCAATGCACCGTGAAAGCCTCTCGAAGGGCTCTATGTCGGCATGGTTCGAGAGACAAGGGGTCAAGGCTCCCATTTACTCAATGACAGGCAGGGGTGGCAGTTTCAGGGGAACCCAGATTGCCCACTGGCTCAAGCGCCACACCCGCCGCCTCGAAGCCGAGGGCCGCGCTGATCAACTGCGCTTCGCCATCGTTGACGATGATTCCGACATGGGCTCTCTGATCGGAAACCTTGTGAGGGTTAGCTATTGTAAGGGGATTGCCAAGCCCGAAGAAGAGTTGATCAAGCACCTGATTCTGAACGGGTCAAGGGTGAATTTGAGCGTGTCTGATGATGTGAAGATGAACTACGGCCATCCGAAGTTCGAGCGCGAGATCACGGACAGAGAAATTCCGAAGGATTTGATCAGAGAGTGGTTGGAGAGGCGCTAATTTCGCGCCCTGAATTTTCTTGAAAAGCACCCCCGGTTTCTAACATCCAAAGAGTAAAAACATGATTTTCTCAATGTGGGCAACATGGTTGTCAGTCCCCGAAAACCTTATTTCTGTGGCGATGTGCCTTCTGGTTTTTTCAGCGATCAAAGCTGTTCTTTCCTGCTTTGATTCGACCTGGGAGAGCCGATGTAGCGCGAACTATTGAGGTTCCAAACGCCGACACCACGCGCAAGATGGCTATGTCTTGGTATCCGGCCTTTGAATCTGAATCGGGGGAAGGCGCGCTTGTGCGGCTGGTTGAGGGGCTTCAGGCTATCCCGAAAAAGCCCAGCGCCGCAGAGCTTGAAGCTCATTTTGATCGGTGTTCCACCGTCAAAGATGCAGTTGAGCGTCTGGGAGAGATTGTTTCGGCTCGTAGCCACTGAAGGTTGATCAGATAGGTATCAATCAAGAGCCCGGGGTTATCCTCGGGCTCTTTTTGTTTCAGGCACATTCGGCGACTTCCACAAGCGCAATCAACCTCTCTTTGAAGTCCTG
>SPJJ01014469.1_pt1 | contig 17868 bp, 17 predicted proteins | sample 3741741 | NCBI WGS metagenome assembly SPJJ01 (sample SAMN10925908, study PRJNA522277) | cold seep metagenome | isolation source: Elba SIP-enriched marine methane seep metagenome, extraction at timepoint T1 | place: Italy: coast of Elba, Mediterranean Sea | collected 2014-05 | reverse complement strand
TACAATTGTCGCCAATTATATTTTCTGGATTGTTTTTGTCAATTTTACGCCGATGCAACGGGATTTTGATGGGGGATTCGATGCATTCATGATCGGCGCGAATTTTTTTCTGATGTTTTTACCGCATAACAACGCGTTTGCGCTGGATGGGTTGCGGCTAAAATTGCAAAAACCGTTAGTACATTATTCAAATTATCAAATTAAACAGGTGTCCATTCTTGCTTACAGCATTCCTGTCATTGTGTGCCTGGGGTTATTGTATTTCGATTCGGTTGTTCACAAGATGTTTGCCGAACATTGGCGAAATGGCCTGGGGGTATGGCTGCCTGCTTCGCACCCGTTGTATATATCTGCCTTGGATATGGAATGGTTTCTGGAGAATGAGTTACTGCAGAAGACTATCGGTTACACCATCATCGTTTTTCAAATCGCATTTTTATTTATGTTGAATAATAAATATTTGCGCCCCCTGTTAATTCTGATTGGCATCGGGCTGCATCTGGGGATCACCCTGGTGCTGAATATCTATCCTTTCGGGATGGGGATGCTGATTTTTTATGTGTTGGTCATTCCGCCCCAATGGTATCAACGTGCAGGACAATGGATGACAGTGTCACTCCCGACATTGACGGTGTTTTATGATGAGCAGTGTCCCTTATGTAATCGCACGGTGTTGATTTTGAATCATTTTGATGTGTTCAAGACGATTGATTTTAAAGGCGCACAATCATTTGCTTCTGATTATGCGTCATTATCCCATCTGGAAATGAATGAATTGATGACAGACCTGTATGCGCTGGATAAAACTGGCCGAGTGTGTTCTGGTGTCGATACGTATGCCCGGATTCTGATTAATATGCGTTATCCCTGCTTTCTAGGTTGGGTTCTTCTTGCCCCGGGAATCAATCACATTGCTGTCCAGGTGTATCGGCGAATTGCTGATTTTAGAAGCCGTGTGCCATGTGACGAAACATGTCTGGTGTCGGTGGGCGCCGTGAATTCAAACTGGTATGAGCAAATGTTTGATTTCAATGATGACAAGGTAGATGGAAAAAAGATACGAAAATTAAGCAAATTTTTAATCATACTTATATTTTTTCAGCTCAATACGACCTTGCATTATGGGGTGTTATTTCGATTGGGTGTTGATACCAAGTCTTCTGCATTAGGGCAGGCATTGACAGGAGTCAGCAATAGCATGACATTGATTTCTCATACTTTTCTTGGCATTACACCGCATGCGTTATATCTGCATGATCATTTTGAAGGCTACAGGCAGTTGGTCGCGATCAGTTATACCGATGATGCTGGAAAACAGCATTTTTTGCCGTTTGTAAATGAGCAGGGCAGAATGCTGGCCCCGAATTGGGGGCGGGTGCATTCGATGTGGGCAAATATTGCGGTTACGCCCAAAATAAATCAATGGCGTTTACAAAAGGCAATAATTAAAGTCACTGCTTTTTGGGGAAAACATGTTGGACTGAGTCTGGATCAGACTGAATTTAATATTCTGGTCAAGCCGATCAAAATGCCTTTTCAATGGGAACCCGGACTAAGAAGGAAAAACCTCTCCGGAGAATGGAAAACGGTGGGGATTGCGCAGTGGAATGGAAAAAATATGCATATCAGCTTTAACGAGTCAATCATATTCCATGATCAACTGATCAAATAAAATGATTATGTTTCTGTTGATTTGCCCATTTATGCATGATATAAATTACCCGTGCTTTATTAGTACGCTTTAATAAAATAAATATAAATACCTTTATTTGGAGGATGTTATGAAAAAAGTATTATCTTTTTTGGCAATGACTTTAATGATCGTTGGTTTGAGCGGTTGCATGGATAATCCAGACGGTTCAAAACAAAAAGTTTCCAGCCCAGCGTCTATTCAGCTTTAATTAGTTGCTGAAGGCTTGAAAAAAAGGCTCGCAATTGCGGGCCTTTTTTATTTATACAGTATTTGTGAATGGCTAAGTCTCTGGGTTTAAGTTGCCATATTTATTCAACGTTTTCTTCTTCGCTCTCTTCCTCTTCTTCCTGTTTGGCTTGTAATGACAATCCACTAGCGGCATTTGGTTTGTCTTCCGAGGTGGCTGATCCTCTCCCTTCACTCAGATTGATTTTTAATTTAAGATTGTTTGGAGAGTCCGAATTACGCAAGGCTTCTTCCAGAGATATCGTGCCTGCTTTATATAGTTTGAGTAAATGACTGTCAAATGTCTGCATGCCTATGTTTTCGGATTTTTCCATGGCTTCTTTAATCGCGTGGACTTCTCCTTTCTGAATTAAATCGCTGACCAGCTGTGTGCCCAGCAAAATTTCAATGGCTGCGGCACGCTTGCCGTCAACTGTCGGTATCAGGCGTTGCGAGATAAATGCCTGTAGGTTTAATGACAAATCCAGCAGTAATTGATTGCGGCGTTCTTCAGGAAAGAAGTTGATGATTCTGTCCAGTGCCTGGTTTGCGTTATTTGCGTGCAAGGTTGACAGACAAAGGTGGCCGGTTTCAGCAAATGCCAGTGCATGTTCCATGGTTTCCTGGCTTCTGATTTCGCCAATCAGGATGACATCCGGTGCCTGGCGTAGCGTGTTTTTTAATGCATCTTCGTACGAACAGGTATCGACACCGACTTCACGTTGATTGACCAGGCATTTTTTATGCGGATGAACAAATTCCACCGGATCTTCAATAGTGATAATGTGGCCGGATGAATTACTGTTGCGATGATCTATCAATGCAGCCAGTGAGGTGGATTTACCCGAGCCTGTGCCCCCGACAAATAAAATAAGTCCACGCTTTTCCATGATTTTGTCTTTCAGTACCTGCGGCAGGCCTAATTTGTCTGCATTGGGAATATCGACTTTGATATTTCTGATCACCATGGCGTGATGATTACGCTGTTTAAAAATGTTGACCCTGAATCGACCGACATTCGGTTCGGCGATGGCCAGATTCATTTCCGGTACTTGCTCAAATTGTTCACGCTGTTCCTCATCCATTACGCTGTTTGCAATTTCCTTGATACGTTCTTTGGTCAGGACTTCAGAGTCCAAAGGTTTTAATGCGCCCTGAAATTTTGCCGCAGGTGGCGCACCAACGGTCAGATATAAATCAGAGCCATCTTTATGAACCAGAATTTTCAAATAGTCTTTGAATTCCATCGTTAACCTCGTGAAATAAATGAATAATTCAAGTGTAGTCAAGAATTTGCGGATTTCTCCGGGTATGCCAGGATGAATTGCACAATCTGTGTGTCAGGAAGGTGTCGGGTTATGGTGATCGTAGCGAGACGAGTGGATGATCGTGTGCATTTTATTGGTCTTTTAGGGCGCATTTGGGGCTATGCAACGAAAAACGACGGAAAACTGCGCCGATTTCCTGCCATCGGAGTAGATTGATTCATAATTTGACAGTCGCCTGGTTTGAAAAACAATTCTCCCTATCAAATCGGTATAATATAAAGTTTTTTGATTGAAAAGCACTTGTGTGGAGCATGTGTGATGAACAGGTTATTTGCATGACAGAACAGAAAAAAGCAGTGGCCCTGATTTCAGGTGGCCTGGATTCCATGTTGGCAGCGAAAGCGGTGATGGAACAAGGGGTTCATGTGGAAGGGATAAATTTCTTTACCGGCTTTTGTGTGGAAGGGCATACCCATGCCATTCGTAAAAAGGATAAAGACAAACCCAAGCGGAATAATTCACTGTGGGTGGCCGAGCAGCTGGGCATCAAGCTGCATATTATCGATATTATCGAAGAGTACAAAGATGTTTTGATAAACCCAAAACATGGCTACGGCGCCAATATGAATCCTTGCCTGGACTGCAAGATTTTTATGGTGAACAAGGCCAGGCAATGGGTACAGGAAAACGGATTTGATTTCATTATTACCGGTGAAGTCATGGGGCAACGCCCAATGTCGCAACGCCGCGAAACCATGCCGATTGTGGCTGAAGAGTCCGGTGCGGATGAGTTATTGTTAAGACCGTTATGCGCGCAAAACCTGCCCGCCACGTTACCGGAAAAAGAGGGCTGGGTAGATCGTGAAAAACTGTTTGACATTAGCGGACGATCACGCAAGCCACAAATGGCATTGGCAGAGCAATACGGATTTGTAGAGTATTCTCAGCCAGCGGGCGGTTGCTGTTTTTTAACCGATGAAAAATATTCGCGCAAACTGGTGGATTTATGGCAGGCGCGCGGAGAAAAGGATTATGAGCTGGATGATGTGATGTTACTTAAAGTGGGGCGTCACATCCGGCCAAAACAGAATTTTAAATTGATTGTCGCACGTGAAGAAGGCGAAGCCCGCTTTATGCAAGGGTATAAAAATGACTTCATCAATATGAATTGTGCCAGTCACCGTGGACCGTTAGCCTTGATTGATGGCAAGCCCAGTGAGGAGGATTTGCAACTGGCTGGTCAGATTACGGCACGCTATGGGCAGGGACGGGATGCCGAGCAGGTTGAAATCAGCATTCGTGAACCGGGCAAGGAAGAACGCAAAATTGCTGTCAAACCGTTACCGCAAAATGAAATACCTAAGGAGTGGTTTGTATGAGTCAGCATGAACTGGATGCACGCCGATTGCTATGTCCGATGCCAGTGATCAGGACGCAGGATAAAATCAAACAGTTAGTTGCGGGGGATGAACTCACGGTGTACTGCACTGATCCGGGCGTGATGCAGGATATTCCTGCCTGGTGCCGGATCAACGGGCATCAGGTGCTGGATAGTCGCAGTCAAGATCGAGAATATATTATCGCAATCAAAGTAGGCTGATATGACTGAATTGAGCGAGGCACAGCAGGCGACCCGTTTAAAAGCCAGGGTGACGCTGGTCGCAGCAGCGGTAAATATTTTTCTTACGCTGATTAAAATCGGTATGGGGATAATCGGCCAGTCTGCCGCCTTGATCGCCGATGGGGTACACTCGTTGTCTGATTTATTGAGTGATTTATGTGTGTTGATTGCCATTAAAATGGGCGGTCGTGAAGCGGATTATGATCACCCCTATGGTCATCGCCGTTTTGAAACCATGGCCACGGTCTTGTTAGGGCTGGGCTTGATCGTCATTGCCGGCGGGATTGCCGTCGATGTGACTGAGCGGATTCTGCATCCAGACCTGTTGATGATCCCGACTCAGGATACACTGGTTGTTGCCTTGATTTCGATTCTGGCGAATGAAGGGCTGTATCACTATACCGTGCGTATCGGTAGAAGAACCCGCTCCAAGTTATTGCTGGCAAACGCATGGCACCACCGGAGTGATGCGATTTCTTCGGTTGTCGTGTTATTCGGTATTGGTGCCGTCATCCTGGGCTACCCTTTTGCTGATGCCATCGCGGCGGTGATTGTGGCGTTAATGATTGCCAAAATCGGTTTAAAGCTGGTGCTGGAAAGCATTAACGAGCTGGTTGATACCTCGTTGCCGGAACATGTCGTCAATGACATCCGTAAAAAGATTAAAACAACGGACGGAGTGCGTGGGATTCACCTGTTACGCACCCGCCAGATGGGTGAGGATGCCTATGTTGATGCACATATTGTTGTGGATCCGCGTATCACTGTGTCAGAAGGGCACCTCATTGGCGATGTAGTCAGGGATAAACTCAAGCGTGATTTTGATGAAGTGGTTGATGTGCTGGTGCACATTGATCCTGAGGATGACGAATTCAAAGTAGTGGAGCATTTACCGCTGACGCGTAAGCAAATTAATAAATATATGGCGGAATATCTGGGTGAATTGAAAGATTTTGTTGCAGAATTCCGAGTGCATTATCTTGAAGGGTATCTGGAAGTGGAGGTTTTATTGCCACATTTAATGTCAACCCAGTCGCATCAGGTGGAACAGATCAAACAGCATTGCTTATTAATGGAACGAAAAGTCGATCAGATTGACAAAGTGAGTGTTTTTTTCAAAGCGTAATCAAGAGGAATAAATGGCGGTTGGCGTAACAGACATGCCGGAAATGTATGCGGTAAAGGGTATCCGGCTGGGAACCAGTAATGCAGGCATCAAACAAACAGAACGGGATGATGTGTTGTTGATGGAAATGGTCATGGGCGGCACGGCGGCAGCCGTTTTTACCCGCAATGCATTTTGTGCAGCGCCCGTTCTTGTGGCCAGAGAACATTTAAATGCTAATGCGCGCTGGTTGCTGGTTAATTCCGGCAATGCCAATGCCGGTACCGGCGATCAGGGAATGTTGGACGCCCGGGCGAGCTGCGCACAAGTGGCACAGGTTGTCGATGGAGTCGCTCAGCAGGTGATGCCGTTTTCAACCGGGGTCATTGGAGAAAACCTGCCCATGGACAAATTGCTGCCCGCGGTGTCCGAGGCATTTGCTGCCTTGGCTGAAGACAACTGGACTCAGGCGGCTATAGCAATCATGACGACGGACACTTTTGCCAAAGGCGCATCATGCAAATTCGAGTTGCATGGTGAAACGGTGACCATAACCGGTATGTCGAAAGGTGCTGGAATGATACAACCAAATATGGCGACCATGCTCGGCTTTATTGCCACAGATGTAAAGATGGAGCAGTCGCTGTTGCAACAATGTCTGCAACAGGCCGTAGAAAAATCATTCAACCGGATTACCGTAGACAGTGATACCTCGACCAATGATGCCTGTGTGTTGCTGGCAAGCGGCCAGACGCAAACGGAAATAACTGCTGGAAGTATCGAGTTGCAGAGTTTTCAACAGCAGTTAGACAAGCTGTGTTATCAGTTGGCAGAAGCCATTGTGCGTGATGGTGAAGGCGCAACCAAACTCATTCGCATTAAGGTGGAACAGGCTTTAGACAGTGAAGAAGCGGTTGCCGTGGGTAAAACCATTGCCCATTCTCCATTGGTTAAAACCGCATTTTTTGCCAGCGACCCGAATTGGGGACGGATTTTGGCGGCAGTAGGGCGAGCGCCGATTGACAATATTCAGATGGAGGCAATCAAAATTTATCTGGATGATGTCTGCATTGTCGAACATGGCGGACGGGCCTCAAGTTATACCGAACAGGCTGGGCAAGCAGTGATGAACCAGCAGGTAATTAGCGTGCGTGTTGTGCTTGGACGAGGTGAGGTGAGTGAAGACGTTCTGACCTGTGATTTTTCCTATGATTATGTGCGCATCAATGCAGAGTACCGCACTTGAATGACACTAAATCAATTCATGTAGCGGTAGGGGTCATTACAGACGTTGAACAACGCATCTTGATCGCCAAGCGCCCGCGACATGTCCATCAGGGCGGTTTGTGGGAATTTCCCGGCGGCAAGCTTGAAGCAGGTGAAACGGTACAGCAGGCCTTGCATCGTGAATTGTATGAAGAATTGGGCATAAAAACGAAGTGTTGTGAGCCCCTGATCACCATCCAGCACCATTATCCTGATAAATCAGTGGTGCTGGATGTATGGACGATTACCTCTTTTACTGGCCATGCGACAGGGTGTGAGGGTCAGGACATCCGCTGGGTTAATCAGGCCGAATTAAGCAATTATACTTTTCCGGCAGCAAATGTGCCCATCGTCAAGGCCATTCAATTGCCGAAGTTATATGCCATTGTCGATGGCATCAATGCTGAGCAGATCAAGGCGCGGCTACAGAAGGTGCTGGAAAGTGGTATAGCGCTGGTGCAATTGCGTTTGAAAACCATGCAGCCTCCTCCTGCACAATCATTTATCAATGAATTAATACGACAATGTCAGCAGTCAGCAGCTGGGTTAATGCTTAATTCAGCATGGCGACATACTATTCCAACGCAGGGGATCGGTTTACACTTAAGTAGTGCGGATATGATGCATTTGACTGAACGGCCAGCTGGTTATGAGCGTGTTTCAGCATCCTGTCATAATCAACAGGAATTAGCGCAAGCTGCGGCATTGGCTTTGGATTTCGCGGTGCTAGCGCCCGTACTACCAACAGCCAGTCATCCGGACAGTTCGCCATTAGGGTGGGAGCAGGCGACCCGATTATTGAAATCCAGTCTGTTACCGACCTATGTATTAGGCGGTTTAGGCAAGTCCGATTTGCCACAGGCAATGTTTTGCGGCGCGCAGGGTATTGCTGGCATCCGCTGTTTTGTTGAGGAATAGAAAGGAACTCTATTGACTGAAACAAATCCCTGAGATAGGATGCTTGGCTACCAAAATGCAGGTGCAGTCAACGTGGTCAGGTGCATGCAGTCAAATTTGGTGTGAATATAATGATAACTAAAACAAATTTAATAACAGCATTAAGACCAGGCGCAACATATTCAATTCTGTTGTTTTCCCTGTTTTTATGGGCTTGCGCGACTCAAATCAAGCCCGTGCAAAATAAGCCTGTGTTATTCGATGCAGGCTTAAGCGATGTTCATACGCTCGACTTGTATTCAAGGGAAGATTCCATCCATAGCCTGGTTTCCGGGATAGATAAACAAACGGGCGCCACTGTCGTTAAATATCTGGCTTCTGGTGATGCAGGACAGTCCTGGACGTCTCCTGTGATAGTCAATCAAGGGCAGGCAGAAATCAAAGCGTCCAAACGAGGTAATGACTTTCAATTGGCGGTATCAGCCTCTTCGATTCTAGCAGCATGGAAAACGGTGGGTGCTGAACCCTGGGTTGGTGTGCTGAGCTTTGCGATTTCCCATGATGGCGGTAATAGCTGGGAGAAAGTTGCCAGTCCGCTGGGTGAAGAATTGAGCGCATTTGATCAAGGTTATTTTGACCTGGGGGCTGATGGCGACGACAATTTTCATTTAAGCTGGCTGGATGATCGAGAGGAAGCAGGGGATACTCAGGGGCTCAGATATGCCAGGTATTCCACTGAGAATGGCTGGCATTTTGTCACGAACCTGGAACAGACAGTGTGCACATGTTGCTGGAGCAAGATCGTTAATGATGATCAGCGCAATGTGCATGTGTTATTCAGAGATGACTCCCCGCGTGACATGCGCTTGATCAGTTCGTTTTCGCAGGGGAAAAGTTGGTCGCCTGCCAAAACAATCATTCCGTTTAATTGGGAATTTATCGGTTGTCCCCACCAGGGCGGTGCTTTGACGAACGCAACCCTGCAAGATAAAGCGCATTTGCTGGCACTTGTCTGGAATGGTGATAGTGAAAAAAAAGGGCTGTATTTCAGTCGGACGCATGCCGATGAACAGAATGGGTCGTCTGCAACCCAGGTCGCAGGCAAGACGTCCAAATCAGGCGATCTCGCTGTCATAAATGAGCGTATCGGAATGGTCTATTCTGAAGGTTTGGCAGAAGATAAAAAAGTGGTTTTCAAACAATCAATAAATGGCGGCGAGCATTGGTCAGAAGGTATTGTTTTGACGGCTCCCGGTGTCGGTCCGTCTCATCCGCGGATTGTCAAAACCGGAGAGGGTTTTCGGGTATTCTGGACTGAATGGCTGGATAGCGGAGAAGCTGTCGCCAAAATGTCCGCTTTGCTTTAACGATAATTAATACTTTACGAGAAACGATGAGAAAAATAATTTTGTTTCTAGTCATGGCCGGATCTTTAATATCCAGTCATTATGCTATGGCACACGCAATCCTGGTACGGTCTACACCAGAAAAAGATACTGTTTTACAGCAAGCCCCCGAACGTATAGATTTGTGGTTTGATGCAGGCGTGGGGCCAAAGTACACCGCGCTTGCCGTCGTCAACACGGATGGAGAGCGCATGGATAATGGCGATGCCAGGTTGGGTACGATGGATAAGTCACACTTGAGTGCCACATTGAAAACAATGATACCGGGCCGTTATGGCGTCAGGTATCGAGTGCAATCAGAAGATGGACATATTGTGACAGGAAAATTTTTCTTTCAGGTGATCGAATGATTAAAATATTTGAAGGCGTGATGCGACAATTTGCCGTGCTTGTGATGTTGATGATAAGCACATCTGCATGGTCGCTTGATCAATCGGCCACTGATCCGTTGAAAAAGCTGGATTGTTTAATCACCACAGATTTTTATATTGTACATTTAACCTCTTATCAGGAACCTAATCCGGACGCCAAAAAAAGACATAAATTTCAGGCGTTTTGCCAGACATTACCGGATATTGGAAAAAGCTACCTGGCGGTTGACTTTATTGATCGCGACCTGCGCCAAATGGCGATCAAAATGCATGTGGTAGAAAAAAAAGACAATCCGGACGGTGACGAGATGCTGGACGGGAAAATTCTGGCAGAAACTGTGGTCAGTAATTACAAAAACGGGGTCGCGCAAATTCAGGTCTCCTTCCCGGAGAAGGGCCATTATGAACTGGTTGTGACCGTCGGTGATGATATGTTCGCAGACAAAATCAAGATTCCGCTACGTGTAGCTATCGGAGAGCCATTTAGCTGGGGATTTTTAATGCCCGTTATCATCTTCGTATTGATTGCAGGTGTTGCTTATCTCATTTATCGATTCTTTTTAGAGCGTTACAGAAAAGAGCTGAACAAGGGGGGCTCTTAGATAGTGACATCATAAGTTGCATAAGGGGCTGAACATGTTGATTTTCTGGACTTCCGGAAATCAAAAAGCAACACTATTGCCTCGTTCGTCATCGCATGAAGACACTATCAATATAGATTTTTTTCAACCTCAGGTGCCGCCATTTTTTCATTGGCACCTGTTTCCATATAAGAACCTTTCATGAAATTTTTAAACCTGTCTGCCTTCTTGAGGCACATAGCCAGTCACCTAAGGCTTGTGTTGATGATCGCAGTATTATTTCCGGTTTCCTGTGCGTATGCAGACTGGAATTCTGGCAAAACCATCGAAGCGTCAGCGACTCGGCTCACAGTCAATGTATTAAATGATGGTGTTAAAGCAGAATTGACTGTTCATGCACATGTCATCGGTGCCAGCCAGTTAAACAAAGAGAACTTTGCCAGGCGTATCCTTGCCATTCAAACGGATCATCCCATACCGGCCACTGTATCTGTTAGTGCAGAAAATGAACAAGCCAGTGTAATGACGCTATGGTTCGCTTTTACCCGGGCACAGCCCGAACGTATTGCACTGAAACCAGATTTTGATCTGCTGACGCTTGCAGGGCAATCTCATCAGATCAGCGTTGCCCATCTGGGCTTACCAGTGATCGATCATGATGTTCTGACGCAAGCTGAAACCCTGAGTCTGGATTGGCAGGGCCCATGGCAAACACATTTTGAGAATCCTGAGCTAAAGCGTGATCATGGCGATCCGGTGATGGCTTTTCTTTATATAGAGCAGCAGCAAATCAAAGCTGAAATTGTCGTCAGAGTTAAGGAATTAACAGAATGGCTGGACCTTGGACTGGCTGATCAGACATGGATTGCAGAGAGTGAGTTTGAACACATCCGGCAAAAAACCGGTGATTTTTTAGCGTCGCAAAATCCGCTGAAAGTCGATGGCATGTTACGTTCACCTGTGCTGGATAAAGTCGATTTTATCCGTATGGGGGCGGAAGATATTCAGGCCTATCAACCGCAACAAACTCAATTGCAAACAACCACTCTAATTGGGGTGAGCCTGCATTATGAGATCAGCGACATCCCCGCAAAACTAGCCTGGCAATGGGATTTGTATACGGATTCCGTGCAACGTGTCGTGATTCGGGCATATGATAGTGCGGGCTTGTTCGACAGTTATGTGACCCATGATTATCGAGTGTTTGAATGGGAAAACATGCTGGCGGATATTGACCTGCCTGAATTGACCGGCCAGAAAAAGGCGGCACTGGTCGCGGTTGAAAATGATAACGAACAGCGAATCAACACCTTGCGTATTTTGCTGGTCTTCTTGATGGCGGCGTTTGTGCTCACTATTGTGACTTCAGAAAAGATGCATTTATGTGCCATGGCTTTGTTGATTTTGTTGCTTGGTGGCAGTTATGTTTCATGGGCTAAAGCAGGTAAGCCCGATGTGTTTGCGGGCAGTATCCTGGCTCAGGACAACACAACAGGCGTAGTCGAGCAATTATTGTGGAATATTTATCAGGCATTTGAATCCACAGATGAATCAGAGACCTATGATAAGCTGGCGTACAGTGTCCAGGGTGATTTGATTGAAACGCTGTATTTGCAAAATCGGCAGGCATTTTTGATGGAAGACGGTGCCTGGTCCAGAGTAGAAAATATTCAGATCAAACAGATTAGCGAAGTGTCTGACGTGTTGGAAAAAGGTAAAACCCTGGATTGTCAGTGGCTGGTGACCGGGCAGGTTGTACATTGGGGACATCAGCATCAACGGGAAAACCTGTATCGCGCAAGGATCAATATTCAGGATCAGGAGGGATTCTGGAAAATAACCGCACTGGAGTCCCTGGGACAGGAGCGGGTGGACGAGGCCGAATCAATGTAATTATTCGTCATGAGAATTCTGATTGTTGAAGATGAAGTAAAAACAGCTGCGTTTTTAAGTAAAGGATTGAAGGAAAATGGCTTTGCAGTGGATATTGCTGAAAACGGCATAGATGGACTTAATCTTGCTGAACAAATCCCCTATGAGCTGATTATTCTGGATGTCATGCTGCCAGGCCTGGATGGCTTTTCAATTCTGGGAAGTTTGCGACAGCAAAACAATCAAATCCGGGTGATGCTGTTGACGGCCCGGGATGAGGTTGATGATCGCGTTAAAGGACTGGAATTGGGCGCTGATGATTACCTGGTCAAGCCGTTTGCATTTTCCGAATTATTGGCGCGTATCCGAACCTTGCTGCGCCGTGGCGAAAGCCGCGACATCCAAAAAATAAAAATCGCCAACCTGGAAATTGACGCAATCAAGCACCGGGTTTTTCGCGGCGATCTGCGCATAGATCTCAGCCCCAAAGAGTTTCAACTACTTCTGCTGATGGCACGCCGTCAAGGGGAAGTGCTCAGCCGCACAGTCATTTCAGAGCAAGTCTGGGACATCAACTTCGACAGCGATACCAACGTGGTTGATGTCGCCATTCGGCGACTAAGAAACAAAGTCGACGACCCGTTTCAACATAAACTTATTCATACGGTGCGCGGTGTGGGCTATGTGTTTGAGCTAAGAAAGTAATCGTTTATTTGTACATAAAACGGCGAGTAATCTGTTCCATGGTTCTCAGGCTGAAATCTACCGGCTTTCCATTCAGCAATTCAGGCTGATCAGTAATGTGCGTCGGAGTCAAATCGTTGAATCCAGTGATCTTGAAGCGTTCCGGGTTTTGGCTGAGAAATTGACAGAGTTTTTTGAAGCGATTAATAACAATGTGGTCCGCCTGAATTTTATTCGGGCTAAGTAGCTCGAAATTATGGCTCACAATCACTACCGCGTCCCACCCTGCATCATGCGCTGTATTTAAATAATGTGACATTTCATTGAATGAACAGGCTGTAACTTGCAGATTTCGCTGCGAATTTTTGACGGGCTGGGCAAATACAGAGACGGGGTACTCATAGACATCATTGATTTTATAGGGTTGTGTCAGGATTTGTCCGGGTGCAATGTCGGCAACACCAACATCACTGGCAGGGTTATAACTGCTGTCGAAAAGTATTTGATTGTCTTTTAATGCCTGTAATGTATTGAGATTGGCCGCATAACTTCCAGCGCGAAAAGCAGTGATGTTTTCAACGCCCACCTGGTGGAGCTGGCTTTTCCCCCAGGCAATTAACTGAGATTGTTGAGATAAATCACAAAGACTTAATAACGGAATTTTTTGCTGAATGTTCGTTAATAAAGTCTCTCCTGTTTCATCCACCCATTCCGGATGAAGATGCAGTTGAATTTCCTGGTTTTGTTCTTTTATCAGGCCAACCAGCTCTGCTAATGGATCAATACCGAATCGAGCAGAGAATAAGGGTTCTACAAAAAAAACAGCAGGAAGGCCGTGGTCAGCAAGAATATTGAGTGTGCCTGGCAACGCATAGTCTCCTTGTGATGTTTTTCCATAGACGTATTGTTGAAAATATCCTGGGAAGCATTCGTCCAGGTTATCCCATCCATTGCACCAGATTTCGGTATCTATGGTGATGAATACATTTAACATGAAGGTCTCCAGAACAAGTCAACGAAAATAGGGTATCTGCGCAGTTTTGTATTTTAGATCAGTTAGGCATGCCTGGTAGAAAAGAATTTTTCCTGCGTGATGTTGATGAAACATTAGGCGTAATGAGAATTGTCATTTTTGTTTTGAAAAACTAAGCGTAATTTGTAACTATTATCTGTAATTTAAATCATGTGGTTTGGGAAGTGATGAAAAAAGTTTTGTTGGGCAGCAGTGATAACGGTCAGGTGTTTATGGATGCAGCAATGGCCAATCGACATGGCGTAATTTCAGGCGCGACGGGCGGCGGTAAAACGATTTCATTGCAGATACTGGCTGAAGGTTTTTCAAGACTTGGAGTGCCTGTATTTTTGTCTGATATAAAGGGTGATTTATCAGGGATTTCGGCAGCTGGGTCTGCGCATGAAAAAATCAGTGAGCGGGTAGAAAAGATTGCCATCAAAGATTTTCAGTTTCGTGCCAACCCGACAGTATTCTGGGATTTATTTGGCAAGGCAGGGCATCCGGTACGTACCACAGTATCCGAGCTTGGGCCGTTGCTGTTTAGCAGCCTGCTGCAATTAAATGACACTCAAACAGGAATTATGTACAGTTGTTTCAGGATTGCTGACGACCAAGGCATGTTATTGCTGGACTTAAAGGATTTACGGTCCATGTTAAGCTGGATGGGAGAGAATGCCAGGGAATTGAAGACGGATTATGGCAATATTTCTTCAGCCAGTATCGGTGCAATTCAGCGCCGATTATTAGTGCTGGAAGAGCAGGGGGCAGAGAATTTTTTTGGTGAGCCGGCCATTCAGCTCAGTGATGTATGCAAAACAGACTTTTCCGGTAATGGTGTGATCAGTGTGCTGGACGCAACAACGTTAAGTTCGCAGTCACCTCATCTGTACGCGACGTTTTTACTCTGGCTGTTGTCCGAGGTTTATGAAAGTTTTCCCGAGGTGGGGGATGTGGATAAACCGAAACTGGTTTTGTTTTTTGATGAGGCTCATTTGTTGTTTGAAAATGCGCCAAAAGTGCTGGTAGATAAAATTGAGCACATTGTACGCCTGATTCGCTCAAAAGGTGTGGGTGTCTATTTTATCAGCCAGAGTCCACTGGATATTCCTGAAGATATTCTTGGTCAGCTGGGGTTAAAGATTCAACACGCATTACGCGCATTTACCCCGAAAGACAAAAAAACAGTTAAAGCTGTCGCAGAAACATTTAGGGAAAACCCGGCCCTGGATACCGAAGCCGTCATTACTCAATTAAAAACGGGGGAAGCGCTGGTTTCCACGCTCAATCCGGATGGCAGTCCCACACCGGTTGAGCTGACGCTAATGCGGCCGCCAGAATCACACATTGGGCCGATTGATCAGGCACAGCGTCGCGACTATATGTCACGTTCTCCTTTTCATGGTAAATATGAACACGTTGTCGATCGTGAGTCCGCTTATGAAATGCTCAAACAAAAAGCGGAATTACAGGCGTCGCAGGAAAAGCAGCACGAGAAAAGTTCGACAACGCGGTCATCTGGCCGCCGATCAAGTAATCGCCAGTCTGTAGGCGAGGCGATGTTAAAAAGTGCGGCTCGTAGCATTGGCAGCCAGATTGGGCGTCAAATCATTCGCGGAGTGTTGGGGTCATTATTAAAATGACAGGGTTATTATGGAGCATACGGATAAAACAACGGCTGGCCGTGTAATTTGTAATCAGCGATCAGCTGTTGACCTTGTTGTCCGGTAACGAAGTCAATATATTTCTTTGCGAGTCCATAGTTTACATGCATATGCTTTTCAGGGTTCACTGCCATGATGTGATAGGGGTTGAATAAAGCGGGGTCACCTTCAAAAACGATATCCAGTTGTATCTTATCTTGCATGGAAATATAGGTGCCGCGATCAGTCAGGGTGTAGGCCTGTTTTTCATCGGCGATTTTTAATACCGCACCCATGCCCTGGCCAACAGAGAAATAGTTATCAGCGGCAGGTTGTATGCCAACAGCTTTCCATAGCGATTTTTCTTTTTTATGTGTGCCGGAATCATCACCTCGTGAGACAAATGGAGTGGTAGCCTGCCCCAAAATGTTCATCACCTCATTTAGGTTTTGCCTGGATTTTATGTGTGCCGGGTCTGCAGCGGGGCCGACAATGACAAAGTCATTGTGCATCACCGCAGTACGGTCTATGCCGTAACCCTTGTCAACAAATGCCAGTTCAGCGGCAGGTGCATGCACAAACACGACATCCACATCACCGTTTTCACCCAACTTCAACGCTTTGCCGGTACCGACAGCGATAACAAATAACTTTATATTGAATTGATTTTCAAATACGGGGTGCAACTGATTTAACAGGCCGGAGTTATCAGTACTTGTCGTCGTAGACATGCGTAAAACATTGTCCGCATGACTGATGCTGGTCAGTGATAATAAGCTAAGAGTACAAAAACACAGGATATGTTTGATTCGATTCATTAGTTTAAATGCCTTTATTTTAGAATGCCCATTGCCCACGAAATTGCACAATGCCCGGTTCATCATCAGCATGGCTTCCGCCTGTACTTGCCAAGACCCGAACATAGTTGGCTGACATGCGTAACCCCGGTGCGGGAAACCAGTTCAGGCCAAAGGTGATGTTATCCAGTTCGCCGCCGTTAATGGCATGATCATTCAGGTTAATCGTACTGTAGCGAAAACCCAGTTCCCATGCGCCCCAGCCACCTTGCCCAACTATATTGTCAGGTTTGACCGCCTTGAATTTGGCGCCCTTGTGCGTGTATGGGCGTGATTCGCCCGTGATAAACCAGCCGGTTTGCACATACCAACCGTCAAACATCAGATCTGAGTCATGTTGGCGATGTACATAGGTATGAATATATTCCGCCTGCGCATACACTGATTGATATTGCGCGGCAAATTCGGCACCCAACGCGAGGTAGTTTTCTACATTGTTTATCGCACCGGTATCGACAAAATTGACCCCGCTGATATGGGTTTCTGCCTGTTGTTTAAAGCGGACAGACTGGCCTTCCGGTTGACGATAATTGGCAGCAAGCCCAAGATGGAGCAGGTGTCTTTTTTCATTAAACGGCATCCAGGTCAATCGCCCACCCGTGCCCCAGCCTTCATCGTCAGAGCCGCCGGCAACACTTGCTTTATCGCCGAAGAATCCGGCGGCTGCCGTCCAGTGTTTGTGGTTGCTGCTGGCCATAATGCCGATATGGCGACCGGCCGTAAATGCGTCCGGCAGGGCACGTTCGGTAAATTGTGTGTTATTGTCACTGACCTGGTCTTGCAGCATGAACGGGTCGCGGAAATGTCCAAATTTGATACTGAGATGATCAAAACCGCTGTAGCCCAGCCAGATGTCGGTGATGCCTTTATTGGTTCCGCCACTGCCTGCAAAGTCATATTCAAATTTATAAAACCAGTCGTGAAACAAAGTACCCTTTAGATATAATCGGGCGCGGCGGATTTTACTGCCATCACCTAGCGCACTGACATCCTCATGGTGCCAGGCACCATCCGCCTGCAGGCGGCCGCCGATTTTGGCAGAAAAAGCGCCATCTTTACTTTTAACCTGCAGCCCGCCTTTGTTGACAGAGACGTTGACAGCCGTGGCGTCATCCAGCTGTTTTTGCAAGGCTTGTTTCTGATCTTCCCGTTGTGCCTTGCCTGTACGGATTTCGTCCATCAAGCGGGCATATTGCTGCTTATTGACCATGCCGTTTTCATGCAACATATTGATTAAAGTCAGCACTTCGGATCCGGCCAAGACACTCGGGCTAGCAGCAAGAAAAAAAACGGCATAGAGAAGTATTCGATCTGGGTATAAATAGGAAAAGTTTTTCATAAAATATAATGAAAATTCTATGGTATTT